>Ga0265294_10007793_pt1 | contig 12621 bp, 20 predicted proteins | sample MunlanPumphouse3_FD_192504 | JGI IMG/M metagenome (GOLD analysis project Ga0265294, IMG submission 192504) | Groundwater microbial communities from a municipal landfill in Southern Ontario, Canada - Pumphouse #3 | ecosystem: Environmental > Aquatic > Deep subsurface > Groundwater | place... | reverse complement strand
ATTCATTATTAATATCATAAACATATCTACCAGTTCCTTTATTTAATAATTTATAATTCTCATCAGCATATTTCTTTCTATCAGCAAATTTATTCAATTGTGTAAAATTAACAATATCATTTGATGATAAAACTTGTTCATTCAAATATTCACGTATAGTGGTTGCTATAAATTTTCTTAGTTTCATATTATTAAATACTTTTATTCTATATATAAATATTCAAATTTTAAATTTTCTCCACACAAAAATAAAAAAAAAAGGTTCAGTGCTTCGTAGGTAGTTTATCGGTTAAATCCGCACTGCATATAACAAGGCGTATAAGAAAGTTTGCTATTAAGTTCAGTGCTAATTTGAAAGTTTATACAAGCAAACCTTCTTATACACCCAACCGTTAGGCGTAATGCTAACGAATCCACTCACCAGCTATGTTTTTCATTGATACTGAATCTTTTTTTAATTGGACTGGGTCTATTTGCATTATTTCAATTTTAGCCCCTTGGTAGTTAATGAAAATATTTATTGATGAAACATTACTTGCTGTTTCTCTTGCGAAAATATCTTTTAATTCTTCCAGTTTTTGATTAATTTCTTTTGTCATAATTTTAAGATTTAAAAGCACATACGTCTAACAATATGTATAAAATATAGGCGGTCTAGTGCAAGTTTATACTTTTCTACTTTCTATTTAGTTTTGTGCAGGTGGATAAGGCAGTAGTTCCTATTCGCCTACATTTCATACATTTAACGTTATAGCACATTAAAACGATGCTATAACAGCAAATATATTTAATAATTTAAAATTTTGTTTATGACTCTTTTAAACCAACATTTTTGGGTATTTAGTGGTATAACCAACTTCATATATCTATAATCATTGTGTATATAACCACCACCTTCTACTAAATAATCACCAAAAAATTCAGTGAGTTTTTTACCTTCGTACTCTTTTTTAATGTGTTCCATATTATAAATTTTAAATTACATAAATATATTTGCAACCGTTATGTACAAGTGCTACATTTGTACTTCTAATTGAATTAAGTGATGAAAACAAAAAGAATTTTTCCAACACACTTATTTATATTTGGGATGTGTTGTTAAATCAATAATTTCTAAATCACCCATAACTATACCATCGTACCCTCTTTCTATTGCTTCATCAGTAACTATTTTATCTATTAATTCACCTGTTTCTATTCCTTGTTTCTTAGCAATAAACTGATATGTATCTTCTAATTCAGGAAACCATTTCCAAAACAAATATTCTAAACTAAGTCCCTCAAAATTATAAATATCATTATCGTCTATAATTAATGGATTTTTAAAGTTTAATTTCACCTTATTAGTGTCATAACTATTTGGTTTTTTTACGTTATAAAATGTACCATATTTCCCAATTTTATTGGAATTAGTATTCCTATATCCAAATAATTCGTTATTTTCGTTCAAATATTCTCTTATGGTGGTTTTAATAAACTTTCTCAAATCTTTCATCTTTTCTTTTATATATAAATATTAGAAAATTAAATTTCTACCTAAAATTCTTTTTGTTTTTGTCTGTAGTTCTAATCAAGTTTTGTCTAAACTTCACTGCACCTGTACATAACACGGTGTATATGTAATGTGAGTTTCAGTGGTATATTCAAGTTTATCTTTCTAATTAATATTTGTAGTTAAGTGAAATTTGGTGTTTCAAATCTCGCACTACATATACACCCAGCCGTTAGCGAGAATTGTAGTGTTGCCAAATTTCAGCCATCGTGTAAATATGATTCGTAAAGTCTTTTCGCATTTGTCCTTTTTGTAGCATTTCGTGTGTATTTGTCTTTTTGTTTTGAGAGTAGTTATCTTGCACCCATATTGCAAAATTGATACAACTCTCGCTAACATCAGGTATAACCAATAAAGGTTTTCTACTGAATTTAGCCTTAATCTTTTCTATTAACTTTTTCATATATTTAAAATTTATCGTTTTTAATCCTTTACTGGTCATACCTATAACCGTTATAAGTAATAAATTAAATTTGAGAAACACACCACATTGTTCCGTCTTTGCATCTAACTATCATATCGTTGTGTTGATGTTCCACACCTTCCTCGAAAGCCAAATGTTTAATTATCGCTCTTTTACTAACACCAGTAAGTATTCTATCCGTACCTTCTATTGGTTCTCCATTTGATTTGGCTTTCCAAGCATTGTATTTGTGTTGTGTTTCCATATCAATAAATTTAATTTACATACTTATAACAACAAATATAAGCAATTATTTTCACAATTAAAAATAAATGTTGTTGGTTAATATTAATTTTTGTTTTTCAATTTAAGTTTTCGTTAATAACTGCTTATATTTGCAACCGTTATGTGTAAGTGTTCCGTTCATACTTCTAATTAACATTTCGGTTGAAAAAATTTTAAAAGAAAAATCCCACCCACTTTTATAATAACTTATACATAAAGATATCATCTTCATCATTGGTTGTTCTATATACTGAGAATCCATATTTCTGATAAATTTGAAATAAGGTTTCTTGACTTGTTTCTGAATCATCATCAACTCTTAAAAATAAAGATTTATATCCATTTTCTTTCGCAAAATTATATAACCAATTCATTGTTTCTTTCATATAATTTTTCCCTCTAAATTGGTTAAATATTTTAATATCTACAATCGCTAATGGATTAGGTAAATTAACATCCACCCAATAATATTCTTTTCTCGCTGGTGATAAAATTATATAACCCACTTTTTCACCATCAACAAAAATATCGTTATATGAATCAGAATTTGGATTTTCTATATTTATAGATTCATCTAACGTAAAACTACCTTTGTATATTAATTTAATCGCACCTAAAGGGATATTATCAAATGTAATTAGATGAATACCATCTGAGTTAAAATTAGGGTCGTTATACCATTTATTATTTATTTTTGATGTGTCAATTCTGTAAATATCATCATCATATGTCGAATTAAATCTATAACCTTCTTCATTATCATTAACCACAAATATAACCTCACCATCAATATTTGTGTTTGATAACCAAGATTCACTCTTACCTTGTGGTATTAGACCTTCTTTTGATATTTTATCTCTGAAAATAGGATTAGAAGTGTGATATACATATTTATTAGGTATCACTTCTACTAAATGATTATTTCTACTTTCATTCAAATATTCTCTTATAGTTGTTTTTATAAACTTTCTCAAATCTTTCATCTTTTCTTTTATATATAAATATTAAGAATTAAAATTTCCACCTTTTTTTTCTTTTAAAATTTTTGTTCAGTTATCCGAATGATGTTTCTACCTTAATTAACCACACCTACACATAACAAGGTGTATAAGAAAGTTTGCTATCAACTATTGTGGTTAATTTGAAAGTTTCTACAAGCAAACCTTCTCATACACCCGACCGTTATACACAATACTACATTCGTGTTTCAATTATAGTTCTGTGTAAAAAACTTTTTAAAAATTTCCCCTACCTTTTTAAATTATTCTTTTCATAATCAAATAGTCTTTTCGATATTTCATCCGCACTCATTTTGTCTCTTACATTATCAATGAACTTTCTATGAATATCCATTAATTCAGTCGCTCTTTCATCTGTTTTAGAAACTTTACCATATATTGTTCCTTCCAAGTATCTTTTCAATTCATACTTAATTTCATCATCAAACGCAATTTTTGTTGTATTTTCATTAAGACTCTTTTCAATATACAAATCAGGTTCTTTTCTTCTAATCCAATTGTTTATTTCAATTTCGTTAATATCATACCCATACCATTCAGGTAACTTAATATCCCATTTGTTTTCAATTTTATCAACTTTACCCTTTTCATCAAAGTATATTTTAATATACAACAATTCATTTTTCCTTGATTTGATTGTAATAGGTTGTTTTATCTCAACTTGTTCATTCAAAAACTCTCTAATTGTAGTTTTAATAAAGTTCTTTAGTTTTTTATCGTTTTCCATATTAATAAATAGTTTATCTTATATATAAATATTTGAAATTAAATTTTCCACCACGCATTTTTAAAAAGTTTTTTATCAGTTTTCCAAATCAACATTCAACCTTAATAAACCATACTGTGTATAACAAGGTGTATAACAAGGTGTATAAGAAAGTTTGATATCAGCAGTTGTGGTTAATTTTAAAGTTCATCTAAGCAAACCTTCTCATACACCCGACCGTTAGCAACAATTAATTACCTTTTAAGTACTCATCTATATATGATTCGTTTGGTGCTAAGTGTCCGTACATTTCCAAGGTTTCTTCTACTTTTGAACAAAAGTCAATTAACAGTTCCCTTCGGTTGCTAACACCGTATAACCGTAATTGCTCAATATTATCTTCAATGAAACTATCAAAACTGTATGCCTTGCTTAATGTGGATTCGTACATAGCACCTTCATTAAATGCTTTTTTAAATAGTTCTCTAAGTTGTTCGTCCATTTTATTATGTTTTGTTATCAAATTCCGCAACTACGGTTATACGTATCACGTTATATGCAATGCTACGTTTGTTCTTCGTATTGAGTTTCATTGTAACATTCTTTTTGTTTTATTTTTCCCACACACAAATTTAAGAATTAATTCACACTTTTCCAAATATCACTCAATTTAGTATATCTTGATACATCATTAACTACAAATTCATCTGCACCACCATAGTCACTATAATCACCACCAACAAATTGAATAATATTTTTACCTTTTGATTTTGCGTAGTGTGTCATAATCGGTATTAATAAATCATTTTTTACTTTATTTTGTGATACTTTTGAATATGGTATATTTGATTTTATAAAATTATGAACAAATTTTATAACAGATTCTTCTTGTGAATATTCACCATCCATAACATCAAATAACTTATGGTTTTTGAAATAATATGAATATATTTGTTCTAATTCTTTTTTGTTAATATTCTTGAAAGAATTTCTTAAATTGTTAAATGTTGTATCATCAAAATACAAAACATCACCATTATTATAAATAATACCATCAACATAATCACCATATTGTGTTGCGTGTCCAATATAATCAGTAAAAAAAGAATTATTAGTTAATTCTTGGTCATACATTCCACGATATAATATATTATATATAGACGTTACGCTATCGCTTTTTCTTAAAAATGTTTCATAATCATATTGCTTCGCTAAATCAATTAATTTCGTATATGAATTAACATTTTCATTCAAATATTCACGTATAGATGTTTTTATAAATTTTCTTAATGCCATATTATTAAATAGTTTTATTCTATATATAAATATTCAAATTTTAATTTCCTTCCCACAAAATAAAACAAAAAAGTTCATCTCTCGTATCAACATTTCTACTATAAATCCGCACTGCATATAACAAGGTGTATATGTAATGGTGGTTTCATCTTTAATTTCAACAGTTGCTCTTTCTATGAAGTTTTGTGGTTAAACAAAAATTTCTATCCTCAATCCACCACTACATATACACCCAACCGTTATAAGCAAGTGCTACATTCGTGCTAAATTGAAAGTTCATTGCTATTAATCCGTTTTAATAATTTTTTCTTCCCAACGCTCTTTGAGTTTTTCAAACTCATTAAGGTTCTTCTCCACTAAAACAACCGTTCTTCCAATTTCTACACCAATAGCCGTTGTCCCGCTACCCGCTGTAAAGTCTAAAACAACTTCACCTTGTTTCGAGTATGTTTCAATAATATATTTACAAAGGTCTTTTGGTTTCTGTGTTTTGTGCCAAGTTTTACCTTCGCTTTCAGCAGTCTTAAAATATTGAACGCTTCGTGGGTATCTTAACCCATCACTTTTTACTTCAATCTGTTCAAAACTACCATACACATCATTTTCAGTTTGTTGTTTTCTCACACCTTTGTTGTAAGCAGTTCCTTCTGTCATTTGTGGGTAATAAACAGGCGTTCCTTTGCAAAAAACAATAATATCTTCGTGAGCAACCAATGGTCTTTTCTTCGCATTTAAAAATCCTGTTGCTTTTGATTTTTCCCATACCCAAGTATATTTAAACATTTTAGGGTTACTCATTATCAATGCACTTGTGAATGGTTGCTGTGCGTGTAACACTATTGGTGTATTTTGTTTTGCTATCCGAATTACCTGTTCCCACATTTTATCAAATGGTATTACCACATCCCATTTACATTGCGTAGTCCCGTAAGGTAAATCACAATAAATCAGGTCTATACTTTCATCTTCAAGTTTTGACAGAAAATCAAGTGCATCTTCATTAAAAATGTTTAATTTCCCCTCACTCAAAAAATTATTAAAACTACTATTCTGCATAAATTAATGTTTCTCGTTTTTAAATCACACCAGCTTATAACAGCGTGTATGAACAATGGCACAGGAAGTTTTGTGGTCAAATTCAAGCGTTGTATAAGTGCCACTGATCATACACGCAATCCGTTAGCATTAATTCAAATCATTCATAACAGCACTAACCATCTCTAAAAATGCTGTATTTTCAAAAGGTTCAATATCTTTTGTTTCTTTGTTTATATTGCTATACATTTTACGTCTATTATTAGCATTTTCATTTCTTGATTTTTCAACTAATGAACTAATGCTAACATAGTGTATAGCACATTGTTTTTCGTTCTTCGTATTTTCCATTTTAGTATATTTTAAAGTTTGTAATTCTATTTAAGTCTAGTGTAAGCAACGTGCCATACACGCAGCCGTTATACACAACACTACATACGTGTTTCAATCATAGTTCTGTGTAAAAAAATTTTTAAAAATTTACCACTTCTAATTCAGACATTAAATTTAATTCTAAATTATATTTGTTTATGATTTCAATAGCATCCCTTTTCTTTGAGAATTTAGCAGCTCCATTTTTATTTTGTGTTATACTATATCCACCAAATCTTGATGTATTATCATCATTATGTGATACATATTCATCATCTTCTTTCTTCTTTATTATAAAATAATTAGAAGATTCATTCAAAAACTGTTTCCAATTTTTTACTTTGTTTATTTGTTCTCTCATTTCTTTACTCATAACTTTGTATTTTTATTTTATCTTATATATAAATATTCAGAATTAAATTTCCTATCCACATTTTTAAAAAGTTTTTATTCGTGTTTCAAACAACATTCTACCTTAATAAACCCGTACTGTGTATAACAAGGTGTATAAAACATAACCTATTGTAGTTCAGTTGTTATTATCAAAGTTTGTGGTTAGGTTACGTTTCATACACCCAACCGTTATGTACAAGTACTACATTGGTGCTTCTAATTGAGTTCAGTGAAGAAAACATAAAGAATTTTTCCAACGCAGTTTTTAAAAACCTTTTAATTTATATGATTTTACAAAATCAATGTTTTTTCCTTTATTTTTCAAATTTATTTCGTGTTCATTTGGAAATGATAAATTCTGAATTATTGTTTGAACAACATCTATTTCAGACAAAGGGACTAATGCTTCAATCACAAATGGTTTAGTCTCATTGTCCCATAACTCATATCCAATTGACATCAACATATCACCATCTAAATTCCACTCATAAGGTGTCCAATATTCACCAAGTTCATCCTTTTTTATTAATTTTTTATCTTTAACACCAACAACTCTATATAATTTAACAGGATTTGGAAAGTTGCGCCATTCATCAATTTTATCTTTAAAATCTTCAAAAGCATCTTCTTCGTCATTGTAACCTTCTGTACCAAAAAAGTCAAAAATTTCACGAATTTTATCATCGTCAATATCCTTAAAAGATTTAATTGAATTTATAAAATCTTGTTTCCTTTGATGGTATGGTTTCATTCCTTTAAATGATGAATAATTATCTTCATTTTCATTCAGATATTCTCTTATGGTGGTTGCTATAAACTTTTTCAAATCTTTCATTTGTTTTCTTTATATATAAATATTCAGAATTAAAACTTCCATCCTAAAATTCTTTTTGTTTTTTGTTCGTAGTTCTAATCAAGTTTTATCTGAACTTCACCGCACCTGTACATAACAAGGTGTATATGTAATGTGAGTTTCTGTGTTTAATTTAACGTTTCTACTTCTAATCAACATTAGTGGTTAAGTCAAGATTAGTGTTTCAAATCTCACACTACATATACACCCAACCGTTATGTACAAGTACTACATTGGTTCATTTAATTAACATTGTAAAGATAAATAAAAAAAATTGAAATAAAAAATAAATTACAACGTTTTAGTGTATGAGTAGTATTGGATTTTGAAAATATAATCTATCAAGTTAGTAGAAACTTCAATAGAATTAATAATTTTCGATTATAGACGAAACCAATATTACTTATACACTTTGTTGTGTGTAGGTTTTATTTATTCCTCAATTTCTTTAATTCTTCTGTATATTGTTTATATAATTTTTCTAAATCTTCGTTTAATTTTTTATAATGTTTAATTATTTTATCTTCTTTATTGTCTATTTCATCTTTTACAATTTCTCTTATTGTCGTTCTATAATTATAAATATTTAATCCTAATATAATCGTTATAAATGATGACATTATAACAAAAGACCATCCTAAAACTTCAATTCTTTTATTATTAACATCTTCAACTTTTTCAATATCATATTTTAATGCAACTAATTTATTTTCTATTACAAGTAATGATGTATCATTTTTTATTTTTTGTTCAGATATGAAATCATTTAAAACACTTTCTTGTATATAAAAAGACTTATCTGTATAAATTGAATATGTAAAAGCCAAGAAAGATATAAATATCAACCCTATGATTGTATTAATCCAAATATTACTTTTCACGTTTTACATTCTTTAAAAATTCCGAATAATCATTAATAAATTTATATTCCGTTTGTAGTGTCGAACCAGATATATTTCCTATGATTTCTGATGTCTTAATCTTATCTATTTTAGATTTATCTTCATCATCAACAATATTTTCATATAATTTTTCAAAATCGTATTTATATAAAGACAACATTTCATCAAATTTATCTTTGTTGATGATGTTTAATTCATCTAATAAATTTTGTAGTTCAACAAATTCAGAATACCCAATCAATCGTGATTTTGTCATATTCACAAGGTCTCTTATCCTGTCTAATTTTTTATTATATTCTGTTTTTTCATCCATAAATTTCTGTTTATCTCCATTATAATATTTTAAAATAATTTCATTATAATCAAAATTATCAACAAATTTACTATTTTTTTCATTCTTTTCAACATTGGTAGTGTCTTTCTTTAAACTTACACACAACGATAGATTATAAAACATCGTTTTAATATGTTTTATAATTCTTTGTAATTTATTTTCCATAATTTCAATTTTTTTATTTATATATTATTTTAAAATAGTTTTGTGGTAATTTACCGTACTGGTTATAACATCGTGTATAAAACATAACCTATTATAGTTCAGTTGTTAATTTAAAGTTAGTGGTTAGGTTACGTTTCATACACCCAACCGTTATAAATAATAAAAATTACTCAGGTTGTTCAACCCAAAAATTATCTATTAATTTATAATGTACAATCACTTTGAATAAAAAAGGAAATTTTGGTATCAATCTCCATTCATCATTAAAATAACTATCACCATGTTTTGGTTCTTTTTTTGTTTTTCTATCATTTTCCAAGAACCAAAAGTTACTTTTTTTGTATCTTTTCATATCTGTAATTTTTACATATTTATAATAAGGTGTATATGTAATGATTTTTTTACATTTAATCAACCTTGTCTTTTAATAATTAAATTCATCTTTCCAATTAAAGTTTTGTGTAAATCACTACATATACACCCAACCGTTAGCAGTAATTGCTAAGAGCCTTGATATTAATAAACCCTATCTCTTGGCTTCTTTCTTTTTCCAAACCATTCGTGTTCGTGTATTAAAATTGTCAAATTGTAAAGTGTGTTTATTTGTTCTTGTGTCATAAAATTACTGTTGCTAACAAGGTATATATGCAATACCTATTAAGGTTTATACTAAATTTTAAAGTTCGGTGCAAGGGTACTGCATATATACCCAACCGTTAGTGATAATGAAATTACTTAAAGTATTCTCTAATTTCTTTTGGTAAGTCCGACACTTTAGTTTTATTATCTGGACATATTTCCAAAGCTTCAACTTTTTCCATACTAAAATTATCAACTAAATATTTTATCTTATCTTTATGTGATAATTTATTGAACTTAATAATTTCACTCTCACTAACATCAGATATATTCAAGTTTTCTTTAAACTCTTCCAATGTTGTTATTATTTTCTTACTATTTTTCATAATCAAAATTTTATTTTATATATTAAAAAAGAAAACCTAAATATATCTGAGTATCGTTATGACCAATACTACATTATACGTTCTAATTGAGTTTTTGTTTAAAAACTTTTTAAAATATTCCAATCGCTATCAAAAATAATAATATTATTATCTATTAAAAAATTCCCTTCTTTTTCTAATAATTTAGTGTAATTATCATTAACATTTTTATTTAAATGTATTCCAACAATATATTTTTTAATATTAACCATTTTACTTGTTAATATTTTATCTTCTGATTGATGGTAATTTTTATCTTTCACACTTTTATATTCTTCCCAGTCAAATGGTTTTATTTTATAATTATTTTTTATTTTATCTCTATCTAATATTAATTGACATTCCCCTTCTCCACTTTTCAATTCACCATAATCACTCATATAAAATAAATAATTTTTATTTCTTGAGGTCGCAATACCATAATCATACGTATCAGTACCATATAAAACATTATCGTTTAATATCACTAATAAGTTATTAAACGATGTTGAATGGTAAAGTAAGTTTTTATTCCTTATATTCTTATCTAATATAGATTCATTCAGAAATTCCCTGATGGTTGTCTTTATGAATTTTTTAAATTTATTGTTTTTCATATAAGTAAATACTTTATTTTATATATAAATATTCAAATTTAATTATCCAACACACATTTTTAAAAAGTTTTGTTTAGTGGTTCTATGAAGTTTTGTGATAAATAAACCGTACTGGTCATAACAAGGTGTATATGTAATGTGAGTTTCAGTTGTGTATTCAAAGTTCATCTTTCTAATAAATATTTGTTGTTAAGTCAAGTGTTGTGTATTCAAATCTCACACTACATATACACCCAACCGTTAGTGATAATTATTTACTACGTTCTTCTTCTATCATCTTTTGAAGTTTTTCAAATCTTATAGGTATTTCTCTATGTGGTAAATTCTTCCTATCAGATGGTACATTTTCAACCCAAGTTCTACCAGCAGCTACCGCTATTTTCAGTGCTTCATCATAAGTCAATGGTCCTTTATGTATAATATCCCATTCTTCTGTACCATCTGGTTCAGTCCATCTACCAATAACTGAATAACTATCACTAACATCAGATATATTCAAGTTTTCTTGATGTTCGTTGAAACTTTGTACGTGTCTTTTGCCTTTCATCTTTGTTTATTATTTTAGTGTATATATTAAAAAGAAAACCTAAATATATCTGAGAAACGTTATATGCAATGCTACGTTATCTCTTCGTATTAAGTTTCGTTGTTATAATCTTTTTGTATTATTTTTTCCCACCGCACAAATTTAAGAATAAATGTCGTTATTTATATCATACTTACCAATATTTTTTATAGATTTAATTTGGTTTGGGTTAAATACAGCAATTGATTGTATTTCTGTACTATATTTATTCCCATCTTCCTTATAAAATTCTGTAAAAAATACACCATCATACCCTTTTGATATTAAAAAATTAACAAATATTTCACCTATTTTATTGTCAAAAAATTGCCAGTTATAATCTGGTGGTATATTTAGTGTTTTAGTTAAATAATCATATTCTAAATCAATATTATTTTCTTCTGCAAATTCTATAAATTCATCAAACAATTCACTATATTGTGGATAATTATTCTTATAAAAATAATGTTCTTTAAAATTAAATGGATTTTCAACTTTTAAATAACAAGCATATTCATATTTACCGTATCGTTTAGAAAAATCTTTATTTGGTGTAAAGAAAAACCCATGTCTTTGTATTTCTTCTACACCAGTCAATAAAGAACTGTTATAACCTTTATTTTTCATAAACGAATTAAATGATTTTTCGCTGTGGTGATAACAAATCATTGGTGTCCCATCATTATTAACTACTTTACTATTACCAAACCATCGCCAAAAGTTGGTGTTAAGTTTATTTTCAATAGTTTGCTGTTCATTCAAATATTCACGTATAGTAGTTGATATAAATTTCCTTAATTTCATAATGATAAATAGTTTTATTCTATATATAAAAATTCAAAATTTAATTTCCCACCCACAAAAATAAAACAAAAAGGTTCTGTTCTCGTATCAAAGTTTTCAGGTTAAATCCGCACAGCATATAACAAAGTGTATATGTAATGGTGGTTTCATATGTAATTTAAACATTTGTGCTTTCTATGAAGTTCTGTGGTTAATCAAACATTTCTACTCATAATCCACCACTACACATACACCCGACCGTTATAAACAATACTACTTTTGTCTCACTATTATCATATCTGGGTTCATATAAATGTGCATCAAAGTCCCTGCCTTATCAGAATCTAACCCAATCCAC
>Ga0265294_10007792_pt1 | contig 12621 bp, 6 predicted proteins | sample MunlanPumphouse3_FD_192504 | JGI IMG/M metagenome (GOLD analysis project Ga0265294, IMG submission 192504) | Groundwater microbial communities from a municipal landfill in Southern Ontario, Canada - Pumphouse #3 | ecosystem: Environmental > Aquatic > Deep subsurface > Groundwater | place... | reverse complement strand
TTTGGTCGATGAGGGAGGTCATGTTGAATTTTTTAAGATGATGGCGAAGTGTCGTCTCGCTCCGAAATTTCTGAAATGTTTTCCGGGCTGAATGGATGGATGAACGATTCAGAGAGAGCGAAATGAGGTGGTTATAGAATAACGCGGGTGTGAGAGAGCCATGTATCTGAAGAGGGAGGTGGTTTGCACATGTTTGCGTTATACGTTTAAGACAATACGTGTTTGTCAAGACTTTTGTGTTGTTTTTCGTCTTTTTTACAGGTAAAGGGACCATATTTTGGTGCTTTACCCGGATATAAAGGTACCGGATGTCAAGAACAATACGGGTAAAAAATTAGCGAACTACTGGATAAGCCGGAGCAGAGCACGACGGCGCGAGAAAAATGCGATTCGCGAGAATTCGCGGAGATTCGCGGTTAAATAATCTCTTGTGACCATTCCCAGTAATACCCTTACCTAATTGAATTGAGGATAACACCGGTAAGTCCTATTTAAAAATAATTATTTTTCCTTCTCGATAAGAAGGACCCGCGCCGGAGCTCCGTCGCTGTCTTTGATCTTCATCGGAAGCGCCGCGATCTGATAGTCGGTGGTATAGTCGGTTATTCCTGACGCCGCCAGATACTCGACGAGGATCACGCCGTTTTTCAAAAAGAGTTTATGGATCACGGAATCGTTTTCTGCATGCAGAGGGGTTTTACTGTCGTCCGGGGACGGGGTGTCCAGTCCGAGAAGTTTCACGCCTGAATCGACCAGATACTGCGCCGCCTCTTCGCTGAAGTACGGATACTTCGCGTAATAATCCCCGGTGCTCCAGTGTTTATCCCATCCGAAAACACAGATGACCCTCTCATGCAGCGGTATTCCGCGAAGCATCTCCGTCGTGACTTCCGTATCGTCTGCAAGACTTCGGAGATCGATGAGAGTTACATCGCCGAAAAGTGTGGATAAGGGGATCTCGGGGATCGTTATACCGTCGGGGATGAAATGTCTCGGTGCATCCATATGGGTGCCGGTATGACTGCCGAGCGTCAGTTTTTTCGTGTTCCGTCCGACGGCTTCAATCGTTCCAAGCGTTTCAGAAGAGAACGCCGTGTGCCAGTCCGCGTGGAAGCAGGGCATTCCTTTTTCCATCGCATGGGTTAAATCAATGATATTCATACAAACGGTCTCCGCTGGTTTAGGTATACTTTGGTAATTCTATCATTTATGTTTGACCCGCCGGATGTGTGCATAGTATAAGATAAATTTTCCATCATAATTGATTAGTGAAACATATTTTCTTAAAATAGGATTTACTCCGTGTTTTATCTAAAAATGAGGTGGTATTGTGCTTCTTTCTAAACTCTTTCATTATCTTATCGAATGCCCGCTCAGGAATGAATGAATATCTTTAAGTATGTTAATCTTCAAAAGCTTACTCATTACGTGAATTAAATGTTTGATGAAACTACTGATTTTGGGGATAGTTATCATGATTATAATAATAATAAAACAAGAAAGACAAATTTGATTTCTTTTATAATTGAGAATGACGAAATAAATATTTGTTCAATACCTCCGAGTGCTAGATCGGCTGTTGGTTTGAATCATTCAAAGGATAGCGAACAGAACAAGGCTATCATGAATAAATGGTTTATCGATACTATTCAATCACTGGAAGGAAAACAAGTTAGTTTACTCGTTGAAAATACAACCATTAAAGATCAGAAATCTGATAAAATTGGTTACTGGAGATTTCGTCTTGATCCTCGCCACCCATTATTTGACAAATACAGTTTCGGCGGATATTCTCTTACGTTTGAGTGCGTCAGAAGAAATGGCAGGCTGAAGATAATTAAAGCTTTTTTGGATACGCTTTCACGTCGACCATATGAAATGGAGGGGATACTTGAGGGTAATTTTCAGCTCATACGTGATAGCAATAATAATGATAATGGAACATATCTTAGCCAAGATGATTTTGATTGGTTATTAAAATTACCTAAACGTCAAAAAGATCTTGAAATTCGTCTTAAGGACTGGGAAGATTACCTAAGTGAACATAAAAATGCAGTAAAAAATAAAATAGGATGGGTGGCATATAAAAGTCTTCGACGCGTTAGTCCAACTCAGGCAGAAATAAATATATCAACAAAGAAATTCTCCAGTAATGCAAATAAATCATTTTTCCCTGAAGAGGAAGTTCAGATTTTAGGCATTGAAATCCCAGAAAACAACCAATGGCGTCCTGATGAGGATGTTAAAGAACCCACTCGAATTGGAAGTATATCACGCGAATCTAAATTAAAGGGAATCTTTGAATCAGACAATAGTTCGCATACAAAGGGGGGAAAAAATGGGGAATGGTTTTCAATACGCATTGATCTAATTGATAGCTTGATCATTCCTGAACCTGAAGATATTTCAGGTTCCAAGAGAGAGAAAAATACACGTAGAGATCCACTTGAACGCCTTCCAAGTGAGGGTCTTTTGGTAAATTCAGTTTTCTATGATGAATTGCCCTTGATATTACAACAAAAGGCAATATCTAGACTGAAAGAAAAAAAAGCTGCAAATCCTCGTTTAGAGGACTTTATTTTTAATATCAGGGAAGCTAACAATCCCATTCGTGATGAAGATATCGATGAAACGAGTCTTGTAGAGAAAAAACTCAATTTCAATCAGATTAATGCACTCCGGAAAGGTCTTAATGCACCTGATATATGTCTGATCCAGGGACCTCCTGGAACGGGGAAAACCACCGTTATCGCAGAACTTTGTAATCAGATAACTCTTCGAAATGGAAGTGTATTGATAGCGTCCCAGTCAAACCTCGCTGTTGATAATGCCCTCTGTCGTATTGCAAATCTAAAACATATACGTCCGATACGTCTTGGGGCACGGACAACGGAAGAAGGGAATGATTTTTTGGCTGATAATGTCGTCCAGCGGTGGTTCCAAGGAGTAAAAGATAAATTATCTGAGAACGTTTTAAGGCAAAAAAGTATACAAGAGGATTTAGAGGCATTTGCTGCTGATATTTCATTAATGGAGCAGGAACACAATCAATACGTTTTGAATTGCCAAAAATATAAGTGTCTGGATAAACAGGCAAAGCAATTGAATTCTGATTTGGAGAGCACAAATGCAGAACTGGAAGAAAATAAAAAACAACTGGGCCAAATCGACCGAAATCTTTGCATTCTGGAGAAAATAATTGCAAGAAGCGGGCTTATAGATCCAACTCAGATTCCCATAATACAGCAGCATTATCCGGAAATATATACAGTTCTAAGAGAAAAAATTGCAGGCATATCATTGCAGAAGGACTCAAGTAATAAAGTTTCCAACGAGACATCGGATTTTATTGATTTATATGCGAAACTTTATAATATCAATACTAATCGACAACAATTGTTGAGTCTGTTCAACCAACTTTTAGAGATTTTATCACAGCAGAATCTTGAGGGTAAACAAAAAGAGATGGAATTAGTTCGAAAACGTGAGTCAATCTTTTCAGAAATGCAGTGCACAACAACAGATGAAGCAATGCGGACTCTTTCAGCAGACATGATTTCAGTGAATAAAGAGATTGACGAGTTGAAAAAAATAGGAGACCGGCAACTCACTGTAGAATGGCAGCATCAGCTTACCGGATATTCATATCTACTTGATTGTTATTGCGACTGTGCTTTTCATCTTAATCTCTTGAAATCGGATGAGATCAATCTATTTTCTGAAATTAAATCTTCATTGGCTCCGGATATCCTCTATAAAGACATTATACAAATACTTCTCGAATTTACTCAAGGAATTTACGATGATCTTTTTGGTGTTGATAAAATGGTAGTATCCTTAATACAGAGAAAAAATGAAGAACTGCTCACCTCAAAAAATCGATTCAATGAAATATCCCTGGAACTTCAAAAAAAGTCAGCGAAACAAAATAAAGAATCTCAGAAGCTGGAGAGTGATCTGAATGAGACGATGAAAAAAAGAGATGAAAATAAAAATCAGATTATACGATTATTCCAAAAAATAAAGAAGTATCAGGTAACATACAATCAAAATCTTTCTGATACTAATGTTGATATTGAATCTGAAATCGAAAAAGATTTCACTGCTTTCTTTAATGCATACATTCTGAAAAGAAGAGCAGATCTAGAATCTCTGAGGGAACGCTATAAATCTGTCTTGGAAAAAACAAAACGTTGGCATAAGCTTCAGATCGAACTGATAAAAAAAATTGATAACTCTTCACATGCTGACTATGACTCAATAAAAGATACATATATCGCCTTTGCAAATGTTGTGGGAGCAACCTGCACGGAGACTGGCAAATGGCACTTCTGGAATGGAAGAGAATTTGATCTCGTAATTATAGATGAAGTCTCAAAGGCAACACCGCCGGAACTCCTCATGCCAATGCTCCTTGGAAAGCAGATCGTATTGGTGGGCGACCATCATCAGCTACCTCCATTATTTCGGCTGAGAGAGGATGAATTACCACTCTCCGAAACTGATGATGATGATTCGATAAAGTTACGGTTCAAAAAATTTGAAAAATTGGTTACTTCATCATATTTTGAGGAGATGTTTATCAATGCAGGAGATGCACTAAAATCAAGGCTCACAGAACAATACCGAATGCATCCAACCATTATGAATCTCATTAATCAATTTTATCCACCGGATTATCAGTTAACCTGTGGAATGATCAATCCTGACAATGAACGGCAGCATCCTTATGTTCTTGTTGGAGATAACCAGGTTCTCACATCTAAAAATACACATACTGTCTGGATTGATACTTCGCAAAGGCGTGTGCAAAATAAATTAATTGATAACTTCGAGAATAAAGAAGAGGGTAAATTCAACTCAAGATTTAATCAATATGAAGTTGAAGTTATCAGAAAAATACTATGTTCGATGAATAAGCAAATAAGTGGATCAGAAAATAAGAATAGAGATATTGCAGTAATATCTTTTTATGCGGGTCAGGTAAGGAAATTAAAGCAGATGATTGACTCTCTAAGACAAAATGGGAGCGTGAACAATCTAAATCTTAGAGTGGGAACCGTTGATCAGTTTCAGGGAATGGAGCGTCCTATTGTTATTACAAGTCTTGTTTCTTCACCCGAAAAGAAAAATGGACAACGAAAACCAACTACTTTTGTAAAGGAATTCAGGCGAATCAATGTTGCATTTTCCCGTGCTCAGTCGATGCTTATTGTAGTTGGATCGGTAGATGTTTTTAATGATGTTCCCGTTGATGTTAATTTTGGCTATCGAAAAGAAAGAAAAAAACCATATAAATTTTTGATTGAAACGGGGAAAGATCGTGTTAATGGAAGTAATTACGTGCGGGGGTATGACATCAATGAATAAAATAGGAGGGTTACCACTCTTGCTAAAGGAGGCAGAGATATCACTACCCTTAAAGAAGGTAACTATTCAGGCTACTGCAATTAGAAAACGAGATATACAACTTCTGGAATGGGCAATAATGGCGCCGCTTGCAAGTCTGGATCCAGTACCTTCATTAGATGAAATAGCACAGGAATTTGGTATTGAACCGGTTGATTTCCTTCATATTGTTGCAGAAAAGTTAAAAGTAATGGGGCTTCTCTATGAAATAGGGCTTAATAATTATCAACTAACCGACATTGGACGCAAATTTTTCGCTGAAGGAAAGGTAATCAGTGATCCTCGTGACATTCAGCTGCAGGTATACTATCATGATAAAACTAAAGAATGGATATATGGATTTTCCAAAGAGGTTGATCTTTCCTCAAAGGATGCTGATATCGAGATGTATATCCCAAATATTGGTATTCCTGAAAAAATAGTTGTAGATCATCTTCAAAAACAAAAAGAGCTTGAAAAGAATGAAAGTATTTCTACATATACTATCAAAGAGGTGGTCCCTTTTCAAATTAAATTCAATGTAAAGTTTTTGTTGAAGTCTGATGGTATTGCTGTAATTCCAGTTCAACCGCCGTTCGGAGAAGAAAATAAACAGAGAGTAATCACTGCTTTAAGAAAAGAAGTCCTTACCCCTTTAAAATTAAAACAGTGTTTGAAGGATTTCTATACTATTTTAGATAATTTTGAATCAACCGTGAGATTACAACCACATGAGCTTGCTGATTCTCAATTATTCACTCCTGCATCTGAAGATACATTGATTGAATACCTGCTTGCTAAAAAACCAAGATATCTAATAAGCAACAGAAATAATATGAAATCAATAAATTTTGGAAAAGCTGTTCCCCGTTTGCTTTTTACTAAAAATCCCTACTCTGATTGTAGGACGGATGGGAGCATAATAAGAAATGTTGTCAATTTTCAAACTGATGGATTACTTACAGAATATGCATATATAACGGATATTTTGGCTGTTAAGGTAGTGACCGTTGTCTATGATGATATCGAAATACCATTATTTCAAGTTAAAGAGCACGGGCTTCGGGATGAAGAAATCAGCACCATTTTAGAATATATTGGCTCTCTCTCCTTTGATGGGGATACTGAGGAATTTGAACAGAACTTTGCCATTTTTTACGTTGACCCGAATGAAAAATCGTTTGACCGTTTAATTACATCGTTAGATTCAATGAGGAAAAATATGGGTTATCAGAGTAATGATCGTGATAAACTCCTCCTAGAAATAATATCTCTGCGAACTTTGATTTTAGGATCGCCTCAAGGTAAAATTGAGCGGAATCTTATATATGATCTCCTCAACTCGTTTTCATGGGAAAATTTACTTGAGATTGATCCCTCTGTTCTTGAGGTATACACATCATGTTATATCGACTCAGTACATTCTTTCATCAAATCTGTATCAATAGAGGGGGAGTTGCATCCACTCCTTGATGATTACTCAAATCTTTTTAACAAACTGGATAAATATATTCAGAATCATTCTACTGAGATTGAACTGTTGAGATCTTCATATATTGATACTCTTGCCAGATCGTTTAATGCGCATAGCTCGATTTTATCTAAAAAAGATATCGAACTTGGCACGGATATCCTTTTTAAAATCTCCGATGAAAAAAGAAAAAATATCTTGGGTCAATCCCTTCTTTCGGCATTAACTTTTACGATTATGCCCATAGATAAAAAAATACCATTACTACTTAGACTTGCCGAGATGAACATCAATCCAGATGTACATTATGTAAGACAGATTGGAAAAAAGATGTTTAGTGATCTTGGTTTTAATTTATACGATCCTGGATTCTTTATCAAGGTACAGAATATAATTACAAACTGTAAAATCTTAAATCCCTCTTGTGAAATTGAAAAAAGTTTTGATATCCCAGAATTAACTATAGTTCCTAGCAAACCTGATGATATTACAAATCTGATAATGAATCTATTCGAATTAGATCGTATACTTACTTCCTTGGATTCACAGAAGATATCTGAAGTATTGCAAAAGGTATCAAGCAGGCTATGTACATCGGGTGACCCGGAAAAACTCCGCCTATGGGTTGATTTACTCGTATTGATTCGACCTCATGAAAAAGAAAAGGCGATACAATTTATCCCTGTGACTGATTCTGAAATAATCTCCACGCTTAGTTCACTGAATGTTGAAGAAATAAACAAAATGAAGAAAAAATTGAAATTACTAAATGTTTATTCTATTCTCAATAAGTCGGTGGGCACTCTGCCGGATATGAATAATAAATCAGAGTCTGACTCTCCTTTGGGAGGTATAATAATTGATGGAAGCAACGTGGCATATGCCGGTCAAGATGGAAAAAAACCACGTGCTGAACAAATAATTCAGGCATATAAAGACTTAAAAAGTTTGGGATATGACCCCGTATTTGTAATCGTCGGAGCCAGTCTGCGTCATTCCATGAATAAACAAGAATATGAAAACATGGAAAGACATTTTCAGCATATCAGTGAAAAAAATCAAAAAACTGTATTTCAACAGGCACCTGCAGGGCATGACGACGACTACTTTATTATCAATATCGCTATCGAAAATGATATGCGAATCCTAACAAATGATCTCTATCGGGATACTATCCAAAATGATCCAAAAAAGAAAGACGAAATAGAGTCAAGATTAGTAAAATACATGTTTAATCCTGAAGAACACACTCTGATCCCGAGTGAAAATTTTAACCCAAAAAAGAAAGCTGAAAAATTGGTGGAATCATGAGTTCATATGGATACTTTACGGTACAGCAAATTGAAAGGCAGAGAGAATTTGAAAGGCTCAGGAGAGTCCAGTTACATTGTGACACACTGGCAAACACGATCGACACGAATATCCAAAATCTTGTATCTGAGCCGGGATTTGCAACTTTCCTTGAAGATCTCAATGCAGTTAAAAAACAGATAAACTCTGCAAAATCTCTCCAAAAAGCTGAACCAGATGCTGCTCTTGAGCAACTTCAAAGATCTGCGGAAAATGTTCAGGAATTTGCTATAAGTATACAATCAAAGGTGCAAAAATGGTCTTTTGAGAGGGAAAATGCATATAAAAATTTATCTAATCTTCTTGACACATTGACATCAATACCACTCGAATCCTCAACATACCAGACGCAGATGGAAGATTTGATAAACCGTGTCCGGCAAGCAAATGATACTGCAATTAACTCGTCAGATATTCATAAGCTTATACTGGATGTTGAAGAAAAAGCACAACACATTGCAGCACTTGATGAGAAAGAGAGTGTACGAAAGATGACTGTAAATTTTATAATTAATATGCTGTCTGCACGTGGATTCAAAATCAATCCTCCAAAAATAAAAGATGATGTGGTGCATCTTCATGCAAAAATGCCTTCGGGAAAAGAGGTGCTGCTCCAGATCTTAAATAATGCAGAAATTCATTTTGACTTTAGAAACTATGAAGGAACCACGTGTAAGGATGAATTAGATACAATTCTTAAGAAACTTGAAACAGAAGGAGAACTTGAAACTTGTGTAGAGCAATTTGTCTGGCATAACCCGGATAAAATTAAGAAAGGCTCTAAAGACTTTCCATATGGTCAAACACAACAAAGGTACATGAAATAAAAAGACAGGGAGATTGTAAAAATGGAACGACAATTTACTAACTTAGTTCGCGAAGCAAAGACAAAAAAAGGTATCGTTTTGTATGGAAACACGCGAGAAGAGTTTTTTTATGATGGAAAATACGTCTTGCTGCCGCAGTACATCTCAGAAATACTGAAAGAAAATGGATTTATGGTTGTTGGAACTTGGGACCGTTTCCAAGGATTATCTTTTGAGACCCCAAGAGAAAAAGAGATCTTCAGTAGCTGGTATAGAGATGAATCTTGTGAATCTGCTGAAGAAGAGGGAGAAACTTATGATTTGGGCAATCCTGTGAGTCAAAAATCTGATGATCTTGATTTGACTGCATTCCGAGAATTTGATCAATATATATCCGCTTTGAGTGGGGTAATGGAGTCAGCGAATCGTCCCTGTGCTTTTATCCTCGATTGGAGCGACTTCCAATTTGGAACTGTACAGACGCCACTTGCCCCTGAAGATAGGATGTCTCTTGAACTTCTTGCAAAGCTTATGACCGGTCGTCATGGAACCGGGGCACCCAATAAAATCCTCGGCAGATCTCCAGCTGTTGTGATTCTTATTACGGCAACTCTTGCAAGTATCCCGCCTGTATTTTATCGTCCTGAGTCGCGTGTCAAACTTTACTCTCTGGCCCCTCCGGAAAAAAATACACGCGTTCGTTTTTTTGAGGCACATCTTGAAGATTTCAATATTAAACAAAATTCGGAAAGGACCCGAGCCGAAATCATTGACCTTCTCGCCGATATGAGTGACGGAATGAAGACTGTTGATCTCATTCAAATGGTAAAACTTGCAAGAGAAGAAAGGGGATTGACACCTGAAAAATTGTTTAACCTCTATCGTTTTGGAGAACGAAAATCCCCTTGGGAAGATCTCTCTGATTCAAAGTTGCAAAACGTTGAACCAGAACTTAAAAAGAGAGTTATCGGTCAGGATTCTGCAGTTCATCATGTTGCCACTACCATAATTAAAGCGGCAGTTGGTCTCTCCGGTATACAACATTCAGCAAAAATGTGTAAACCTAAAGGCGTCCTTTTTTTTGTAGGTCCGACAGGAGTCGGGAAAACCGAACTTGCTAAAACAACTGCAGAATTTCTATTTGGTGATGAAAACGCCTGTATTCGGTTTGATATGAGTGAATATAGTCACGAAGAATCTGACCAACGACTCATTGGAGCTCCCCCTGGCTATGTTGGATTTGAGGAAGGAGGGCAGTTAATTAATGCGGTAATCGAACGTCCTTTTTGTGTTCTGCTTTTTGATGAGATCGAGAAGGCACACCCCAGAATTCTCGATAAGTTTCTGCAGATTCTTGAAGATGGGCGACTCACAGATGGAAAAGGTGTTACTGCGTATTTTTCCGAGGCGGTTATTATCTTCACTAGTAATATTGGGTCAAGTGATGTCGATGAAAGGAATAAAAATTCAGAGGAAATTGAAAATGAATACCTCTCCAAAGTAAAAAGTCACTTCAATAATGTTTTAAAACGACCGGAACTTCTCAATCGTATAGGTGATAATATCATTGTATTTCAGTCAGTCAATGATCCTCAGCTCAGAACCAAAATCATTAAGAGGAAACTGATTCCACTAAAGGAGCTAATTAAGAATAAATATGGGGTCAGTCTGATCATCAACGATGAATTATATCCCTTTTTTGAAAAAAGAGCCGATAGTTCCCACGGTGGTCGTGGTTTGCTGAATGCAGTAGAACGCGATCTCATCAATCCACTCTCATTTTATATTTTTACAAACAAGCAATTTTTAAAAGAGGGTAGGGAAATTATTGTATATTACAATAATGAATCCAAGAAAGTAGATTTTGACATTCGAGAGACGAAGTGACCCAGAAAAAATCAAATCTGCTTCTCAATGTTGCTAGCGTTATTATTGGGAGTTATACAAATGGACCTGGGAAACGAGTGGTGATTTGGATACAGGGATGTACCATTGGATGCCCGGGATGTTTTAATACTCCCATGCAACCACATGAACCACGTCATCTCATTGATCCACTGTTATTTGCGGAGATAATATCCAGTGAATGTATTGAGCATGGATGTGAGGGTGTGACTCTGACCGGTGGAGAACCATTTCAGCAGGCAGCTGCTTTGGGCATTTTCTCTTCTAAAATTAAAGAGAATAATTTGACGATTGTTTGCTTTTCAGGGTATAGTAAAGAAAACCTAATATTATCTATAGATCCTTCTGTTCAGAATCTCATTGACTTGGTTGATATGCTTATTGCGGGACCTTACAATAGTCAAAATACATATCATCGAACATGGTCTGATGATCCGGATAAGGAATATGTTTTTCTGTCTGATTCTTATTCTAAAGCTGATTTAAAATATGATGCACATTGTGAGCTCATATTCTTAGAGACAGGATTAACATATACGGGATTTTTAACCAATCAAGACCTATCTACATTTGAAGATATTTTTACTGATTAATATTATATTTTATCTCGGTGAATTACTGAATATCCGTTGATTTTAATTAAAAAATGTCGATATGTCTTGAGTTAAATCTGCAAATTGTCGAATGTTTGTTTTGAATTTGTAATCTAATTCATACATACTTTTACAGTTGAATTGTCATAAGATTCTGTATTCGTCATGTATTTGTAATACGGATTCGTGAAATCCTTTTGTAATCATCTATATATGATACAATAACCCATTTGAACTATGTCACCTCTACCGTGTCAGTTTTGAGGAAGAAGAATGTACCCTGCAGAGTTTCCGTGGACACTGGATGTCGAAGAGCTGAAAAAAACCTATAATACTGATTTCAGTGCCGGGCTCTCATCTGCCGAAGCAAAAAAGCGACTTGGAGAGTCCGGATCGAACACCATAACCGAGTTCAAAAAGATCTCTTTTTTCAGAATACTGCTCGAAGAACTCAAAGAACCGCTGATTGTGGTCACGCTCCTGATAGGCATCGTCTACAGTATCTGGGGACAGATCGGGGACACGATCACGATCCTCTCTCTTATCGTATTCGTCACGGTCGTCGAGGTCTATACCGAGTTCAAAGCCAAAAAAAGTATGGAGGCCCTCAAAAAACTGGCGGCGCCGACGACCTGGGTCATAAGAAACGGCAAACCAGATGAGATCCCGGCAGCCGAGGTCGTGCCCGGCGATCTGATGATCTTAAAGAGCGGCGTTCGTGTGAGCGCCGATGTAAGAATCGTGACCTCACAGGGTCTCGAGGTCGACGAGTCGCAGCTCACCGGCGAGTCCATGGGGGTCGGCAAGGATGCGGCCGTGATCCCGCAGGAGACGGGACTGAACGACCAGACCAATATGGTCCACATGGGAAGCGTGATCCTGAAAGGTAAAGGGACCGGTATCGCGGTCCAAACCGGGATGGATACCGAACTCGGGCGGATAGCCGGCCTGACCCAGGAGGCTCCCGATCCAAAGACCCCTATGCAGAGATCCACGCTTCACCTGACCAAAAATCTGATCGGGCTCGCGGTTATCTTCAGCATCGCGATCCCCATCCTCGGATTTTTCCGCGGTCTGTCCCTTCCGGATATGATCCTGACCGGCCTTT
>Ga0265294_10007791_pt1 | contig 12623 bp, 8 predicted proteins | sample MunlanPumphouse3_FD_192504 | JGI IMG/M metagenome (GOLD analysis project Ga0265294, IMG submission 192504) | Groundwater microbial communities from a municipal landfill in Southern Ontario, Canada - Pumphouse #3 | ecosystem: Environmental > Aquatic > Deep subsurface > Groundwater | place... | reverse complement strand
AAGCAATTAATTAAAAATGCTGTTCATTATTCAAGTATGAGAGTAGAGTGGTATTTATCTGGCAACAAAGAACGTAATGAAATAGATAGAGATAGAACTTTAAGCCATAATTCTTTTATTAGTTCTTGTAACGCATTGTCAAGAAATATGGAGAATGTTGGAGAAGATATTTCATGGAGACAAAAAATAGGTACCAATAGAGAAGAAATAGGGGACTTTGCTTGTTTAATAAATGCAATTATTGGTTTAAATGCAAGATAAAAACAAAAGTATTAGATTATTTACAATCAAGGAATAATCTGTAAATATTAAATAAAATCTGACAAGTGATTGTTCTATCCCAAAGGGGTCAAACATCCTGATTTCATTTTTTTCTACAAACCTTTGAATTCTTCGGATTCATTTATTGGATATAAATAAGCAAGAAATAACACACGACTGAAATTAATCAAAGGAATTTTTGAAATTAATCTTGATATATTTCTACGTATGTTTGATTTATTTCTGCTTATGCTTGATAAAAAATAATTTATACTTCGTTTAAATTGGTGAAAGAAGTGCATCTTTTGTTTTAACACATTGTAACAGGGAATGTTTTTATTTTGGGGAGCAACTTTAGTATAAATAGTCTGAGTTTTGGTTTTTCTGAGGTTTTGTTTTGCAAATACAGTAAAGATATTTGAATTAGAGGTAGATTTACTTATTAATATTGCGAATAAAAAGGACAAAAAGACTTATTGTAAATTAATCTCTGGGTTAACTTCAGGAAGGGGTTCTTCGTATTTGGTTGCAAAAGAATTTATGTTTTCAATAAACAGGTTAAGTTTTTCAATTTCTTCTGCATAGTAAAGTGGATTTTTATTTAACCTGGCAAGTTGTTCCATGCAAACTAAATAGTAGGGTGAAAGATAATCAAAGAGGTTGTTTGCTAATTGAACTCTTAATGATTCTAATCCCAATTGTTCTGTAATCTCACAAAGATTTATCCACGAACTCATTAGTTTTTGAGACTCGAGCCTATTTTGTGATTGTTCATAGGGTGAAAGATTTATAAAATAGTTCATTTCTTGGGTGAAGTTTTTAAGAACCATGTTCATTAATTCTATTGATTTTTCCTCATTTGATAATTGTCCGTATGCAATTGCAATTTCTGATAAAACATACGGGTAGTTGTGGATTGTTGGGGGTATTTTTTCTATGCAAAGGTTGGCAACGGCAAGTCCCTTTTCTAACTTGCCTTCTTCAATAAGTGAGTGTGTGAGTATTGATGTTTGTTGTGCAAAATTCTCAATTATGCTTCTATGAAGTTCGTCGTAGTAAACATTTTTATTATTAAAATTCTTCCAGGAGTAGTTATGCATCAGGTTTTCATACATTTTATCGGTATTGATACTCGCAATTTTTGTTTCTATGATTTTATTTTGTGCTTTATGCTTTTGAGTTGTTAGCCTATAAACAAATCCTTCATTTATAACATATTCTTCAAATCCAAATAAATCTTCCACCGAATAGTTTGAGAAATATATTGGTCTGTGATTTATGTTGTTTGCAATGATATCATAAACAATCATTGTGCTTTTGGTGAATTCTGTATTTCCTATAACAATATCTACTTTCTTTGTTGAGTCTATATTAATAAATAATTTATTGGAAGAAAGGGCATAGAACGTTGTATTTTTTATAGTTATTGCATTCTTATTGTTGTATAGTTCTTTAAGAGCCTCTTTCAATTCAATAAATTTATTGCTTGGATTAATAAAACTCAAGTTTCTATTCTTACTATTATATATTTCTTTTTTTGCCAAAAAATCTATTGGCTTTGAATTATAAACCTGCTTTGTTAGTTTTTCAATGTAATCAGGACTATTGAGCAGTTGAAGGTTTATTATTCTAACATCTCTTCTTATTCCTTCAACTTCTTGACAATACCACAAAGGAAAAGTATCGTTATCTCCATTAACAAATAATATTGCATTCTCTTCACAACTGTTTAGAATAGAAGAAGCAAAGTTGATTGTTGTATATCTTTGAGATCGGTTATGGTCATTGAAGTTTTGAGCACACATAAGAGCTGGAACAAGCAAAAAGCAAGGTAAAACATATTTAGGTTTTCTAACTCTAATAATGTTAACAAGCCATTGACTTATGGCAAAGGCTCCAATTGAAACCCAAATGCTAAATGCCATAAAGGAGCCAACATAAGCATAATCTCTTTCTCTTGGTTGGTAGGCGTATTCGTTTAAGTAAACCGTTATTGCAATTCCTGTGAAAATAAATAAAGCCATAATGGCAAACCAACCCTTGGTATCTCTTCCTATTTGATAGAAAAGACCTAAGATTGCTAGCAAGAAAGGAATTCCGAAATATAGATTGTTTGCTTTGTTTTTTCTGTGCTGAGGTTTAAAATCTGTGCTTTTTCCAAGAAAATCATCAATTGGCTCAATCCCTGTCATCCACTGACCCCTATGATTATCTCCATATCCTTGTTCATCATTAGTTTTGCCAACAAAATTCCATAACAAATATCTTCCATACATATATCCAATTTGATAGTTGGCAAAGAATTGTAAATTTTGTATCCAACTTGGCTTGGCTCTAATTATTCCATCAATAATTACGGTGTCTTGAGGAATCCCAACCCAATCTACATAACCTAATTCGTAGTTTGGGTTATTATAATTCCACATTCGAGGGAAAAACATCATAAGCTCTCTGTCAAAAATAGGTTCTAATCCTATTTCTGTCATCTTAAAATCTTTTGGAGGGAGTGCAGTATAGCTTGGCCCATATATTAAAGGAGTTTTTCCATAGGGTTCACGGTTTAAATATGAAACTAATTTTTTGGCTGAATTTGGTTTGTATTCATTTATTGGAGTGTCACTTTCTGCTCGAATAACCAAAACAAAAAATGTAGAGTATCCAATTAGAAAAAATGTTGTTGCAAGAACAATTGAGTTTAGAAGCGGAAGTTTTTTCCAAACAGATACTATGAACAGGAGGATTAGTAAAATAACTAATGATAATATAATTAACATTGGATTAATGCTAATTAATTTTAATAATCCTGGTATTACCAACCAAAGAGTTAGCCCAACAAAAGAACAAGCTAATATTATTGTGGAGAATATTCCAGAGAGGGTTCCTTTCTTATAGTGAAAATAAATTATAAGAAAAACTGCTGGCAAAACAAGCAAAGACAAAAGATGAACACCAATTGAAAGCCCAATCATAAACACAATAAAAATTATCCACCTTGGATGAGGTTTCTCGTCCCATTTTAATATTGCCCAAAATGTTATAGTTGAAAAAAGAATTGAAAGGGAATAAACCTCTGCCTCAATTGCTGAATTCCAAAAAGTATCTGAAAATGCAAAAACCAATGTTCCAATAATCCCTGCAATAATATTACTGATATATCTTGTGCTAAAACGATACATCAGTCGGACAATTATCCAGAAAAGGAAACAAATTGTTGCTCCTGATGCAATAGATGAAAGTGAATTGATTAGAAAGGGTATTAGTTTTGGATTATTAAAACTAAAGATTGAAAAAAAAGCACCAATAATTTGATAAAGAGGAGCTCCTGGGGGATGTCCAACCTGGAGCAAAGAGCTTGTGAGGATATATTCTCCACTATCCCAAAATGAGAGAGTTGGCTCTGCACATAATATATAAAGAACTGAAGTTAGTATGCCAATTATCCAACCAATATGATTTACTGTCTTTTTGTATTTTATCATTCTTTGCTTGAATAAATTTAGTTTTAGGTTCTACCAATTAACGAATGCCTTATTAAATACATCTTCAACAAGTTCTTCATTAATCTGTTTCATAAGTGCTTCTTCAACATCATTAAGAGATAGGCTACTATCATAATCTCTAAACCTTGAAAATGTTTGAGAGAAATTCATTTTTTTATCTTTCCTGTTAACACAATTTACCTTAATTGAAATTGTCAAACGGTTTTTTGCAGCCTTATCATCACCTTGAATTGAAACAGGAGATATGCTATAACCAATAATTGTCCCCTTAAAGCTAATATCGGCATCATCATTAACCGACTGAAGAGATGAGCCAGAGCTTATTTTATTTATTAATGCAAGAGTTAATTCGGAAGCCAGCATAGGCTGAATTAATCTTGACCTATTTATAAATTGATCAACGCTAAAGGTTTTTGTTCCTGCAGAAATTGATGCCCCTGTGAAAGAGTAACCACCAATACATGAACTAAACAAAATAGAAATGAATACGACTAGAAAAGCTTTTTTCAATGTTTATTTAGGTCTTAATTATTTAACAATTAGTTTTTGAGTTTTGGTTCCATTTGAATCCTTTATTCTAACATAATAAATTCCTTTCTCTTTAACTGAAATTGTTTTGTTTGGATTGTAAATAATAGGAGAGATAACAACTTGTCCCAATTGATTATAAACACTTACTTCAACCTTAGATTTAACATTTAATTTGAAATCTCCATTGGTTGGGTTTGGATATATTATGGTAGGACTTTTAGTATTATTTGTAATTTTTTCTATTCCAACTTCTGTTGTTAATGAAACATCATCTAAAAGTAAATTACCAAATATAGTTGCATTTGAATCGGTTGTATTGGTTAGGGCAATAAAAATTAATTCAGTAGGAATTGCCAAAGGATCTAAATATATTATTTCTGATTCAAAAGAAACATAAGTTGATTTAAATGGTGTATTTGGACCAACAAACCCGACCCCAATAACTTCTCTGGTCCCTGAATTATCACTAATAACCAAGGAAACAAACTGGAATGATTCATTGTCACTGTCAATAGGATTCCAATTATAATATCCACTAACTGCGGTTGGTTTCTCAGTTAATTGCATCCCATTTGTTAAAACACTGGCCAATAAGCTTAAATCTATAGAATCAGAAAAAGGAATTTGAGCTAAGCCCATAAGATTAACGGTTGCATTTGTTAAAAAACCAGGTGCAATGCTAAATCCTTCAATGGGAACCAACATCCTTTTTGATGCAATTCTAACTGCAAAGCTTCCAGAATGATAATCAGTGGTTTTAGTGATGTCGGATATATTGCCTATGAAAGGGGCTGAAAGAGTATTCCAATTGTTGGGGAGAGAGTTAGACCAGGTTTCAAATCCAGGATTTTGAAAAATATTTTGTGCAATAACTGATATTGCAAAAAAAGATAAAACAAGAAATAAGAATAATTTTTTCATAATAATTTTCTTTACAATTTAAAGTGCAAATATATGCATAAATAAATATATATCAATGAAAAATTACAAGTTTAATATATCTTGCTTTGTAATAATAAAATTAATATGTGGTTTAGCAATATCCTCCAACAAAACAAAGCAAAATTCATTGTTAATATTTTTCTTGTCTGCAGCAAGATAATTTAATATTAAGTCTTTGTACTGCTTCAAATCGAAGATATTATAGTGTTGAGTCAAGTAATTATATATTACATTTGCTTTATGTTTAGGAAATGATAATTTTTCTTCTGAAAGCTTTATAGAATAAAATATACCAGATGCGACAGCCTCTCCATGCAAAATATCCTCTTGTCTGCTTAATGCAATACTTTCAATTGTGTGTCCTATTGTATGACCAAAATTTAATATCTTTCTTTCTTTCTCCTCATTTGGATCATTCTCAACAATATCCATTTTTAATTTTATACATCTTTCAATAAACCCTTCATTTGAAATAGGAGGGTTTGATTCCATTTGATTCCAAAGGTCCTCGTCCTTTACAAGTGCAATCTTAATCATTTCTGCATTTCCATTAAGAATTTGCCTCCCATCTAATGTTTTTAAGAATTCAGAGTTAAAGAAAGTTAAGGAGTTATTATTGAATGTGCCGATTTGATTTTTAACTTCGCCAACATTGACTGCTGTTTTACCCCCAATTGAAGCGTCAATCATTCCAAGAAGAGTTGTTGGTATTGAAATATGTTGGATTCCCCTTTTGAAAACTGAGGCAACAAAACCTCCTAAATCTGTTATAACCCCTCCTCCTAAAGAAATTAGTATGCTTTCTTTGTCGGCCGATGATTCTATCATTGCACTACATAGTTGTTCAACAATTGTAAGTGATTTGGATTGTTCTCCAGCTTCAACTTCGAGAATTTCTGCACCATACAATTGTTCAACTCCTTCAATTAACGTTGGTAAACAATGAGTATAGGTGTTTTGGTCGAGTAGAATAAATTTCTTTGAATTTGGTTTGGAGACAAGAAACTTTTCTAAAGAGGATAAACTATTACGAGAATTAAAAAATACTCTACTCATTTATCACCCAAATTTAGATAAAAACACAATTCTCATCAATCTCACTTCTTCTTCAGTGTACTCTTCTTCTCCAAGTTCTTGAAGAATTTCACTTATATTATCAAACTCCGATTCACGTAAAAGCTCCAATATTTCTTCTTGATGATATACATCTACAAACTCATCAATATAGTATTTTATGTCAAGCTTTGTTCCAGAGGCAACAATGCTTTCTATTTCAGAAAGCAAGGCATCCATCGCTAAATTCTTTGCAATGGCAATATCCTCAAGAGGAAGTTTTTTGTCAATGCTCTTAATTATGTATACCTTTAGTCCTGACTTGTTAATAACACTTTTTACAATTAAGTCTTGTGGGCGTTCTATTTCATTTTCTTCAACATATCTTTTAATAGTTTGAATAAATGGCTCTCCATATTTCTGAGCTTTACTAACACCAACTCCAATAATCTGACGCATTTCCTCCATATTTATTGGATATTGAATAGTCATATCTTCAATGGACCTATCCTCAAAAATAACGTATGGAGGTAGATTTTCCTTCGTGGCAATTTTCTTTCGTAAATCTTTCAATATGCTAAACAAAACCTTATCTACACCACCACCATCAGATCCAGAAATAATTGTTGGGTCAATATCCTCATCATCATTTTCAAAATTATGATCCTCAGGAACCAATATTGTGTATGATTTTTTTAGAAAACGAAATCCCTCTTGTGTAAGTTTTAAAACACCGTAGTTTTCAATTTCTTTCAACAAAAGGCCCTCTATTAGGGCTTGTCGAATTACTGCTTTCCAATATATAAACTTTTTCTCAGAACCAACTCCCCAATTAGGAATGTTTTTAAAAGATTTTGTTTGAGCGGTGCTAACACCAGTTAATATATTGGCAATATCAATTGATTTAAGTATTTGTTTCACGTCCGCAACAGTTTCAAGAACAATCTCTACGTCTTCTGTTGCATCAGTTCTTGGTTTAGGATTTAAACAATTGTCGCAAGAACCACAGTTTGTATGTTCATAATGTTCTCCAAAATAATGTAGTAAATTTATTCTCCTGCAAACTGAGCTTTCAGCATAGGATATGGTTTCGTCCATCAATTGAAGCGCAACTTCTCTTTCTGCAACAGGCTTATCGTTTAAAAACTTTTCAAATTTTATAATATCTTGTTCTGAATAGAAAGCAATACATTTTCCTTCACCATCATCTCTCCCCGAACGACCAGTTTCTTGATAATAACCCTCTAAACTCTTAGGCATGTCATAATGAATTACGAACCTAACATCAGGCTTATCTATGCCCATACCAAATGCAATTGTTGCAACAATTACATCCGATTGTTCCATAATAAATTTATCTTGGTTTTCTGCTCTTGTTGCAGCATCGAGTCCAGCGTGGTAGGGTAAAGCGTTAATTCCGTTTAAAACTAAGGTTTCAGCCAGTTCCTCAACCATTTTTCTGCTTAAGCAGTAAATTATTCCCGATTTGCCTTTATTCTCGTTAATAAAACGAATAATTTCCCTATTCATATCTACATCCTTTTTGGGTTTAGGACGTATTTCGTAATATAGATTAGGACGATTGAAGGATGAAATAAATACATTAGCATCATTAATTTCCAAGTTCTTCATAATATCTTGTTGAACCTTTGGAGTGGCAGTTGCGGTAAGTGCTATAATTGGAACATTTTGTCCAATAGCATCAATAATAGGCTTCATCCTCCTATATTCCGGACGGAAATCATGTCCCCATTCGGAAATACAATGAGCTTCATCAATTGCATAAAAAGAAATATCAATTTCGCGCAAGAATTCAGCATTCTCTTCTTTATTTAAGCTCTCAGGAGCAACATATAGTAGTTTTGTAATTCCATTTTTTAGGTCATCCTTAACCTCCTTAATTTCAACCTTAGAAAGAGAAGAATTAAGAAAATGAGCGACTCCATGCATGGAACCAAATCCACGTATAGCATCAACTTGGTTCTTCATTAACGAGATAAGAGGGGATACAATAATAGCGCAACCAGGAAGAATAAGAGCAGGTAATTGATAACACAAAGACTTTCCTCCTCCGGTAGGCATAATAACAAAAGTATCGTTGCCTGCAAGTAAGCTATGGATAACCTCTTCTTGTCTGCCCTTAAATTTATTAAAACCAAAAATTCTCTTTAGCTCTTTATGTAAGTCAACATCAGTTGTTTTTATTTGCTTATGACCCATTTTGTTTTTTTCATTTTTATAATATCAATATATTATGTACTTTTGTCGTTGCAAAAGAAGCAGTTTTATATTTTCATTATGCTAAATTACTGCTTTTTTCAATACAATATCAAATAATATATAATTTTTTTGAAAGTGAAAACACCAGAATATATTAAAAGCATTGCAATACAAACAATTACAAATGAATATTTGGCAATCCAGAAATTAATTAATAGTATAAATGACGACTTTGTTAACGTTGTTGAGATAATTTTTAATTGTAAAGGAAGGGTTATTGTAACTGGAATAGGAAAGAGTGCAAATATTGCAACAAAGATTGTATCAACATTTAACTCTACAGGCACTCCAGCAATATTTATGCATGCTGCTGATGCAATTCATGGCGACTTAGGAATTATTCAGCCAGAAGATATAATTATCTGTATTTCTAAAAGTGGTAACACTCCTGAAATAAAAGTATTGATACCCCTAATAAAAAATTTAGGAAATAAACTAATAGCTATTACATCAGAGGTTAAATCAACTTTAGCAATTCAATCAGACTATTTTTTAAATGTTTATGTTGATAGAGAAGCTTGCCCAAATAATCTTGCTCCAACATCATCAACAACAGCACAATTGGTTATGGGAGATGCCTTAGCAGTATGCCTTCTTGAATGTAGAGGATTTACTGCTCAAGATTTTGCTAAATATCATCCAGGAGGAGCATTAGGAAAAAGATTATATCTTAAAGTTTCCGACCTTTACACAAATAATGAAAAACCTGAAGTTAATCTTGAAACCCCATTAGCTCAAACTCTTATAGAAATAACTTCAAAACGATTAGGTTGTGTAGCAGTAGTAGAAAATGAAGAAATAAAAGGAATAATAACTGATGGAGACCTTCGTCGTATGCTGTCAAAAAGCCTTTCATCAGACAATCAGAAAGCAAAAGATATTATGACAATTAATCCAAAGACAATTACAAAAGATAAATTTGCAGTAGAAGCCTTAACTTTAATGAAAGATAATCATATAACTCAATTATTAGTTGTAGATAGAAACAATAAGTATATTGGAGTTATTCATCTTCATGATTTAATTAGAGAAGGTATTATATAAGAAAAAAGAGATTTCATTGACAATGCTATGAAATCTCTTTTTATTTTGGGTACGCGATGGGACTCGAACCCACGACCAATGGAACCACAAACCACTACTCTAACCAACTGAGCTACGCATACCGTACCATAATTTAGGGTTGCAAAGATACTTTGTTTTTAATTATTAACAAAATATTTTGACTTAATTTTAATATTTAAAGATATACATATATCTTTGCCAGCAAAATAAGATTAATTGATAAAGAAAATATTACATACTTTTTTCACTAAGATAATTTCTTCTGTGTTAGGCATCCTTACCATAATCCTAATTAGCCAATGTATTGGAGCAGAAGGGAAGGGAGAACAATCCATATTTTTATTTAATATGGTATTATTATTGCTTTTCGCAACTCTTATAGGGAATTCTACCTTAATATATCTAACTCCACGTCATAAGTTTTCAGAACTTTTTTTTCCAGCAACGTTGTGGATAATTTTATCTCTCTCAATTCTATTTTTAATATTTAATTTTCTACCCAATATTCTAATTATTTATCCTCTTGAGCTATTTATAATTGCTTTTTTTGCCTCAATAACAGAAATAAATACGTTCGTTTTAATAGGAAAACAAAGAATAAGCGATGCAAATAATCTTAAACTATCTTATCAAATAATTTCAATTCTATTTCTTTTCTTATTATTTATATTTGATAATTTTAATTCATCTTACGATTATATCCTTTCTTTATTGACAGGATATTCAATAAGTTTAATATATGGTATATATTTATTGAAAGCAGAATATAAAACCCTAAAACTACCTGCTATAAAACAGTTCAATGAAATGCTCCGAAAACTCTTCCATCTTGGAGCTATTAAACAAGTTGGCAGTATAGCACAACAGATGAACGCTAGATTATCCTTTTATTTAATATCTTTTTATTGTGGGAACAAAGCTTTGGGGGTTTTCTCAAACGGAATAAGCATTTCAGAAGCCGTCCTAATGTTTGGGATAAGCCTTGCTTTAGTGCAATATTCAAAGCTCTCTAACAGTGAAGATGAACAGTATGCAAAAAGATTATCCATATTAATGACCAAAATCAATATCCTATTTACAATTTTGGCCTTAGTTTTCTTTTCTCTTTTGCCCACGAGGGTTTATATATTTCTTTTTGGAGGAGAATTCTCTGATGTAAGAGAAGTAATTCAAATCTTATCTATAGGCATTTTACTATTGAGTATATCAAGTACTTTTACCCAGCATTTTGCCTCAAAAGGGAATTTCACCATAACAACCTCTGCCTCTCTGATAGGCTTGGTTGCAACTGCAATATTTGGATTTTGGCTTGTACCAATCTATGGAATATGGGGAGCGGCAATCACTACAGTAATATCTTATGGGATCTCATTTTTTGTTGAATATTATTATTTTAAGAAATGGACTCAAACCCAATTTTCTGATTTTCTATTATCCAAAAAAGATATCCAAGAATTTATTTCTTTGATAAGCAAATTAAAGAAGTAGCATAATTTAAAGAGGTTATGTTTGTTGTGAATTACTTATATAATTCCTCTTATTTCTGAAATGTTTTTGATGTTATGACGGTCTAGGTATTCTGATAATCCATATACAATTTCTTGGCTAATTGAAGGATTAATAAAGTTTGCTGTTCCAATTTCAATTGCTGTTGCTCCAACTAAAATAAATTCAATTGCGTCTGTTGCATTCATTATTCCTCCTATGCCAATAATTGGTAATTTAGTTTGTTTAGCCACTTGCCAAACACAGCGAAGTGCAACAGGTTTGACAGCAGGACCAGATAAACCTCCTGTTATGGTTGAAAGTAGAGGCTGGCGTTTTTCTGCATCAACAGCCATTCCAAATAGAGTATTTATCATCGATAATGAATCTGCTCCAGAGGCTTCAACTGCTTTTGCTATTTCAACAATGCTGGTAACATTAGGACTTAGCTTAACAATAAGTGTTTTATCGTATGCTTTTCTGACTGCTTTTACAACCTCTGATGCCATTTTGGGATCTGTTCCAAAAGCCATTCCTCCTTGTTTTACATTGGGACAAGATATATTCAGTTCTATTGCAGGAATATTTTCAAGTTCGTTAATTCTTTGGGCAACTTCAACATATTCTTCAATACTGGAACCCGAAACATTAACTACCATATTGGTATTTATATCTTTAATTTTCTTGTAAAGAGATCTGCAAAAATAATCAATACCTTTATTTTGAAGACCTACGGCATTTAGCATTCCCGAAGAAGTTTCAGCCATTCTGGGATATGGGTTTCCTTCTCTATTGCTTCCTGTTGTGGCTTTTACAACAATTCCTCCTAAACTGTCCAAAGACATGAAATCTTCAAAATCATATCCATAGCCAAATGTTCCTGAAGCTGTCATTACAGGATTTCTCAAAACCATATCTTTAATGGTAACTTCTAATCTTTTATCTGTATTATTATTCATAAACTTAGCTTAAAAGTCTTTTAATTCTGATGAAAGGAAAATAGGACCAGTTGTGCATGTTCTTTTGTTTCCTTGATTTGTGTCTACAACACAGCAAAGACAAACTCCAAATCCACAAGCCATTTTATGTTCAAGTGAAACATAGCAAGGTATATTCCTTTCTTTTGCAAGTTTAGAAATAGCTTTCATCATAGGAGTAGGACCACAGCAATATATAGTATCAAAATCTTCATCTAAAATAGGATGAGATGTTACCAGTCCTTTTATACCGCATGAGCCATCTTCGGTTGCAATATGAAGATTAGAGAGTGATTCGTATTCTTTTTTGCTGAATAGTTGTTTTATATCTCTACAGCCTATTAAAATATCTGACTTGATTTTATTTTTTTTTAATACTCTTGCAAGATAAAGTAGTGGAGCTGCTCCACAACCTCCTCCAACAAGAAGAACTTTCTTTCCAATTATTGTGAATCCATTACCTAAAGGGAAAATAAGATTTAAAGATTCTCCTTTTTTTAGTTTTGAGAGTTCCTCTGTTCCTTTTCCT
>Ga0265294_10007789_pt1 | contig 12624 bp, 8 predicted proteins | sample MunlanPumphouse3_FD_192504 | JGI IMG/M metagenome (GOLD analysis project Ga0265294, IMG submission 192504) | Groundwater microbial communities from a municipal landfill in Southern Ontario, Canada - Pumphouse #3 | ecosystem: Environmental > Aquatic > Deep subsurface > Groundwater | place... | reverse complement strand
TTCATTGCTTCATCTGGGATACCATCAGGACTATTGTCTTTTATTTTTTGAAGTTCTGTTTTACAATTTTCTTTCTCCAATTTTGAAATTTCATTTAATCTTCTTATAATCATTTCTTTAAAATTATAATTAATATTCCCCCCATTTTGATTTACCCATATAATTAAATTTGGGTTATTAAGGTGGCGTAATAACCATTGAAATATCCAATTCATTATTTTATCACATTTATTACTTACTAATTCTGAATTAACAATAGACATTTTAGGTGGGTAAGAATTATCAGGATAGGGTCTATTTAATAGAGTATAATTATCTTCAAACTTTCGTTTGTTTGTATTATTAATACCAAATAAAACTAAATCATTGGAAGAGTATTTTTTTGAGTAAAATGATTTTAACCATTCTAAATCAAATACAGGTGTTGTTTTTGCAAAAGTTTCTGCGGGTTTTCCTGAAGCATCACTGATAGCCCATATCATTTTTTTTACTATATCATCTTCAACCGTACTAATTGAAGGTTTCCTATCAATCAATTCATTAATAGCATAAACTTTACCCTGGAGCTCTTGCTTATAGGAAGTAGCCCAAGAAAAAATGGTTTCATTTAATAAATGATGGTCGTTTTCTTCATAATATGGAATAGGTGTTATTCCTTTAGATTTCCATTTATTAATTATATATTCTTTTTCTTGTAATTCTTCTTTCTTGTTATAACTACAAAATGAAAACATTTCTGGTGGGTTTTCACCATTATTTCTAGTACCAGTAATTGCATCAGTCATATATCTAACAATAGGATCTTCAAGACTATAACCAATAAAGCAAACTGAATATTTTTTAAATAACTGCCCAAGGAATCTAGCAGCCCATCTATCTATTAGATAAGCCTGGCCAAAATCTCCACTAGAAATTATTAATTGATTTTTATTATTTAATTTTGGGTTTTCATTTAATAATCCATGTAGATATACCAAGCCATCCCAATCTTCATTTACAATTGGTAATGCGGGAGCAATATAAGTGTTAATTTTTGAATTATTTTCTTTTATAATATGTTCAAATATTTGATCAAAATTTGTTGTAATCAACCTTATATTTCCATTATTTGTTTTTGATAAAGTAAGCAAGGCTTTATGTATTTGGGTTGAAGTTTTTGAAATATTAGGATTCCTTAAAAGCTCTGAAATTTTACTTCTAACTTTATCTCTCCCTCCTGAAGTTGATGATTCTAAAAGAGAAATAGCTAAATCATATTGTTTGCTTTCATAAGCTTCTTCTTGAAGAGAATCTTTTTCGCAACCCAATTTTTCATAAATTTGATCAACAAGTTTTTTAAATCCAGGCAAACCAGCAGAATCGGAAATTCCAGCTCCACAGAAAAAAACTACATTACCATCTTCATGATTTTGTAGTAATCTTTCTGGAATATCAGGAGCTTCATTATCGTTAATCAGAAATCTCATATTTTATATCCTATTTTAATTTTTTTTATTGCATAATTATTTATTAGTAGTATCTACAATACCATTATCAAAAAGTATAAAAAAACAAATCATCACAAATAATAAGAATTTGTTTTGTAATTAATCATTTTTAGTTTTATTTTATTATAAAGTCTTACAATACTGGAAACAAGTATTATTATAATTATTCCTAAACATGTGATCAAATTTTAAATTTAAATTCCTAATTCACTATATAAAGAAATTAGCGGCAAATTGTATAAAGCTATAGAAAAGTTTTTTTAATCTTGAGGTTATGATTTATAAAAAATTCATATGATATAATAAATAGAGATGGAACATATAGTGGCTAAATTTTATTTATATCCTAGAATAAGTACACTTTAGCAAGAAAATAAAAGATTTAAAGATTTTATCTTTTAGTGTTATTATTGATAATTAAGAGTATCAAAATTCTTTATTGTTACTTATAAAATTTGTAATGATGTGGTATATTCAGTATGAAAGATATAATCTAATATTTTAAATACTAGGTGCTAAATTATTGATAAAAGGGAGGAATAAAAATGAATGAGAGTTTAAAAAAACACAATGCTCTGATTAGTAAAAAAGTAATACATTCTTTAGAAAAAAACAACATGAAAGGATTTTACGTTGAAACCGCCAAAGAAGTTGTTCCTCTCTTAAAAGAATTGTTAAAAGAAGGAGAATCCATAGCTTTTGGTGGTTCTATAACTTTACAAGAATGTGGAGTTATTGAAGAAGTAAGAAAAGGAAATTATAATATGTTGGATAGGTTTGATAAAAACCTGACTAAAGAAGGACTTGAAAAACTTAAACGTCAAGCCTTTGATTGTGATACTTTTCTAACTGGAACCAATGCAATTACTGTAAATGGCCTTCTTTATAATGTTGATGGTAATGGAAATAGAGTAAGTGCCATGATTTTTGGTCCTAAGAGAGTGATTGTTGTATGTGGAATAAATAAGATAGTTAGTAATTTAGAAGCAGCAGTAGAAAGGGTTCGCTTAGTAAGCGCCCCAACAAATTGTGACAGAGTAGGAGCTGATACCTTTTGTAGCAAACATGGTTATTGCATGTATTTGGATAAGACAATGTGTGAAAATTCAGGTTGCGTAAATACAATTTGTTGTTCAACAGTAATTTTATCTCGTCAAAGAGTAAAAGATAGAATAAATGTAATAATAGTAGGAGAATCCTTGGGATTCTAAATAGAAGGAGAAACTAATGCGATTAACTTTTTTTGGAGCTGCTAGGCAAGTTACGGGAAGTATGCATATTCTAGAAGCTTCAGGTTTAAATATCTTAGTAGATTGTGGACTTGCTCAAGGTTCAGATGAAAAACGAATGGATAATTATGAAATGCCTATAAATCCAGAAGCTTTTGATTTTATTCTTTTAACTCATGCCCATATAGATCACAGTGGTAAGATACCTTATTTTGTTAAGAAAGGTTTCAAAGGTAAAATACTTTGTACGGGAGCTACCTCTGATTTATGTCAAATTATGTTACTTGATAGCGCCCATATTCAAGAATCTGATGCAGAATGGAAATCTAGAAAGAATCTAAGAGCAGGATTTGATAGAGTAGAACCTTTATACGATACAGAAGATGCAGAGAAAGCGTTAACTCTTTTTGAATCCCATATTTATAATGAGGAAATTTACTTAAATGATAATGTAAAAATAAGGTTTGTTGATGCTGGACATCTATTAGGTTCTGCGTCAATAGAATTATGGTGCTTTGAAGAGGATCAAACAAAGAAAATCGTTTTCAGTGGAGATATTGGAAATCTTAATCAACCAATAATTGAAGATCCTAATTATCTTAGTTATGCTGACTGGGTTGTGACTGAATCAACTTATGGAGACCGGGAGCACAATAAAGAAGCTATGAAGACCACTGCAAGGGCAAATAAACTACAAGAAGTAATTGAGGATTCGTTTAGTAAAGGTGGAAATGTAATTATCCCATCCTTCTCTGTTGGAAGGACCCAGGAAATTCTTTATCTTTTAAGACATCTTTATTATGAAAATAATTTTAGTGTACCTGTTTTTGTTGATAGTCCCCTTTCTGTAAGGGCTACAAAGGTTTTCAGTAAAAATGTTTTAGGTTATTACGATGATGAAGCTATGAAAGTATTCTCAGAAGGTGAAAATCCAATAATTTTTCCAAGCCTTGTAACAGTTACTGAAGCCAGTGAATCAAAGAAGCTTAACAGCCGAAAGGAAAGCTGTGTAATTATTTCATCAAGTGGAATGTGTGAGGCTGGAAGAATAAAACACCATCTTAAACATAATCTCTGGAGAAGTGAGTGTTCAATAGTTTTTACAGGTTACCAAGCAGAAGGAACTTTAGGAAGAAGAATTCTTGGTGGTGAGAAAAACGTAAAAATCTTCGGTGAAGATATTAAAGTTAATGCAAAAATAGTTGAACTTGAGGGTTTAAGTGGGCACGCTGATCAATCAGGCCTTCTACTTTGGCTTGAAGCTTTTAAAAATGTTCCCAAAAAGGTGTTTGTTGTTCATGGTGAAAAAGAAACAGCAAAATTTTATACGAAACTTATTAATAAAAAGTTTAAGTTCGAGGCAGTATGCCCTGAACCTTATGATGAATATATTTTATAGAGGAATTTAATAAAAAAATAAAAAAAGGTTAATATACATTTGTCTTTTTGTATAAAAAACCATATAAGGAGTTTTTATGGCGTCTATATTTCCTAAAAATTACAAATCTCTTTTAGATCCACAGAGGACAGAAAGAGCTATAAAATTTGTAAAAGATACCTTTGAGAGAGAGTTAAGTGGAGAACTTAAACTTTCTAGAGTTACTAGTCCTTTATTTGTAAAAAAGGGGAGTGGTATTAATGATGATCTTAATGGCGTAGAGCGTCCAGTTGGTTTTGAAGTAGGAAACATGAATAATTGCCAAATGGAAATTGTTCAATCTTTAGCCAAATGGAAGAGAATGGCATTAGCCGATTATGGTTTTGAACCAGAAACTGGACTTTATACTGACATGAATGCAATTAGACCAGATGATTTAATTGATAATATCCACTCAATATATGTTGATCAGTGGGATTGGGAACGGGTTATGAGCGCAGAAGAACGTAACCTTGATTTCCTAAAAAGAATCGTATTAAAGATTTATGAAGCATTAAAAAGAACTGAATTCCTCATTGGACAGAATTACCCAGAATGTATTAGAGTCCTTCCAAATAATTTAACCTTTATTCAAAGTGAAGATGCACTAAAAATGTATCCTGATGTTGATAGCACAGAAAGAGAGAGAAGATTAGCAGAGCGTTATGGAGCTATATTCATCATTGGAGTTGGAAAAGAACTCAGTGATGGTGAAAGCCATGGAGGAAGAAGTCCTGATTATGATGATTGGTCAACAGAAACCGACGAGTATACTGATAAAGATGGAAAAAAACATCATTACTATGGTTTAAATGGTGATTTAATAGTCTGGGATACAGTTAGACAAGATTCTCTTGAACTATCTTCGATGGGTATAAGAGTTGATAGCGAAACTCTTTTAAAACAATTAAAGATGCGTAATTTTATGGAAAGAAAGGAATTATATTGGCATCAAAGATTACTTAATGGTGATTTTCCTCAAACTATTGGTGGAGGAATTGGCCAAAGTAGACTCTGCATGTTCTTATTGCATAAAGCACATATTGGAGAAGTACAGGCTTCAATTTGGACTGAAGAGGACCTTAAAGAAGCAAAGAGTAACGGAGTGTTTTTGATGTAGTGTTATTGAACAACTGTGTTATTATCATTAGAATGAAAACGAAATTAAAGTATAGTTCTGGAGGAAATAATGGTTTCACCTTTACAAAGATGTCGTTATGAATATCAACCAAAACTACCGGGAATTCTGGTAGGAGATATTAATACAGTTGTTCCTGTTTTAGGCGGGAAAACAACTTCTGTAGCCGATGCAGAAGAATTAAAAAAGCTTTTTCCTAACACTTTTGGAATGCCAAAGGTTAGTTTTAAAAAAGGTAAAAATGAAGAAATCTCAAATATTATGAATGTTGGGGTTGTTTTGTCCGGTGGACAGGCTCCTGGTGGCCATAATGTTATTGCAGGTCTTTTTGATGCATTAAAGAAAGCAAATACCAATAATAGATTATATGGGTTCAAAGGTGGACCTAGTGGGCTTACCGATGATAATTATGTTGAAATTACAGCTGAATTTTTAGCTGAATACCGAAATACCGGTGGTTTTGATATTATTGGAAGCGGAAGAACCAAATTGGAATCAGAAGTACAATTTGAAAAATGCATTAAAGTTTGTCAAAAACATGATATCAGTGGTATCGTAATAATTGGTGGAGATGATTCTAATACTAATGCAGCAGTTTTAGCAGAGTATTTCAAAGCTAAAAAAAGTCCTGTTAAGGTAGTAGGTTGTCCTAAAACTATCGATGGTGATTTAAAAAATGAATCAATTGAAGTATCTTTTGGTTTTGATACAGCTACAAAAACTTATAGTGAATTAATTGGTAATATTGCACGTGATTCAAACAGTGCTAGAAAATATTGGCATTTTATTCGTCTTATGGGACGAAGTGCCAGTCATATAGCTCTTGAGTGTGCACTTCAAACTCAACCTAATATTTGTATAATTGGTGAAGAAGTTGAAAAGAATAAAACAAGTCTTTCCGAGATTATTGATAGCATTGTAAAAGTTGTTGTCTCTCGGGGTAATAAAGGTTTAAATTTTGGAGTATGCTTAGTTCCTGAGGGACTTGTTGAATTTATTCCCGAGTTTAGAGCTCTTTTAGCTGAATTAAATGATATTCTTGCAAAAAATGAAAAAGAATTTAATACTTGTACAAATCTTAAGATGCAGTATGATTTTGTAATGAAAAAAGCTTCAAAAACATCTTGTGAACTTTTTTCTCTTCTTCCAGAAGGAATTCAAGGACAACTTTTAGCAGACAGAGATCCTCATGGAAATGTTCAAGTTAGTAAGATTGAAACTGAAAAACTTTTGATTGAGCTTGTTGATAAGAAATTAGATGAATTAACAAAAACTAAAGAATTCAACGGAAAATTTATGGCTTTAAGTCATTTCTTTGGTTATGAAGGTCGTTGTGCAGCCCCTTCTAATTTTGATTCAGATTACTGTTATTCACTTGGTTATAATGCGGTTTTATTACTTTCATCTGGACTTACTGGCTATATTTCAAGTATTTCTAACCTATCAAAAGGAGCTGAAAACTGGAAAGCTGGTGGAATTCCAATTACTATGATGATGAATATGGAAATGAGAAATGGTAAAAATAAACCTGTTATTAAAAAAGCTTTAGTTGAACTTGAAGGTAAACCTTTTAAATATTTTGAAAAAAATCGAGCCAAATGGGCGGAGGAAACTTGTTTCTTGTTCCCTGGAGCAATTCAATATTTTGGACCAAGTGAGGTTTGTGATTTAGTAAACAAAACTTTGACTTTAGAGCAGGAATAACGAGTATATGCAGAGAGATGAGCATATACAAATTTGGATTGACTCTGATTCTTGTCCTAAGAATGTTAGGAAGGTTGTTCTTCGCAGTTTGACGAAAAACAACCTTTCTGCAGTTTTTGTAGCTGATAGACATTTAGTAGATGTTGAGACTGAAATAGCTGAACATACAGGTCTTCTTAGAAAAGCCTTTATAGAAAATGGTGGATCTTTAGAAAAGTCAAAAGAAGTCAAAAGTAAAATTGAGATGGTAGTTGTTGAAACCGAAGACGATGGTGCTGATAATTACATGGTTGAAAACAGTGAAAGCCCAGCATTGGCTATTACTAGAGATTTAACATTATCTTATAGATTAGTTTCTAAAGGTGTAACTGTCATAGATGATAGAGGACGTTTAAGTAGTCAGGAAAACATCAAGCATAAGCTAAGCGCAAAACTAGTAAATGATAGCTTTAGGGAGTGGAACCTTTTTTTTGAACAAAATAAAAGCCTTGGAGCAAAACAGCTTCGAGAATTTTCTGGTAGTTATGACCGCCTTATTCATGATATGTTTTTATAAATGATTAACTTTTTCATTAAAATTTTAGACTTTTCATGTTATAATAACAGTAAAGGTTGTAATTATGGGTTTAATTGAAAGACGAGCGCGAGATAGACAGAAAAGGATAAAAGAGATTCTTGATGCCTCTCAGGCTGCCTTTAAAAATAAAGGTTTCGTCAATGCTACAATGAATGATATAGCAGATATTTCAGATTTAAGCCGCCGTACGCTTTATTTGTATTTTCATAATAAGGAAGAAATTCTTTTAACTATTGCAGTTAATACTTTAAATGAACTTATTAAACAAATTAATTCAAAAAACAATTCAGATAAAAAAGCAATTGATAGATTGATGGATATTGCCAAGATTTATAGAGATCTATTTCTCAAGAATAATACAAGTTTTCAATTTCTTCCAAATTTTACTAATTGTATTAAATCTGTTGGAAAAGAAAATGTAATTGTTAAAAATTGTGAAAAACAAATAAATCAAATTGCTGAAATAGTAACATATTTACTTGTGGAAGGAATTCAAGATAAAAGTATTAGGATATTTCAGAATCCTAAAAGAACTGCAGCTATGCTTGTAGGCATGATACACAGTTTGATACAGAGTGTTGAAGGGGACTATGATCTTCTTAGTGTTGCTTTTCATATTGATCCTGAAGAATTTATTAATGAATCTTTTAATTCAATTTATCATTATCTTTCAGTGGATTATCCTGGTTCAAAATTTTAAAAATTTTAATTAAAAAAACGACCATGTTAATAACATGGCCATCTTTTGAAATTAAAAAATTAGAAACTATAACTAGTTTTAAGTTTAATGAAGTCATTGTCTTCAAATTCACTGAATTCACCATTCTCTTTTAGCTCGTATATTAAAGCTCCTGTTAGAGAAATTGTAAAAGAATCATCAAAAACATAATCAACAGTAGGCATTACTACAACATCACCTTTTTCAATGTTCCAAATGCCTGCAATTTTTGTTTTAATTGTTTCATTTTTCCATGAATCTGATAATTGAGCTACAACTTTGTTTGATAAAGCATTTCTGTCTTCTTCGTATTCTATATCAAGAGGACTTACTATTTTATCATTAAAAAGAGTATAACTTCCAATTACTTGAACGTTTAAATCAAGCTCATTGAAAGGTAGAGAAACATCACAACCTAGTAAATACTGTAGGCTTGGGTTATGAATTGAAGGATTACTACCTTCGGTATCTTCAGTCATATAATAAGCAAGTTCGCCTCTAAGATTAAAGGCACCAATTACTTTTTCACCGTCAAGTCCAAATATGCTTAATTTGTCATAACTTAGACTTAAGTTATTAACTTCTGTATTTCCATAAACATCTTGTGCTAATTGGTATTCTACAGATGGGGTTTTATAATGTCCAAGATAATACTGTGCTCCTAAATCAAAAGAACCAACTGTTCCTGTTAGTCTTAATCCATATTGACCATAATCTAGAGTAGAGGTATCAGGTAAAAATGCTTCTTCATCAGAATACTGATTTACGATTTCTAGGCTAGCTTCATTAGCAGCTAATAAGGCTGTAGGATTGGCCATCTCTTGAGTTAAACCAGCAGCCATAAGAGAACTTAAAGTACTTGAATAAGTTGATGAGTAGGCATTTTTAGCTTGGGTCTTTACATATCCTTGACAGAGTGTATACAAAGAAGATGCTTCATCCATAGCCCAAGCTCCTTCTAATGGTATAATGTCTGCGGTCATTGAAGGAGTCCAAACTGCTTGAAGACTCAAACTAGAAAGGCTGTTATAGCTCACGCTTAGCATAGGAAGAGCAACTCTTCTATCAAGATAGTCAGGAAGTATAAATAAAGAATAATCATTGGCATTAAAGCTGTCCAATACATGAAGTTTATCACCTCGACCCCATACCAATTTTGTTTTTCCCGCTTGGATTACAAAGTTATCTGAATAAAAAGTGTAATTTAATTCATCAATTATATTTAATGGATTACTTTCTAAAGTTAAAGTATTAAGTTTTATTTTACCGTTAAAATTGCTATTTGTTCCTTCATAGGCAAGGTTCAAATTCAAATTGTAGTTGGTTAGAACCGTTTTACTTGAATTCAAAGAGGCATATATTTCTAGGTTTGATAAACCTGTGATTTCAAGAGCCGAGGAATTTCCTCCTTCCGCAATGTCAGTAAATAAACTGTCAAATCCATCATCAGCAAATAATAAGTTTGTTGAGAATAATAAAATAATGCAAAGCATTAAGGTTGTAAACTTTTTCATCTTGTATCTCCTAATTAAACTCTTCCAGTTTTAAGGAAGGTTGGTGTGAACATTTTTGGACTAAGTTTGTCATCTAAAACCAGTTGTACTATGGATAATTTTGTAGAGTGTCCAGTCTGAACATTTGTCATAGTATTTATCATTGGGATCCAGTAAATGCCGGTATGATCTAGACTATCTACAGTTAAGACCTTTAACAAATTTTTATCTTTGTCATACATTTCAACCTTTATTGGAACATAACTTTCTTTTTCAACGTAACTTATAAGATAACCATATTGACTGGTTGAAGGATCTTTAGCAGTTGATTTGACTTTAAAGCAGTCATAAGAGCCAATCTTTTCATCTGAAAGATATTCATGACTGTCAAGATTAACTTCTCTGGTGGTAAGATCATCATAGGTTGCATCAGTTCCCATGAAGGATTTGTCTCCATCGCTTGAAGCAATTCTTCTGACTGTACGCAAGGTAGGTAAGTAAATCCATTTGTCATCTGCTTTTTCTTCATTTTGTACTTGAAGAAATCTTGTGTCTTTTACTGAAGAAGGGCTTCTAAAAATAATGACAGTTGAAAGTAAAGAGTCTTCTTCTTTTCCCCATTCTTCCATCATTCTTGTTTGTGTTTCCCCATTGGAATTTATTAATTCCATCTTTACTGCTGAGTGTGAATATTCTGGTGCTTTGGCATCAAATACTTTTTGCATGATTTCTTGTCCATCAGTTGCAAAAAGAGGATTTACCATTACTAATACTGTAATTAGTATTAGTAGAAGGTATTTCTGAACTTTTTCATTGCTTTTCATTTTTTTTCTCCTATTTTATAAAACTATTTAGAATTTTTTTGTTTTAAAGGTCTTGATATAAACTTTGGTTTGGCAATATTAAGCATTGCAGGTAAAATTGTCATAGCGGTTACTGAACTAGTTAACATAACAATTGCAACTAGAATTCCTATATAACGGAGGACAACGAACTGTGACAAACTTAAAACTAAAAAGCCAAGACCAACAGAAACTGCATTTACAACAATTGCTTTTCCACTTACTGAAAGAGTGCGTAAAGTTACTTGATTAGTATCCGTGCAAAGTAATCTTTGATTGTGATAATCATCCATGAAATGAATGGTGTAATCGACACCTATTCCAATTGCAATAGATCCAATTATGCTTGTTACCATATCCAAATTAATATTTAATAATCCCATAAGTCCAAAGTTAATTAGAATTGAAATAACTAGCGGGACAGCACCAATAAGTCCTGCTATTGGTGAATGAAAATATATGGCAATGATAATAAAGACTATCAAAATTGCTAGTGCAAGACTTGTTATTTGACTTTGAGTAATTAAATTTGTCAGAGAACTTTCAAGTTCAGCAATTCCATAGGCTTGAAGTGTGTAACCAGCTGGGAAATGGCTTTGTGCATAATTATTTGCATCTTCGATGATATTATTTACTACTTTTGTTTCATGGGTAGTAAGTTGAATTTGCATTTTTGCCATTTTTGGTTGTAGAGGGTCATCAATAAAGGAATCAAGAGAACCTGAGTATAATAGTAAATATTGGCTTATAAGGTTCTTTAGTTCTTCTTTGGTCTCTACCGGGTATTTTTCTATGTCGTAAGGAATTTCATCATAGGCTTCGCCTTTATAATTAAGTTCTTTGGCTAGTTCAGTGTAAAATTCTTCAACACTAAGAGAAGAACCACCTGCATTTGCATAAACTTGATCAAATAAATTCATCATTTGTGATACTGTTATTGTTTCTTTTAGCATTGCATTAGAGTTTTCATAAGTTGAAGAGCTTTCTTCAGTTTCAATATCTGAATCATCAAAGAAGGAGCTTACGCTATTATCAGGGGTGCTATCATCTGAGAAGAAAGAGTCAACTTGTGAGGAATCTTCAGAGAATTGTTGGTTATTGGATTCTTCGGTTGAAGAGTTCATCACCATATTCATTCTTTTGATAAAATCAGCAAAGGATACTATTTTTCCAATTTCTGGGTATTTTCCTTGAAGATAGATGGCCATTTCATCCATCTGTTTTAGTATTTCGGGGTCGGTTAAATCTCCCGCTGTTTGTCCTGTAATATTGAAACAAAAAGAATTGGTTCCTGCAAAATTATTATCAATCATTTTTGCATTCTGTCTAATTTCAGAATCTTCAGGGAAGTAGTTAATAATAGCTGATTCTACATTTAGTTTGGATATTCCCCAAATTGAAAGTGCTAATACCACTGCAAAGAAAATGAAGAGTCTTCCTTTTCTAGCTGATAAGTATTTAAAAGTTCCACTTATAAAAGTTTTTTGCCATCCAGAGTTTTGGATTTTAGAAAACACTTTTTTGTCCGGTTTATTTCTATTTTTTATCCTAATATTTTCTTTGACTAATGGTTTTACCATAAGAAGTGCAGGTATGAAATAAAGGGAAAGTAAAAGAGAAATTGTTACTCCTACAGCTGAGAAAATAGCAAAAGTTTTAAGTGGTACAACGGGGCTGGTTATAGTTGAAATAAAACCTGCTATAGTGGTTATTCCTGCTAAAATTACAGGGAACCTTATCTGTGATGTTGATTGGACAACTATTTGTCGATGCATCTCAGCTGTTAAGGGTTCTCTTTGTTCGTTAAGTGCTTCGTAATAATGATTTATCACATGTATTCCATAAGCTGATCCCACAGCAATAAGTACAACCGGAAGGCAACTGGAAACAACTGTAAAACGTGCATTTGTTAATGCCATTAGGCCTACAGTCCAAACAGTGCTAATAAGCACTGTTATTAAAGGAAGTAACATTCCTTCCAATCTTTTAAAGGATAATAGTAAACAGATTATGATTACT
>Ga0265294_10007788_pt1 | contig 12626 bp, 9 predicted proteins | sample MunlanPumphouse3_FD_192504 | JGI IMG/M metagenome (GOLD analysis project Ga0265294, IMG submission 192504) | Groundwater microbial communities from a municipal landfill in Southern Ontario, Canada - Pumphouse #3 | ecosystem: Environmental > Aquatic > Deep subsurface > Groundwater | place... | reverse complement strand
ATCAAGAGAAAGATCAGGGCTACGGTGCTTTTGTGTTTCATGTTTATCTCCTTTTTTTATTTTTTGCGCTGTTTTTTGCCCGGAGCGCCATTGCCATAGCGGTCCTTCAGTTCCCGGGACAATTCATCCCGGAAGTGGTGATCAAAAAAGATGAAGCGTACAACCTGCTCGGCGCTGAGAAATTGTTCCAGGTCCGAATAAAAAGCGGTGTCCAGCGCGATCTCTTCGAGAGACAGCTTTTTAACCTCGTCTCTGTACCGCTTAAGATCCGTCGTCTTAATGCCCGTTTCTTTGTACGCTTCTTTACTCAACATGGCCATTTTATAATGGATCTGCCGTTTCTGGTCCTGATAGCTTCGATGCAGCGGAAAAAAGCGCTCGGCCTGTTCTTCGCTGAGCGACAGGTCTTCGGTCAGGCGAAAGACCATAAACTGGTAATATGCCGGCCGGGAATGATCATTGTCCTGCATCCATCCTTTCGCGGATACGGATACTGCCAGAAGCATACCCAACAATAATAGTGCTGTCTTTTTCATTTCATTCTCCTGTGGGATCCCTTAAAACAGATTTCCCAGTTCTTCGATATATTCGTAGCTTGCAAGATACTCGATGATATTCTCATTGCTGATCTCCGGTTCCGGCATGATCTCGGCGTTAGAGATCAGGAACAGTTCATTGTCGGGAATGGCAGCCAGCGGCGAGGAAGTAAATCCCGTTCCATTCCGGAAAAGCGAAAAGAAGACCAGCAGCAGAACGGCGGCGGCAGCCAGAGTCCGTCTGCCGATGACAAAAAGATCATGCCGGCGCATGCCGCTGCGGATACGCCGGTAACTTTCCCGGCGCAAGCTTTCCGGAATTCGCGCAGTTCTTGTCTCGGCAAGTTTTTTAAAAACGAAAAACAGCCTGTTGCATTCCGTGCAATGTTTCAGGTGTTCGGCGGCCTGCGGATAACCCGAAAGGTTCTCCAGCATTTCCGGAAAACATTCCTGTACATGTTCACATTTCATTTTTCACGACCTGTTGTAATTTTTTTACGGCTTTATGGTAGAGAACTTTTGCACTGTTTTCCGTTGTTTTTAGCCGTTCTGCCGTTTCGCGGAAAGAAAGTTTTTCATAGATCCGCGCTTCCAGCACCCGGCGCTCCATCGGAGAAAGGTGTTCCAGCCATTCGGATTGAAGGCTTTTCGGTTCGGCGCTTTCCTCTTCGGCTCCATGCTCATACTCGCGGAATTCATCCCAGCGTCTCATCCGGTTACGGCTGACAAAATTGAGCGCATGATTGTTTGCTATGCTGTGCAGCCATCCGTAGGGAGACGCTTCACCGCGAAAGGTGCCGCGTTTCCGGTAAGCCTTCAGAAACACTTCCTGCGTGCAGTCCAGGGCATCGTCCTCGTTCCCGACAATGTGAAAGATCACGGTGTAGATCCGGTCATGGTAATCTTTAATCCAAGTTTCAAATTCTTTCTTTTTTACCATGTCCTGACCTGTTACTCACCTATAAGACCCTGAACACTGTAAAACGTTAACGATTTTTTACTATTTTTATTCGGAGGAAGGAAGTTTTTTGCTGGCGCGTGCGCCCATATCCCGGATCTCGTTGGCGCGGCTGATAAGATTTCCGCGGCCGCTGCTGAGTTTGTTGACGGCCGCATCGTAGGTCCGCCGCGTAATATCCAACTGTTTTCCGATCTTTTCGATATCTTCGTAGAAAGCGACAAACTTATCGTAAAGCGCCCCGCTTTTCAACGCAATATCCAGCGCATTTTTAGCCTGATTTTCCTGCTGCCAGATAAAGGAAACCGTGCGCAGTGAAGCCAGCAGGGAGGATGGCCCGATGATGATAACATTCTTTTTGATGGCATACTGATACAATGACATATCGTTTTCCATCACCGTGGCAAAGACGCCTTCCACCGGAATGAACATGAACACATAATCCGGAGAGAACACATTCTTCAGATTCTGATAATGTTTTTCATGCAGTCCGTCGACATGCCGTTTCATCGAGAGCATCAGCGCCTTGCGGTATTGCTGCATTTCCGTTTCATCGTCCGTATGAAGGTATTTATTGTAGTCGATAAATGAGACCTTGGAATCAATGATCAGGTGCTTTCCTTCCGGAAGTTTGATCAGAACATCCGGCTGAAGGCGGCCGCCTTCCTCGCTGACAGAGAACTGCGTTTCGTATTCGATCCCTTTCCGCAGTCCCGACATTTCCAGAAGCCTGGATAAGATCAGCTCCCCCCAGTTCCCCTGTTTTTTCACATCCCCTTTCAGCGCCCGGGTAAGATTGCTGGTTTCTTCGGTAATTGTCTGGTTCAATTTCTGCAGATCTTCGATCTTTGTGCTCAGTACCGTCATCCGGTCCGCGGTTCCGCTGTTCAGTTCCTCGACCTTTTTCCGGAATTGCTCCAGATCTTTGCCAATGGGCTCCAGCACCATTTTGATCTTGTCCGTGCTTTTCCTGTCTTTTTCGTCAAAAATGCGGTTAGCCAGGTTTTCAAAGCGCTCGCTTAAGGCCTTCTGCAGCTGTTCGCTCTGTTCTGCGTTTTGTTTTAAAAGTCCGTTTTCCGTTTCAACGCGGATCAGCTGTGCGGATTTTTCCGCAAGTTCGCGGTTCAGCTCCATGTTTCTGGTCACATATTTTTTTCGTAAGAATAAAAAAACAATCCCCAAGATCAATGCGCCCAGCAAACAACCGGCAATCAAATACATATATTCCATATTGACCTCTATTCGTTCTTTTTCTGCGGTCCCTAACGTTTGCTTAATGCAGAAAGGCGTTTTTTGCAGCGCTTGATCATTTCGTAGCTGGCTCTGTCTTCGCCAACCTGCAAAAAACAGCGAATGGCTTCCGGCCACTCTTTCCGGGAAAAATAAGCGAGTCCTTCTTCATAATGGCGCTTCCGGTGCAGATCCTCTTTGCTGTGTTCGCCATAGCGCGCAAGAACCTCGTAAATGGCGAGCGGCTTCTTAGGATTGCCTTCAATACTTATCGCATCCATCTCCCGGGTCAGGACCTTTTCCTGAATATACGCATTCGTAGCGTTGTCAATCAAGATATTCGTATGATAAAACTTGCATTTTTTCTGCAAGCGCGAGGCCAGACTTACAGACAGACCCATTACATTGTACTCAAACTTCTTAAAATATTCCATCATGGTTGCGTACATTTTTCCCGTACAGATCCCGACGCATGCCGAAAGCGGGATATCGGATGCTCCGATTCTTACGGGATTCATTTCGCGGATCAGTTTTTGCGCTTCAATCGCGCAATTCACCGCCAGTTCCGCATGGCCGGCGCTGCTTTCTTTATCGTGCCCAAAAACCGCCATAACGGCATCCCCCTGTATCTGGCAGATAAAACCGTTGTGATCCTCAACACACTTGATCACCGGGAGTAAAACTTTCTTCATAAACTCATAGGTCCCCCGCGGACGCAGCTTAGCCGATATCCCCAGCGAATTTTCAATATCAAGGAACATTGCCGTTCCTGCAATTTCGCCAAAATAGAAGGTATCGATCTCCGGAATCTCTTCCGGACTCAGCACTCGGTCGGATGTTTCTCCTTTCATTTCTTCAATCCCTTTTTTGTTTTATGTTCTTAGGTTTGTTGCCCATCAAATTCAAGTATGCCAAAACTTTCCGGCTGGTGAAAATTCAATATGTCAAGCGCTTGCCAGGACCCCCAGTGGGGATGGGATGTCTTATCTCCGCATTTGTAGAAATTCGCCCTCCATCGCGAACCCGGCAGGGCCGGCAGCGGGCTGTGACAAGCGAAGAAATCCAGGGGAATATAAAGCGACAGCGACCAGTTTAATTTTTCCCGGATCTCCGGTTCGATAACGCGCGGCAACGAACTGCGAATTTGAAGGGTCGCCGCCAGTTCTGCAGGGACCGGGCGCATATCTTTGCGTTTGCCGTTTTCGTCACGATGCGGATCAATGATATAATTGACGTGCAAGGTCCCTCCGGCGTTCACTTCAAAATTATAATATCCCGGTGCATCCGGCGGCTGCAAAAAGCATTCCACACAGCTGTCTTCATGCACTTTGGCATTGTATTCCGTATGTACGGAACGGACAAAGCGGTCCTTAACGCGGTACAGGAGATAAATACCCCGGTTATTGTACAGCATGCGGACCTCCGTTTCCGGATGGTGTCCGCTGCTCCTGGGGTGAAAATGTGCAATATGTATGGCATCGGCACGGCGCCAAACAACGTCATTTTCATTTAAAGCCCGGAGAGAACAGATACCGCTATTCCTGATCCGAAACCGTTTGTTCAACTTTTACTCGATTTATATATATCCCTTAAAAATATAAAGCAAATAACAGTATGATGTCAACATTTATTATTGTTTTTTAAGCCACAAGAGCAGAATATCGCCGACCGTCTTCAGGCTGTGGGGAGAACAGTAGGCGGGAAGATCGCGCGTTGTGTGCCAGAGGTTCCGTCCCGCCCGGGTATAATTGAAATCGATCAGGTTGATCGTGGGGATCTTGGCTGTCCGGTTCAGAGGCACATGATCGTCATAGATCTCATAACCCGGCCTGCGCTGAAAAACGCGTCCGTGGCCATGTTCAACGGCCAGCGCCCAGATCTCGGCAATCAGGTCCGGGGCAAAGCGGCTGCTATTCAGTTCAACCGGGATCTCGAGTTCCGCATCTCCGATCATATCGATCAGAATGCCCTTTTGTGCCACGGGCGGCAGAAGATTGCGGGAATAATATTCCGAACCCTGACAGAAATAGGTGTTTGTGCCGGCTATTCCCAGATCTTCTGCATCCCAAAAAACAAGGTCAACGCCGAGTCCGTCTGCGAAATCGGTGATATGCGGTAACATTTCCATAAGCACCGCCGTCCCGCTGGCGCCGTCATTGGCTCCGGGAACGGGCTGATCGGGATATAGGGGATCCAGGTCTGCAAAGGGACGCGTATCCCAGTGTGCGCTGAACATGACCCGTTGGGGATTTTCGGGATAAAAGCGGGCGATAATATTCCATGCGGCTACCGTATCCCGGGTCACGGGGCGGTAAGCAAAAAAATCCTGGACGATGACCGTATCGGCATATTGCCGGCATGCACGAATGATCCGGTCGCGGCAAATGCGGTGTGTTTCCGTACCGGGTATCCGGGGACCGATCTTAACCTGTTCTTCAAGATACGCAAAAGCGCGAAAACCGTCAAAAGCAGTCTCAGCACCTAGCAATTGCACCAAAAAAAACAGTCCCGCAATGATCTTTTTCATAGCTTATCCACTGATTCGGATGGTTACGGTTATACCGAAATCTTTATAATCGTCCTTTTTGTTTTCTCCATCCAGTTCCTGGGTAAGGTCGATGCGCTGTCCGTATTTAAAAAACAAGCGCCCGTCAATATTTTTGCTGAAACGGTAAGTCAAGATTGGCTCAACCTCCCAGTTGACGCGGTAATTGTTCGGGTCTCCAAAATACAGATCTCCGTTATGTTTTACAATTTTTTTATCCATTCCGTACTTTCCATGCAGGGAGAAGGTAATCTCATTCTTCATGTTGATCACGCCGATCTTTTTAATGAAAGGCACTGGAATGGAAAGTCCCTTGTTATAGGAATACGACAAATTAAAGTTCATATTTTCCTGATAGGTCCGGGTAACGCTCGCATTGACAAAATCGAGCGTGACATCTCCCTGATTATCTGTTTTGATCATTCTATTGTATCCAATATCTACGGAGAGATTTCCTTCAAAGGCAAAACTGGCTTTGATGAGCGGATTGAAGCTCAGCGTGTAGGTTGAGGATTCTTCTTTCAGGTAATAGTTGCCGGTTTCCTTGTTAAAGCGATACCGCACGCTTTCGCTCGCAGACATTGCATGCTGCAAATTGATACTCTTTATAAACTTCATTTTTCCCTTGAGCCATTTCTGCTGACTGGGTGTGATGCGCCAGTTCAGCTGATAGTTCGGGGCAATAAAACCTTCTTTACCCGTATCGCCGATCGGAATAAAGTTCCGCGTAATCGAAGAATCGTAAGGCAGCACTTCCAGCGTATCGTTAAAAGCAATAAGATGAATGTTTTCGTCATAATAATCGCCCGAACCGGTCCTGAACTGGTATTTTCTTCCGGTTGAGAAGTTTTGTTTATAATCCAGCGACAAGCCCATATAACGGGTCAGTTTAATACCGCTGCCGAGGGACAGCGCGCGTTTGAAATCATTGGAAAAAGGCGTAGTGACCGAACCTTCGAATGCATTTGTGGGAAGGAAGGTCGGACCATCAAACCCGTAGCGGTATTTATAGTCAATGTTCTTGTAGATCTTCAGGGAATCGCTGCCGCTGATACCGTTATTGCCTTTCGAATAATTGTTGGTAAAGCCGAAACGTATCGGGTCAATTTTATCCAAAAGCGAAGAAACCGTAATATTGCTTTTGGCTTTTGCCGGTGTTGCCGCTGCTGCCGGTCGTGATGCGGGCAAGGGCGCGCTTTCTTCGCGGGCAATGTCTTTTCTCGGAGGCGGCGCCTCGTTTTTTTGTTCTTCCTTCTTTCTTTCCGCTTCACGCTTTTTCTGGTTTTCTTTAAATTTTCTGTCATAGGTATCCCAGATCTGTTTCAGCGAAAGCGTCACTGAGGCCGAAAAATTCCGGATCGACGATACGTTCGCATAGTCCAGATTGTTCTGCTTAGTATAACGATAAGTGACGGCATAGGTAAATCGCGGCTTAAACCAGACGCTAATATTGGGATTATAGGAGGTATTGACCACTTCGTTGATCATATTCACATTGCCCACATTTATGCCGTTCATCAGGCTGTCGTAACTCAGGTCCGTGAAAATTTTCCAGGTCTTGTCTCGATAGTCCTGCAGATCGCTGTTGATGCTTCGCCGATAGCTGATCTTCAGCGACTCAAAGGGGTCCAGGCTCCAGCCCAAATTTTTGGAAAGGCCAAAAGCATAGCTGCTGATGGTGTCCTGCTTTGTGCGCGTGATCTTTTGATCGTCTTTCTGGTTGACGCTCATGTCCCAACTGAAAGAAGAGGGTTTCCAGTAGAATTTTTTTTCTTTCATCTTGTTATCCAGGAAGGGAATCCATGCAAGATAGGGGATGCCTTTCCCTTTATCAATGTTCAGGTTATAGGAAAATTTGCCGTTCATGCTGAAATTTTGCTGGTCGAGAATTTCCAGGCTGCTGTTAGTGGACTGAGAGACGTTGAAAGTTGCCTGAGCCGGATTGATCAGGAAACGCAACAATACATGGTCGTCTCTGCCGGCGCTTCGCCTCAGTGAAGTGCCCAGGGATTGTGTCCGCGATATCGATTTCAGGCTGTCATCCGGATTTTCCTCAACCAGAATATCGGAACCCGGATAATACTTGGGCGTGGAAACGCTGCGGGTTTGCGATAAGGTAACCGGGAATGCGACATGCCATTTTTCGGGCAATAGTTTATTGACGTTGAAGGTCATATTCACATTAAAGGACTCTACCGAAGACTGGGTATTGGACATCTGTTGATTGACCTGATGGAAATCCGCGTCTTTTTTCACCGCATTGGCGTTGAACTTGAACAAGCCGCCGAGATTGAAGTCGAAAACACCGCGCATTGCCATTCCGGGATCGTTGTTCGTCTCGACCACCCGCATTTCGTTGACCCAGACGGCACCGTAATAATCCCGGAAATTATCGGGATTCAGCACCCCGATCTGCATTTTTTCAATTCTTGACAGCGAGGGATTCCCCACAACCCGGTAGACCTTACCGGTATAGGTTCCATTTTCCATAAATCGGAACTCCCGGATACTTCCGTCTTCAGATTCGCGGTATTCCCCCTCTATCCCCTCCGGGGCTGTGCGATTTTTGAGTCGCGTGATAACATCAAAGATCATTTCAATATGATTGCGTTCATCCCATTCCGGATAGACATCGGTCTCCGCTTCATAATACTCGCTCATATTACCCCGCCCGATTCGCAAGAAAAGTCGCAGGGGCGCCATATCGCCCCCGATGGAGTTATCTCCGTAAATGAACATCTTCAACTTGCGGTACATCAACAGGCTTTCGCCTTTCAGCATGACCTTTTCGGCCACGGCGTATTCCTGGGGACGCAGCCCCTGCAAATTCAGCACCAGCGCCTGTTCTTTCTGTCGTATTGTGCTGCCGTCAAGGGGATTGACCTGTTCACGACCCGAAATACCCGGCGGGGAAACGTAATCGTCGGCATCCTCATCGGTATTTTTCACCGTAATAAAAAACCGGTCGTCATCTTTGACAAAAACCGGGGCCTCTTCCGTAGCCAGTCCGATTTCCTGCCATTCATTACCCACAATGGAGAGAGAAGCAAACTGAATGGTATCCTGGTCTTCCACTCCGAACATGCTCAGCCGCATCATACGCACGGACATGAAATTGGGCATCCCTACGCTGTCGATCATTGCGGTCAGGGGAATGCGGTATTGTTTCCAGCCCGTTGCCTTTCCGGTATTGTCAAAATAGGTCTGTGAGGCAAGCCATTCATCGCTGCTTAGATCCAAAAAGTAGGAATAATAGTTGTTTGCCTGGTCCAGCTTGCCGTCCCGGTCGATATCTTCCGTCTCAGGATAGGGCTGAATGCCGTCGTTCCCGGCATTCCCTTCACTGCCGTTCGCGTAGCGGACCCCGTCACCGCGCTTATATCCTTCTTTATCAAAATTATCAACCATGGGATCCCAGCCGCGCGCCAGTTCTTCCTCATCGCTAAGCCCGTTGATGCCCAGGTCTTCGTTATAGTTTGTCGAGATCTCCAGGTTACCGTTGTCGTTCCGGTCTTCATACTGCTTGATCCCGTCCCCGTATTCCGTGGATGGGATATTCGGGTCATAATTGATATTGTACCAGTCCTCGGTGATCTCTCCGATATCGATCTGCAGCTGTCCCTTGTCGCCTTTGACCCATAATTCGATATATTTGCTTTTACTCTGATCGTACATATAGACCGGCTGCATAATTCCTCCCCAAACCCCGGGCGCCTCAACCTGTGTGGGATTTCCGGTAATACCGTTGATCTCCGGGTCCAGTACCACGCTTAACACATTGGTATACTGATCGGTTTCGGTAACCTCTTTTTGGGGCCAGATATTTTTGGTATAAACACCGAATATCTTGGTTCCGTTATTGTCAACCCGGAAATAATTGTACCAGAACATAAAACCGCGTTCGGGATATTGCGTCCCGAAATTGTCATTTTCCGGTTTGCTGGCATGGGTCCATTTTTGGAAACTGATATTCATCGGGGTTTTCTGGCTTGCAGACTCGAAATCATCAAGCTTGGCAACGCCGTCGAGATCTCCGCTCTCCGCATTCTCGATGGTATTCGGATTGGGCAGGATCTGGGCAATTTCCCCGCTAATCCGGATTTTGCTGGCTTCTTTGATGTGCACCAGCGGCAAAGCATTCATGGCACGGTTCAGCCAGTTGAGGTCAAAGGCAAACTCGGCGTTCACGTCCCAGATAAAGTTCTGAAAAGGTTCATCACCGATGTTCACATTCTTATCATCCAGCACGCTGCGGCTGTAATACATGGCGGTTGCGCCGATAAATGCATTGCTGTTGATGCGATATTCCGCACGCGCACCGGCCATTAGTTTTTGTTCGCCAATCCCGCCGAACAGCTGTTCCGTTTCGTAATTGATATCGATCTTCGCATTGGCGTTCATCGCTTCTGCGCTTTTCAGCGTAATGATGCCGGAAAAATAATCAATGTCGTAATCAACGCCGCGGGTCATTTTCTTTCCGTTGACCAGGATCTCTTCACTGCCTTCGATAATGAACATTTCGCCAAGTTCGATAGTGGAGCTGCGATTGGCGTAATGCGCTTCGATATAGTATTTCCTGGCCAGTCTTGCGGGATCGTTGTAAGAACTGTTGTAGATCTCCGGAACGGAAGGAAGTTCGGCATCATCCGGTGAGCGAAGCGTATCATTGTAGATACCTTCAATCGCCGCTCCCTCGGGCGGCGAAAGAAAGGGCTGGATATAGGGAAGCCAGAGTTCTCCGCGCTGGAGGTCCACGACCAGCTGCTGCGGTTTGATATCAATCCTTCCGTCACTGCCCGGTACGCCGTTCTGGTCGTAATTGTCCAGACCGAAATAGCGCAAATAGGGAATGCCGTTCATGAATTCTTTCGGCTGATTGGAACCGTTGTAAAAGACCCTCAGCTCAAAACCGTCCTCATCGATATTCCTTGCTTTGAGGTCATAAACGTTCTTAAGCTCCAGCTCCCAGGTTTTATAGTTGGGTTTCGGGTTTTCCGCCTTGATGATCTTAAGGTATTTCCCGTTGTTCAGATCACCGTAGCGCTTGCCGTTGCTGGTGCGGTATGCGATGGCCAGAATATTGTCGTCGCTGAGTCCGATGTTCAGTCGTACATATCCCTGGTAGGGGTTGATCTCATATTCGCCGGGCTGGTCGCTGGTCGGTTTTTTTAGTTTGCGGAAAAAGATGGAATCCGCCACATCTTCTTCGGAACGCTCAATAATGCGCACGGGTGTTCCGTCCGGAGCCAGATCCACAAAGGCCACGGCACGTATCCGGGTGTTTTCGCGTTCGTTCGTACTGATATAAAGATCGTATTCCTCGACCATATCGGAATAGGTAAACTTTCCACTCTGCAGATCGTAGGGATACATATCGTTCCGGAAGGATTCGTCTACAAAGAAATACACGTTGCGTTTATATTCATAATCGTAGATCTGCACGGTGGAACCGCCGTCGCTGCCGGCAGCCCCGCCCCAGGATTTCTTTTTGCTGTCTTTTTTTTCATAGGAAGCGATCGCCGTTACGTTGATGGGTCCCAATTTCATATTGGCCTTCCCGCCGAACAGCCCGCTGGAAGAGGCCGAACCGGTCACAAACTGCGTGCCGGGCAGAGAAAGTCCGATATTCCCGAAATTCGCACTTTGCACGATCTCGTCTTCTTTCCCTTTGTAATCGATCTTGATCGCGTTCTCAAATTCAAAGTCGCGCTCGCTGTCCTCGTCAATGGAAATGGTGATCCGGTCTCCGATGGTGCCTTCGATCGTGAACTGCTGTGTCTGATCCATCAGAAAATTCTTCTGTTCGTTTTCCATGTTGCCGGTAGCAAGAATGGAATTGTTCTGCTGGTTATATTTTCCGGTAATGGAGATCAGTCCGCGTATGCGCAGGGAAACCCGCTGTCCCGCAATATCCGCGCCGATGATCTCCAGGGACTGCCCGGAACGGGCGGCGGCAACGGGATCGATATAAAAGGAGCTGTCCGTGACTGCCACCTTGCGGTACCAGAGCTGCTCGCGGTTAAAGCGGACGCGGTTTTGAAAATACTCGTCATAGCTCATGTAGCGGGGAACGCCGATGCGTGAATTGCCAATCTGTTCGTAAACCATCAGATAATCCCCGGATCGGCTGTTGCTTTCCTGGAGCCGGATATCCGGCAGCAGATCCGGATAATTGCTGCTAACGGGAAAATTGGGCTGGTGATAGCCTCGGGTAAAACCCCGGGGCGACGAGACAAAGGGTTGCGGCAGTCCCGGCATATAATAGCGGAAAGAAAAAGACGGGGTAAAATCGCTGCTGTTTCCCATCAGAAGGGAAAGCATCAGGATAATGACCAGACCGGCGATGAATTTTCGCTGCTGCTTCAATGCTGTAATACGCGCCTCATTTTGTGTCAAACATCAACTGCCTTAACAAATGGTCCGGACATATCCTCCTGATTACAGGTGTTTTTTGTTCTTTAATGTATGGATAAAAGCATCCAGTGCTTTCCCGCGGTGGCTGATCCGGTTCTTTTCTTTCAGGTCCATTTCGGAAAATGTCTTTTGCAGCGGCTCAAAAAAGAACAGCGGATCGTATCCAAAACCTCCCTCGCCTCTTACTTCCTTTAATATGCAGCCTTCCACAAAGCCTTCGACATCCCAGGCTTCCTGATTGTCAACGTAGGCGATGCTTGTACGGAAGCGGGCGCTGCGTTGTTCCTGGGGAATGCCCTTCATTTGTTTTAAAAGATGCTGCACATTGTCGCGGTAGCTTGCGTTTTCGCCCGCAAAGCGGCTGGAATAAACGCCGGGGGCGCCGTCAAGAGCATCAACCTCCAGTCCCGTATCGTCGGCAACCGCCGGCAAGCCGGTATGGGCGTGAATGGCACGGGCTTTAATATAGGCATTTTCCCGGATACTGCCGCCATTCTCCGCCACTTCGGGAAAATCGGGAAAATCGTCCAGGGTTTTAAGCTGAATGCGGTTGCCGAGCTTCGCGTTAAACTCGCGGATCTTATCCCGGTTATGTGTTGCCAAAACGATGGTGGCGGTACTTTTTTTCTTCATTGTGTGGAATTTAGCACGCGGTCATCGATTATTCAATAATTTTCCGTTTTAAACCCAGTTTTAGACAAATCGGATAATGATCGGAGTAGCCGCCGCTGATCTCCATTCCTTTATAGAAACGCAAAGGGCCCTGACCGGGTATTTCCCGCATCCAGAAGGGCGCGATCAGCGAAGCCGAACGGAGCTCCAAGCCGGAATTTTCAAAGCCCGAAGTTAAAAAATGATCGAACTGCACCCACTCCCCTTCGTAATAATAGCTTCCGAAAACATGCCGGGGGCGTTTTGTTGCAAGATAGCGAATATCCGGATG
>Ga0265294_10007787_pt1 | contig 12626 bp, 8 predicted proteins | sample MunlanPumphouse3_FD_192504 | JGI IMG/M metagenome (GOLD analysis project Ga0265294, IMG submission 192504) | Groundwater microbial communities from a municipal landfill in Southern Ontario, Canada - Pumphouse #3 | ecosystem: Environmental > Aquatic > Deep subsurface > Groundwater | place... | reverse complement strand
TCCTGGCTGAGGATTGTTTCCGGGTGGATCAGGAGATCCGGGATCTGGTGAGTCAGTTGTCGCTGCCGGATTTTATGGGCGTGGTGATGACGAAGCAGGTTCCGTCATCTGAGCGGTGATTTTTTTTTGGACCTTTAGGCATGGTGATCGGTTTGGGCGGGAAAATAGATGCAGGTTGGCTGGGTGTATCTGGAAGAGAGCGTCTTTGCGTCTATCTGGTGCCGGATTTTCAGTCTGGGTTTTTTTCGACCTGACTAAAAACCTATGAACTGCGGTAATAAATCAGGATCCGGTGTGTTCTGTTCAAGCCGGATTATACCGGCGGGCATGATGACTGCTTAATACTAATGCTAAAGAAAAGGCATTCAGCCCATGAAAATCCGGTCTGGATCTTCAATGAGCTGATGAGACAGAAATGACCTATAAGGATACTCTGTCCTAATGGTGTATTAAGGTCGTATAGTATATTAATAATTTCTTTCAGGCACTTTTTGTATACTGTGGTGAGGGTATGCAGGGAAATATGCGGGGTGTCTCCGCACCCATCTCTGGCGAGTTATCCATGGACACCATCGATCGACGCTTGAACCGGGAAGGATCCAATTCGGGAAGGGCAAGGTCGAGTGTGGACACAAAAGAATAACAAACCGCGAATAGGCGCGAATCCCGCCCTTTGGGCTCCCAGAATCGGATTTGCTTTTCCTCACTAGGCAATCCTTAGGGATTGCCTTCCCTCATCGGGAACGTTCGGGCAAATCCTGTCGCCGCCCCAGCGGCTCCCGTGATGGTAAAAAGATATGAATGATGGATAACTATTTTACCTAATAATGGGGTGACTAGATAGGTCCTCCCAAAATAATTTGGGCGGCATGTTTATGCATTTATGAATCAATTTAAAATTATTATAGGGTTAGAGATGCTTAGTACAATTATAAGTTCATTTGTTTTCCTGGGATTTCTTCTTGTTATGAAACAATTGAAATTATCTCTTTCTTTGTATATGTAAAAATTTATTATTGTTATAATAAAGGGAAATAATATGGATTTTAAAGCTAATAATACTGATAAAAATGAAGATTATACGGTAAAAGCACAATACAAATTATCTCAAAATAAGGATATATTATTAATAAGCTCAGGCAATGCATTTGCAAAAGTTAAGAAAAACGGTAAATTTTACTATCTCCTTAAGGGTTCAACTATAAATAATACTAACCTTATTTTATCCCCAAAAATTCAAAACCGAAGGACAATTCTTCTTGCTGATGGGAAAATAGTCCCTCATCCAAAGGATAATTCACTGTATACTCTTATTGGATTTGAACCTGCATTTGACAATCTACATGAAATTGTAGAGATAGTTACAGGAGATTTATGTAGCCCCCATGATGTATCAGTAATGGAACAACGTCTTCAAGATGTGAAAGATAATAGAATAGCACATCCAACCGTAAAAAGTAATAAAACTACAACAATCTCTCCCTCCTCTTCAAAAAAACATCAATCACCAATTGTTGAGCCTGTAAGAATGCTCAAAGAACAAAGCAACATTTCCAATGTAAGCGAAGATGCACTACTGAATATATTTAAACACGAAGACGCTATGCTTGTCGAATATAAGAATGCCGAGGCGGCGATTTATTTTCGTCATGACATGTATATATTAGCTGATAAGTCAACTATCATTTCAGATAATCTCTCTCTCTCACATAATGGAATGAATTTTAAAGAGAAATTAATTAAAAAGCAGGTCTTGATTCAGAGCACTAAAAATGGAGTTCTTGAAGTAAAAAAACAAATTCGCTTTGTAGAGTTAGCAGCAGTAATTGAAATGATTACCGGAGAAAAATATTCCTTACCATATTCCTCGTTTGCTTCTATTCCAGACGATTTTTCCACAAAACTTCACTAAATTCTTCCATTTTACCAAAAAAGAGATAGACTTATATATTGTTAAAGAAGACTATTCTTCTGTTATCAAAATGCTGTGTGAAATATGAGAGAGGTAGATTTACCTCCGGATGCAGCCACATTAATGACTGCTACAAGAGCAATTGGCTATTCTCTTGAGGCTGCAATTTCGGATATAGTAGATAATAGTATTGCGGCTCATGCCAACAAAATTCAAATCAATTATTTTCCCAATCATAAAACTGGTCCATTCATTTCTATTTTGGATAATGGAGATGGAATGTCCCCTGAAGAAATACAAAACGCAATGCGGTATGGGAGTAAAGATCCAAATGAGTTCAGAGATCGAACAGATTTGGGTCGTTTTGGTTTGGGTTTGAAAATGGCATCTATGTCACAGTGCAGAAAACTCACTGTATTAACAAAACAAAGCGGTGTTGTTTGTGGCTGTTGTTGGGACTTAGATCATGTAATCAAGGTTGGTTCTTGGTCTCTCTTGGTTTTAGATGAAAGCGAAATGGTTGATTTTCCAGGATTTTCAGAATTTATCAAGAATGATAAAGGCACATTAGTAATCTGGCAGGAACTTGATCGACTTTGTATTGGTGAAAATGATCCCGCAATGTCAATGGGACGAAAAATGGATGAGGTCTGCAGACATCTCTCCCTTGTGTATCACCGTTTTCTTTCAGGATCTGATGGACTCAAAAAAATCAATCTCACGGTTAATAATGAGATAATATTACCCAACGATCCCTTTAGTGTAAACAAAAGTACGCTTGTTATGGATCCTGAAATGATTAAAATCGGTGATGAAAAAATAACAGTAACTGCCTATACTTTGCCTCACCCGTCTAAACTTTCGAAAGCAGAACTGGATATTTTGGGAGGATCAGAAGGCCTTCGAAAAAATCAGGGATTTTACGTATACCGAGGGAAACGACTTCTCGTATGGGGAACCTGGTTTAGGCTCATGCGGAAAGGTGAACTAACCAAACTATCGCGTGTAATGGTTGATATTCCCAACTCGCTTGATGAGTTGTGGACATTAGATGTCAAAAAATCCACAGCTTCTCCACCGGAAGATGTTCGTAAGAATCTCAAAATCATCATAGATAAAATTACGGGGGGTAGTAAAAGAACATATACTTACCGTGGGAAGAAAGAGACCTCGGATAAATTCATTCATTTTTGGAACCGAATCGAAACAAGAGATGGAGTAATTTATTCAATTAATCAGGATCATCCTTTAATTATAGATTTTAAAGAAAATTTTTCGAATTCAGCAGATTCCTTAGTTAAATTGTTTCAACAAATTGAAGGAAATCTCCCATTAAACGCTCTCCACAACGATATTACGTGTGATGCCAGGGTCGAGAATGAAACTATGTTCACAGAAAAAGAAATAATTCAATATTTAAAATCGATTCTGTTAGAATTTCCTTCAGGGGAGACGAGAAAAGTTAGACTTGAACTGCTAAGATCGGCAGAACCATTCTGCAAATATATGTCCGCGATTGAAGTAGCTGAAGAGAATGGAGAATTATTATGAACCAAGAAACTTTTGTATCAAAAAATTTGGATTTCTTAGAATCAATTATTCAAACTGAAATTCGGAAAAAATATGATTCTGATCGGGTAATAGCCACAGAATATGAATTGCAAAACACAGCGGATCAAATTCGGGATATGTTATCACCAACATTTCCAGTATCCGACGAAGAATATTCCATACTTCTGCGTAAATTAAAAGCAGCATTTATGGTGAGAATGGAACCAGGGATTGCCCTCATCGGTAATAAACAAAAACATATCCACTGGCTGCAGAAGAAATGGGATTCAATCAACTTTTACAATTGGAAAAGTTATGAGCGCTATCTTTTAGAAGCGAAAAATTGGAATCACCCAATAGTCAAAGCGATGGATGAGGTTAGCAGTGATATCTTAGATCTTCTGGAAGATCCCACATCAAATGATAGGCCGCACGTTAGGGGATTGGTCATTGGAGATATCCAATCCGGAAAAACTGCGAATTATACCGCTATTTGTAACAAAGCTGCTGATTTAGGTTATGATGTAATTATTGTAATGACAGGTATTCTTGAAAATTTACGAATACAAACACAAGAACGCCTTGACCTGGAATTCATCGGCAGAGAGAGTAAATACATTCTTCGCAAGAAGAACACGGGGCAGGAAATACAACCAGTCACCAGCAATATCGGGGTCGGAAAATATCGTCCATCTGATTGTGAAAAAGAAAGAACGATTCAATGTTATACTTCTACAGAACAGGATTTCAATAAGAAAAAGATGGATAATAATGTCATAATGGTGAAAGGTTCCACCTCACTATTTGTAGTGAAGAAAAACACAAGTACGTTGAGTAATCTTCTAGAATGGCTAAAAAGTAAGCATACGAATCCAGCAACTGGAAAAATCCACTTCTCCTTACTAATGATAGATGACGAGGCGGATAATGCATCTATCCACACAGGTTCTGATGAAAATGATCCAACCCGTATCAATGGTTTAATTCGAAAAATTCTTGGGGAATTTAATCGTACATCATACCTTGGTATCACTGCCACACCTTTTGCAAATATCTTTATTAATCCGGATACTAACTCTGAAATGCTTGGAGATGATCTCTTTCCTAGAGACTTTATATATGCCCTTTCACCCCCGTCAAATTACATTGGTCCAAATAAATTATTTGGTGAACCCGAATTTTTGAACGAATATGATGAGGCTTTGAAATATTACGGTGATTCCGTTATTTCTGTTTCTTCATATGAAATGGAGCAATATATTCCACTGAAACATAAAAGTGGATATAATGTGTCTGAATTACCGCCATCTCTTCTAAAAGCACTTCGGTATTTCCTCCTCGTAAATGCAATTCGGGATATTCGCGGTGATACTAAAACGCATCGATCAATGATGGTCAATGTAAGCAGATTTACCGCAGTTCAGAATCAAATTGCATCACTTATCGAAAAGTGGTACAAAGATACTCGAGCGGAGATCAGGGGTTACAGCAAACTTAGTGCAGAGGAGGCATTACTTAGACCGGAAATTCAAGCGTTGAAAGACATATGGGATGACTACAATTTAGAAGAGTTAGCTGAATGCTCATGGGAAAAGATGCAGAAAACATATTTGTCATCAGCAATTGCAGACATTAGAGTACAACCCGTCAATAAGGATACGGGAGCAAAATCTCTTAATTATAATGACTATAAAAAAGATGGATTACGGGTCGTTGTTGTTGGCGGAAATAGCTTGTCTCGTGGATTAACCATTGAAGGATTATGCGTGAGTTTCTTTTACAGAAATACTCAAATGTATGATACGCTCCTCCAGATGGGCAGATGGTTTGGCTACCGTCCGAATTATGATGATTTGTTTAAAGTTTGGATGTCTGAAGAGAATCGAGATTCGTATGGATCTGTAACATCTGCAATCAAAGATTTTCTTAAAGATATTAGTATTATGAAAAAGCGAGGTAAAACACCAGATGACTTTGGATTGAAAGTCCGTCAGGAACCAGAAACTTTGTTGTTGGTCACTGCAAGGAATAAGATGCGGACCGGGACGATATTCACTCGTCCGATTTCTGTATCTGGAAGGCTACTGGAAACTCCCAGACTCCCATTTGATTTAGAGAAATTAGCCAGCAATGAAAGACTCAGTCGTGATTTTATCACTCATATTGGAGAGTATGGAGGAGTTTATGATGAGAGTGAACGAGCACATGGTGCTCTGCTTTGGACAAATGTGTCCAAAAACAAGGTTTCAGAATTTGTAAAGAGCTTTGATTCCCATCCATGGAACATGGCTTTCCAGTCACTTGCTTTAGCGGAATATATTAAAGATGAAATGTCTGATGAAACATGGGATGTTGCCATACCCCAAGGTGAGGGAGAAACGATCATCCATGTTCCTATTGGGGAGAGAACTATCGATAGGAAAGCAGAAGGACGAGCTATATTGATTGTTGATGATATGATAAAGATCAGTCGTACGAAAGGACGTGTTAGTTCTGGAACAGCTGCTAAAATTGGCCTTACAAACGATCAGATTAACGATGCACAAAAAATATTCGAAAATAAAACATATACAGATCAGACGTATTTGCAGGTACCTGGTAGAAAGCCACTCTTGATGATCCATCCAATTGAATGTAAGCCGGATGTTTCCACTCCGGGTTATGATAGGAAAATTGTGTGGGCAATCGGCCTTGGCTTTCCTGGTGATAAAGATGACACGAAAACAGCTACCTATGTTGTTAATATCAGAGAATATCAAGCGCTGATAGACATGATAAATGAAGATGGAGATCTTTCAGATGACAGCATATACTGATTTAACAAAACACTGGGATTCTCTCCAAAAAGTGAGCTCGGCATATATTTTGCAGGATTCACAGCATCCGCTAGATATTTACATTGGCTATGATCTCAAACTTCAAAAAACATTATCTGTCATCTCAAATGAAAAAATTGGCATTGACTTGCCATCGTCAGAATCGATCACAGTTGAAATTAATAAGAGAGGGAACAATTCATGGGTCCTTTCATTTCACTTAACAAAAATAGAGAACAATGTTGTCTTTATGAAGCTCTGTTGGGACATCATTGAATCTACAAAAACTGTGTCCAATAATCGCATTCAGTGTATCGGTGAGCGATATCTCATGTGGTATAATCTGATGAAAAATAAACGTCAGGCCAAGTTGGGAGAATCTCGAATAAAGGGATTAATTGGCGAATTATTTTATCTCAAAGAGTTGATTAACAAATTTGGGTGCCGAAAGGCAGTAGAAAGTTGGGCAGGTCCTTCTGGTGCAGATAGGGATTTTATCTACGATCATACATGGTGTGAAGTAAAAAGTTTGCAAGTATCTGGGACTAGTGTTTGGATTTCGTCATTAGAACAGCTTGATTGTCAATCAGAAGGAATCCTTCGCCTTTATTTTATGGATAAAACAACTTCTGAGGATTTGAGCGGTATTTCCCTGAAGCAAATTGTGGATGATGTTAGAACGTTATTGGAATCTGATATGATGTCACGCATCTCGTTTGAGACACAGCTATACCCATTTGGATATGATGATGATGAGCCGAGATATACTTCATTAAAATTTAAGTTATTCAAAACTGTGTCATATTGCGTTGGAAAAGAGTTCCCAAAACTTACTCGTGATTCGATAATCCCTCAGATTTCTCAGGCTAAGTACTGTATTAATTTAGCAACAATTGAAGATTTTAAGATTATGGAAGGAAACGATGGAAGTTGAGGAATTTTACAAAAACGTAATGGAGGAGACAAAAGCAACAGCTGCCATAGAAGGAGAAGGCTCAACGGCAGCCTTCCTAAAAATCATTACGGATTATTTGCAGGATGCTGATGTTCTTTCGGGCTATATTTCCACATATTTTGTTGGTGTCGGCAGAAAACAACGGGGATTAAGGGTTGATGGTTACTATTATGATGAACTTGATAATACAATGAATCTCATAACCTGCCATTACACGGAAAATGAGATTCCAGAAGTATTAACAAAAACTCTAGCCATCACCCTGTTTGATAAAACTAGGAATTTTGTTGAAGACTGTTTAGACCGAGTTATCAAAGTCGAAGAAAGTACTCCCGTGTCCGATTTGGCAGATTATTTATCAAGACCAAAAACGAGGGAGCATATTCGTAAAATCAGAATGTTTCTTTTAACAAACTCTCCAATGAGCGGTAGAATTAAGGAATTGCCGCCAAAGGAGATTTCCGGGATTCCAGTAGAATTTCAAATATGGGATCTGGATCGTGTTCACAAGGTTTGTTTTAGTAGTAGTGGAAAGGAAGATATTGAAATTGATTTTGAGGAGATTACAGGCGGTCTGCCTTGTATTGAAGCAAGTTGTGTGAATAACGCAGATTACAAAAGTTACCTATGTATTATTCCAGGGGTAGTACTGGCAAATATCTATGACAAGTATGGAAGTCGTTTACTTGAAGAAAATGTTCGAATGTTTCTATCCACAGCATCAGACGTAAACAAAAAAATCAAGCGTACTATTCAAGATGAGCCGGATAGATTCTTTGCATATAATAATGGGATTTCCGTCACATCTCGCGATTTAGTCATAAAATCTGGAGATAATGGAAAGTATATTGCTTATACAAGGGATTTTCAGATTATTAATGGTGGTCAAACTACTGCTTCTTTATCGAATACTCGACATGTGGATAAATCAAGTGCCGATAAGTTGAATCAGATTTACGTCCCAATGAAACTGACCGTTCTCAACGACCCCGATCCTGATCGTGCAAACGATCTAATTCGAAACATATCTCATTCCGCAAACAGTCAGAATAAAGTGAGTGATGCCGATTTCTTCTCGACTCATCCTTTTCATATTGCAATGGAAAAAATTTCCCGCAAGATTTATGCTCCCGCTGCTAGTGGAACTCAGTATGAAACACATTGGTATTACGAACGGGTCAGAGGTCAATATCTTCAGAATCAAGCTCGAATGAAAAAATCTGATCGAGAAAAGTTTAAGATTGTCAATCCAAAACATCAGGTAATTAATAAGACTGATATTGCAAAAATTAGGAACACATGGGCAAAACATCCTGATACAGTGAGCAAGGGAGCTCAAACAAATTTCAAAGATTTTGCCAAGATAATTACCGATACCTGGGCAACATCACCTGAGGTATATGATGATAAATACTTCAAAGAATCAGTTGCTTTGAAAATTCTTTTCAGGTATACTGAAGATATGGTAACACATCAATCATGGTATGAACGAGGATATAGGGCAAATATTGTGACATATACACTTGCGTTATTCCATGTACTTATCGAGGACCAATTCCGAGGATATGATTTGAATTTGATGTGGATTTGGAGTAAGCAAGAAGTTCCAATTGAAATCAAAATTATTCTCATCAATTTATCGAAAGTCGTGTATGATGTGATCACTAGTCCTGATAGACCAGTAGATAATGTCACTCAATGGTGTAAAAGATCAAGATGTTGGAATGAAGTTCAGGATTCTTATATGGATCTTGGGGATGAACTGAAAAAATTGCTTGTTGTAGCAACAGCCTAATATGTGTTGCTGCTAAATATTTGGAAGTGAAAAATGTACAGTGTAGTTGATTTATTCGCGGGTGCAGGCGGTCTTAGCCTTGGCTTTATGCAAACGGGAAAGTACACTGTTAAAGCAGCTGTTGAGAATAATCCTCATGCTCAGGAAACATACAGAAAAAACCATGGTGATATTGATTTATATTCTGATGTGCGAGATGTAGATTATAGGGAAATTCTTCAAAAAAATAAGAGTATAGATGTTGTAATTGGGGGTCCTCCGTGTCAGGGTTTTTCCAATGCTAATAGGCAGCACAATCAACTGATAAATATGAACAATCTCTTGGTTAAAGAGTATGTTCGTGCTATTTGTGAACTTCGACCGAAGGCGTTTGTCATGGAAAATGTCAGTATGTTAAAATCTGATGTTCATAGATTTTACTATACTGATGAGGACGATATTTCTAGAATCATTGATAAATATTCAATCCCTGTTGAAATGAAAGAGGTAGATTTATTGCCAGAAAAATTATTTTCTCCCTATCTTCTGGAAATATGTCAGAATCAAAAGTCTCTTAATGAGTGTATGTTGGAAAGAAAAACTTATAATATCCTCAACATTTTGCATAGATATAGTAAGAATCCAGAAAAACTAAAACGTTCATTTAACAAATATTCTAAAGAACTAGTAAACGTGTGTGCGGAGTTGACATCCAAGAAAAACATCGATGGTTCAATAATACTTACTCAAAGGTACATCCAGTTAGCATCAGAGATTGAAAAATTTGAAAGACATGCCGTTTCTGCAAGCTTAATTCCCGAGCTTAACGTTTTGATTCCTATCCTACGCATGTTCTATATGGTCGATGAATTATCTGTGAAGAAAATCCACTTTAAAATCATATCTGATAAGGGTATCAAAGCGAGAGTCAAATCATATTCTGTTTGTGATTATATCAAAGGAGTCCTTTCTTCGCCTGAATATAACTACAAGATTAAATCCGGTATATTGAATGCTGCAGAATTTGGCGCCCCGCAAAAAAGACAACGTTTTGTAATTATCGGGATTAAAGATGCAGATAATCTAGATTTCACTCTTCCAGCGGGAACACTCACTCCGGAAAACTATAAAACTGTAAAAGATGCAATTGGGGATCTGGAAGACGTGCCCGTGGCTTATGATGCTACAAGTTCCCCGAAACCAGCCGTAAGCATGAAAGGAAGAAAGGGGGCGTTGCAATCATTATTGTGTGATTCCCCCCTTATTTACAATCATGTTGCTACAAAAAGCCGTGACGTAGCATTGGCTCGATTTTCAGCACTGAAGGAAGGACAAAATTTTCATGATCTTGCACGTGAGATGAAGGAAAATACGTATACAGATACTACTAAAACTCAAAATACAATTTATCAAAGATTAAAATACGATGAACCGTCGGGAACCGTACTTAATGTTCGAAAATCAATGTGGATTCATCCAACAATAGACCGGGCAATTAGTATTCGTGAAGCAGCAAGACTACAAACATTCCCAGATAGTTATATTTTCTGCGGCACGAAAGATGCTCAATATCAACAAATAGGCAACGCAGTTCCTCCAATTTTGGGTCAAGCAATTGCAAAAAAGATTGTTGAGATTTTAGACAACCTGTAGTAACGAGAGGGGATATAATAATGAAAAGCGGTTCTTCATGGTCATTTGATGAATGTTATCTCGCGGTATGGATATATGATATACTTGATTCTGGTCCGTGCCCTGGAACAAAAACATCTCTTTACAATAAAATTGCAGATATTATTCACCGCACTCCGACATCAGTAGAATTCAAAGTTCAAAATGTTGCTGCAATTGATAAGAGGCAGGCAAATGAAAAGCCAATTTCAGAGCTAAGTCACTATCAGATACTTTTGAAGACAGTGTATGAGTGGTATTGGGTTGATCGAAAGTCATCCAGATTGTTGTATGATTTAGTCGTCCTAAGAATTACAAATCAGAATGATGCATCATCCAATCCAGTTGAGTAAACATCTTCCATCAAAATATCTTTTATTAATTCTTTTAATCTGAATTCTGCATTTTTTCCTAGTTCACATTCCCAAATCACGAACACACGCCATCCAAGACTCCGTAAAAGTTCACACTCTTTTTCATCTCGTGCTTTCGTCCGTTGAATTTTTGCAATCCACCATTCTGTATTTGTCTTTGGAATGGTTGCCCGTTTACATCCTTCATGACCGTGCCAAAAGCATCCGTTGACAAAAATTACTGCATGATATTTTGTGAGAACAAAGTCCGGTTTTCCGGGAAGATTGGATGAGTATCTCCTATAACCAAGATGGCAATCCCGAAGGTAGGAGGCTACGATCTGCTCAGGTTTCGTTCTTTTTGACCTGATACGGCTCATATTCCAACTTCTTTTCGTGGGGCTGACAGTATCCATCGTTTATCCTGCGTTATGATGATATTTGTATTGATAAGCATAAGTCTGACGGCAGCATACGCCCCCCCCACTCCATTCTCCATTTCTTCACGCAAAAAAAGATATAAACATATAAAAAATGGAGCCGCCGGGGCGGCGATAGGATTTGCCCGAATGTTCCCGATGAGGGAGGAGCAAGACTGCATAGCAGGCTTGCGAAAGTGAGGATAAGCAAATCCGATTCTGAGAGCCCGAAGGGCGGGATTCGCGATTATTCGCGGTGGAGATCTCATAAATCCACACTCTACCGTAACCTTCCCAAACCTTACACACCTCTGTCCCCTGTCCTCCTTTTCGTATTAGTACAAATTTGATCCGCTCAAACACCGCGAAACTCCTATTGAAATAAAATATCCAGTTCCAAACCGGTATATTTCAATAATGTACATCATCAGCCGGATAATTGCCAATTTTCATGTCGATACTCTTATTAGACGCCATACCGATATACCAGATATTGAGGAATAGTATAGATTTGGAGGTTGAAATATGGAAAATGCAGTAGAATCAGAAACTGAACTTATTGAAATAGTAAAAAAATTACCAGATATCGATCCGGACAAATATGACGGCAGCTATGAACTTGTTCGTGAGATCGTTCGAACATACAAAGACAGCGATACAGCCAGAATACATGGATATGATATCAATGATCTGAATGCTGTTTGGTTCTTATGCACAGGGGCAGACGATAAATCCGTTGATTTCCGAAAAAAACATATTCTTAATGCGAATCTTTCAGATGAAGAGAAAAATACCATGGTCACTCTTCTGGAGAGTATTTGGGACAAAGCACAAAGGGGGGAATATAGTAACACACCCAAGGGTCACACTGGCAGAGTTGGTATGTTTTCTCACGGATTTAGCACGTTTAAAATGCAGGGTGTCGACCAAGAGAGAGCGCCGAAGGAATTTATCCAGATGGTCATCGAAATATCTGATGAAAATAATGAAGAACGTATATTTTCGATTGCCGAAAAATATCTCAAAAATCCATGGTTAGGATTGCAAGCAGCAACCCTCTCTGTATTTCTTCATTGTCTCAAACCGACCGTATTTCCGATCATCAATGGTTATGAGGGATCAGGGCGTGCTTTGTATCAATCACTGGGAATAAAGCTAACAAATTATACCAAAGC
>Ga0265294_10007786_pt1 | contig 12628 bp, 10 predicted proteins | sample MunlanPumphouse3_FD_192504 | JGI IMG/M metagenome (GOLD analysis project Ga0265294, IMG submission 192504) | Groundwater microbial communities from a municipal landfill in Southern Ontario, Canada - Pumphouse #3 | ecosystem: Environmental > Aquatic > Deep subsurface > Groundwater | place... | reverse complement strand
GCAGTTATTTCTGACTCCAGATGGGAAATATTGTGTGATGAAATTAAAAAATTGATACTGGGATATTTTGGGAAACTGAATGGAAAGATAGATAAAAAAATTATTGAAAAGCTGGAAGACTCTACCACAAGAAACGGGGCTAAAATTAACCTGAAAGTCGAGGAAATTTATGAACAATGCAGAAATGAGCTGGTAAGCTTTTCGGACAAAGAAGAAGATATATTAAGTTATTGTTTTTACCCTGAAAAAACAAGAAAATTTCTTGAGAAAAAAAAGGCACGCCTGAAAAAAGCCCGTCCGGTAAGAGAACAAATGATATACATAGAAAACCCTGCTTACAGTAAAACTATATCCAGTTCAGTTTCAAAACTTGATAATCTCGATATTAAAAAACTAAGAGAGATAACCAGTCTTGTTGAGAGTAGTAACATAGAGGAAATTAAACTTGAGGTGGATGGAGTTAAAATTTCTATAAATAATCCTCACTATAAGATAGAAGAAAAAGCTGTTGCAGAAGAAAAAAAATCGGAATCCGGAATAAAAAAGCCAGACGATAGTTTAGTTGAGGTAAAATCTCCAATTGTAGGCATATTTTATTCTTCCCCTTCACCTGGCAGCCCACCTTTTGTAAAAGTAGGAGATAGGGTTAAAGCAGGAGACACATTATGTATAATAGAAGCCATGAAGCTTATGAATAAGATAAAATCTGAATGTAATGGACAGATAATAGATATAGTTGTCTCTAATGAGGATGCGGTTGAGTTTGATCAGGTATTGATGATTATAAAAAAAGACGAAAAATAATTTAATGTTTAAACGAATACTTATAGCAAACAGGGGAGAAATTGCAGTAAGGATAATTAGAGCATGCAGGGAACTGGGTATTGAATGTGTTGCTGCATACTCAACAGCAGATAAAAATTCCATTCATGTAAAATTATCGGATAAAAGTATCTGTATAGGGCCTCCCTCACCTTCAAAAAGCTATCTTAATATGGATAACATAATCTCAGCCGCACTTGTAATGAAGTGCGATGCCATTCACCCGGGTTATGGATTTCTTGCAGAAAATCCAGAGTTTGTAAATAAATGCCAGCAAAACAACCTTGTTTTTATAGGGCCTCCTTCTGAAACAATCTCTCTTGCTGGAAATAAATCAAAGGCCATAGAAGTAATGCAGCAGAATAGAATACCTGTTATTCCAGGGTCATCGGGAAACGTAGAAAATGTAAAAGAAGCATTAAAATTAGGAAAACGTCTTGGTTACCCGGTTGTCATAAAGGCATCATTTGGTGGAGGCGGCAAAGGGATGAGGATTTGTAATAACAAAAACGAACTTCTTAATTATTTCCCCCTTGCAAAATCAGAGTCAGAATCATCCTTCGGAAAGCCAGAGGTTTACATAGAAAAATATATATCAAGACCAAGACATATTGAATTCCAGATAATTGCAGACAATTACGGTAATATAATATGTGTGGGGGAAAGAGAATGTTCGATACAAAGAAGACACCAGAAACTTATCGAAGAAGCCCCTGCAGTGAATCTACCTCCTAAAACGGTTAAATTAATGCGTGAATTTGCGGTACGGGCAGCAAAAGCAATAAATTATAAAAATCTTGGAACCATAGAATTTTTGCTGGATGAGCAGGGCAATTTTTATTTTATTGAAGTAAATACACGAATCCAGGTAGAGCACCCTGTAACTGAAATGATAACAGGAATTGACCTGGTTAAAGAACAGATAAAGATTGCTGCAGGAGAGATAGTCGATAACACAGGTGAAAATTATAATTACCGGGGCCATTCCATAGAGTTTAGAGTTAATGCAGAAGACCCTGATAATGACTTTAAACCCTGCCCGGGAAAGATAACTAATTTTTTACCGTCGGGTGGGCCTGGCATAAGAGTAGATACTTTTGTGCAACCAGGCTGCGAAATTTTGCCATTTTATGATTCTCTTATAGCCAAGCTTATAGTGTGGGACAGGACAAGAGATGAAGCAATTTTGAGGTCAAAACGCGCTCTTGATGAATTTAAAATAGAGGGAATTAAAACCACAATACCATTTTACAAAAAAATTATACAGAACAAGAATTTTCAGAAGGGGAATATTCATACCCACTTCATTGAAGAAGAGATGAATAACAGACCAATTTAATTAATAATCATAAATCTCTACAAGAAGGCCATCTCTATCCCTTAAATAAAGAGTATCATGTTTATTATTCCATACCGGTTTAGGGCTCCCCCAGTAAAATTTACCTTCACCATCTTTTCCGCTTCCTGTGAAAAGGTAGATGATTTCGCCGGGTTTAAAAAGATATCTGCCAAACTTATATATACTGGTAGCACTGTCTTTAATTGTCCAGCCATATATATCAATAATTTCTTTTCCTGTGTTTCTTATCATTACATATTCTCCGTTTAAATTAATGTTATCATTACCCGGTGCATCATAATTTATGTATATTTCCACACTCGCGGAATCCGATTTTAACCATAACCCCAGATTATTTTCTCTTGCATACCTTTCAGCTTCCAGAAACTCATTCATATATTTCACATCAGGCGGATATGTATATACATTGGCAAATCCTCTTTTTAACATTTCCAGATTAACAAACAAATCACCCATATATACATATCTTAGAAGTCTTCCATACTGATCCCTTTCAGATACATCTTTTTCAAGAAGTACTTTTTCCCCGAGGACTATTATTTCAAGAGCTTCTTTTGCCTCCTCATAAAAATACATCCCGTGCTCGGGAGTATTTATTCCAATAAGCCTTACCCTTCTTCCATCTGAAAGTATTATTGTATCTCCATCTATGACTTCTTTAACTATTAAAGCACTGTCACTACTGACTGCATCTAATTCATCGTTTACCCCATCTCTTAAACCACTGGTTATACCATTAATATCAGTGCCTTCTGTCCCTGTAGCTCCTGCATTATTTCCACTTCCTGCTTCTGTGCTACTTCCATTGCCTGTCCCACTGTCTGTTTTCATGGTAATCTTATCTCCTGCTCCTGCATTATTTACACTGATTTTTTCATTATCTGCATTACCAATCGTACTACCATCTATGACTTCATTATCAGCATCTGTATGAGAGTAATTATAAGTATCATAAGTAGCAGTATCATCGTAATCATAATAAAGACCACAGCTATAAGACAGGCTGATAAAAATTATTAAGATAAACAGAAGAATTTTTTTTAAAATAATCATTTATTAATTTTTTTACGTAGCTCCAAAAGTTTCTTTCTGCTTTTGCTGCTTAACTTTTTCTCCACAGTAAGGAATTTTTTATCGGACTCCTCATTTAAAGAGGTCATTTTTTGCATTATCTCTTTTTTTAAAAAGCTTAATTCTGCTTGGAATTCCCTGCAGGATTTACGATAAACATTTTCTCTGAACACTACTTTCTGCTGGGGGTAATCTGAAGTAACCACAAAAATTTTATTATATCCTTCTTTTTTATCCAGAGCTCTTGAAGCTTTTGCTTTTTTTCCTACCAGTTCTTCAATTACCATGTCAGCTGATTCATTTTTTCTGGAATGGATAACTATTACTCCATCAACAGTCTTGATGCTTCTTCTCTGATTCTCACTGTTTCTGGCATCAAAAACGACAATTAGATCACAATTTTTTTGACTTCTGTAAAGGGACAGATCATTTATCAGTTTTTCTTTTATATATTCTATATTTTCTTTGCTTAATTTACTGGCCTTAAAAAAGTTAAATATAAAATTATGGCCATCTATTATAATTAAATTCTCGTTAAAACTTTGCTTTTTCAATTTGCTCCTGAATCCTGTATAAAATAATACCGCTGGCAACTGATACGTTTAGGGACTGAACGTCACCGCTTAATTTTATTGAAATCATAATATCACAATTTTCACTGACCAATCTGCTAATGCCCTTATCTTCACTTCCCAGAACAAGAGCCATCGGGAAAGCAAAGTCAACTTCGCTCAGGTATTTAACTTCCGGCGTTACATTCAGGGTAGTCCCATAAATCCAGAATCCATTATCTTTTAATTTCTTTATAGTCTTTACAAGATTTACTTCTCTAAATACTCTTACTCTTTCAAGTGCCCCTGCAGAAATCTTACTGATTCTTTCATTCAGTGCCACGCTTCTTCTTTTTGGAACAATAATACCATCGGAACCGAATGCACCGCAATTTCTTATTATTGAGCCAAAATTGCCCGCATCTGTTATACCGTCAAGTATTACCAGCCTGCTTTCACATCTTCCAGTTTTTTTTCTTTCATCAGTTATTTTATTGATCCAGTTATCAAGGTCTGCGTAATTATATGGAGAGACAACAGCCAGAATGCCCTGGGAATTTATGTTTTTTGGAGAAACATCATAAAACCGGTCGGGGCTAAATTTTTCTATAATAATATTTCTATTCTCTGCTTCCAGAATTATATTCCTTATTCTTCTGTCATTCTCCCTCTGACTACTAATTATGATTTTATATATTTTCCTTCTGCCAGCATTTCCTGTAATTAAAGAATAAACAGGGTTTATCCCTGCTATATATTCATAATTTATATTTTTATTTCCGGTCATTACATATAATTTTTATCATTTTTTAATATCTACAGTTTTCCATATAGTGCCTTCTTTTCTATCTTCAAGTATTATACCTTTACCATACAGATAATTTCTTATATCATCAGCTTTTTTATAATCACCGGCTTTTCTTGCAACTTCTCTTTCTTTTATTTTATTCTCTATTTCGTCTTTTGTTATTTTTATTTCAGCTTCCACATCTTCTGTCATTTTTAAAATTTCTTTTGAAAAATTTAGGCCGAGAACCATACCCAGTTCCTTTACTTTATCAGATGCACTGCTCAAATTTTTCTTTATAGAGGGGCTGGCTTTAAAATCGGATTTTTGTATTATGCTGTTTATATTCTTTATAAATTCAAAAATATCTCCAATTGCTTTTGCAGTATTAAAATCATCATCCATTGACTCCCTGAAACTATTTTCAACATCTTCTATATATGATTCCAGTCTCAAAGCAATTCTTTTATCACTCTCTTTCTCTTCTTCTATTTCACCGGAACAAGCATCATGCTTTATAAGAAAATCGATATTCTTCAGAGTGGTTACAATTTTTTCCAGCGCTTTACCCGCTTCTTCTAATTTTTCCATACTGAATTCGAGCGGACTTCTGTAATGAGTGGTAAGAATATACATTTTTATAACATTTGGAGAATAAATTTTAAGAAGATTTTTTAAAATCCAGTTTTCCTCAAGCCCCAGTGATTTTGACATTTTTTCCTTCTTTACTTCTATCATCCCATTGTGTAACCAGTATTTCACAAAATCACCTTCACCGGGAAAGGCCGCCTCAGACTGTGCAATCTCATTTTCATGGTGTGGAAATATTAAATCCATACCACCACCATGGATATCAATATGCCTGCCCAGCAATGATGTCGACATTGCAGAACACTCAATATGCCAGCCGGGTCTGCCCTTCCCCCACGGGCTATCCCAGGACGGCTCCCCTTCTCTGGCTTTCTTCCATAAAGCAAAGTCAATTTTATTTCTCTTTGAAAAACCATCATCTTCAGTATTTCTCATTTCATCTATATCTTGCCCCGAAAGTTTCCCATAATCCGGAAACCTGGCTACATCAAAATAAACAGAACCATCTACCACATATCCATAACCATTTTTAATGATTCTTTCTATAAATTGTATTATTTCATCAATCGACTCGGTAGCCAGCGGCATACTGCTCACCTGACCAATCTCAAGATTTCTCAGGTCCTCCAGAAAAGCATTTATATACCTTGAGGTTATAACCCTGAAATCTACTTTTTCCTCCTGTGCTTTCTTTATTATTTTATCTTCAATATCTGTAATATTCTGAACATATTCTACACTGTAGCCCAGGTACTGAAGATAATTCCGCACCATATCAAATACTACAATAGGTCTTGTATTGCCTATCGAGATATAGTTATAGACAGTAGGCCCGCACACATACATTTTAACCAGACCTTCATTTATAGGTTCAAACAATTCTTTTTTTCTGTGAAGAGTATTATAAACTTTTAGACTCACCTGCATCCTCCCGGCATTAAATTATTTCTCTGTCGATTTTGTTATTTTATAAATTTATAGAATCAATACTACTTACTTATTGGAATTTTGACCCAAAATATACTTAGTAAAATTCTAAATTATGATATTATTTATTAAAATTTTGAGCTATAGATATTATAGATATTATTTATTTTCTTCCTTTAACTTTTTTATTTCTTTTTCCAGAAAATCTATTCTTGCACAGCAATCACTTAAAATCTCACTAATAGGATCAGGCAGATTCATTCTGTGAAATTCATCTGACAGAACCTTCTCCCCTCCAACTCTTACTATTCTTCCCGGAACTCCTACCACAGTACATCCATCGGGAACAGATTTAATAACCACTGCTCCTGCCCCTATAATAACATTATTTCCAATTGTAATAGAACCCAGTACCTTTGCCCCTGCAGAAATAACTACATTATTACCAATTGTGGGATGCCGCTTGCCTTTTTCTTTCCCTGTGCCGCCAAGTGTTACACCCTGATAAAGGGTAACATTATTACCAATTTCAGTTGTTTCACCTATTACAACTCCCATACCATGGTCTATAAAAAAACCTCTTCCTATCTTTGCCGCTGGATGAATCTCTATCCCGGTAAAGAATCTGCTGCACTGGGACATCCACCTCGGGATAAAAGGCACTTTATGTCTGTAAAGCCAGTGTGCCACTCTATGATTCATGACTGCATGTACACCTGAATAAGTAAATATAATTTCTGCAGTACTTACCGCAGCCGGGTCTCTCTCTTTTGCAGCCCTTACAAGATCTTTTAATTCTGCTATTAATCCCATGACTCTACCTGCCGGTTATAAATATAAATTAAATTATTAAGTTAAAATTTTTTTAAAATCACAGGCTATTGCTTTTTATATATTCTAATGTTTGTTTAACTCTTTGAATACTATTTTTTAAACCTATTATAGAAATAACATCTGGTAACTCCGGACCATGTGTTTTACCTGTAAGAGAAACTCTAATGGGCATATATAGCAACCGGCCTTTTATTTTTTGTTCTTTAAGATTTTCTGCAACCAGATTAATCAGTTCCCTGCACTGCTCTTCATTTAAATCTATATCAATACTATTGTCAAAAGATTTGTATCTGTTCTCAAGAACTTTTAGAAAACTACCTATTACAACTTTAGAAGTATCGAGTCTTAAAACTTCAATTGATTCTGCACTGTAATCTGTAATTACATCACTAAAAAAATCTTTCATATAAAAAGGAAAATCGCCCAGAACTTTCAAATTATCGCGGAACGCTTTTGCGCCTCTTAAAATTTTCCTCATTACTTCTGGATTTTCTTTATCCTCCCTGCTTATTATTTTGTCTCTGATTAAATAGGGCATGCAAAGATCTGCCAGTTCTTCAGGGGTTTTTTTTCTTATATAAATACCGTTTATCCATTTTAATTTATCCACATCAAATATAGCCGGACTTCTGGATATATCCTGTATCCTGAATCTGTCTACAACATCCCTTATACTGAATATCTCTTCATTATCTCCGGGAGACCATGAAAGCAACGATAGATAGTTTGCCATAGCTTCAGCCAGATAACCTTCTTCCCTGAACTCGGAAATTGTTGTAGCACCATGTCTCTTACTCAGCTTTGAACCATCTCTGCCAAGTATCATAGAGAGGTGTGCAAAAAAGGGCTGTCTGAATCCGAGACTTTCAAATAAAAGGATTTGCCTTGCGGTATTTGTTATATGGTCCTCTCCTCTTAAAACATGAGTGATCTTCATGTCACCATCATCCACTACAACTGCAAAGTTGTAGGATGGCGTACCGTCTGATTTAATGATTATAAAATCTCCTATAGTATCGGGATTAAAAACTATACTTCCCCTTATTAAGTCATTAAAAGTAATTTCTCTATCAGTATCTACTTTAAATCTTATTGCGAACTTTTTACCTTCCTTTAAGTTTTTTTCAATTTCCGAAGGAGAAAGCTCCCTGCATCTATTATCATATTTTGACATTTTACCTGCTGCATACTGATCTTTTTTAAGTTTTTCAAGCCTTTCAGGGGTGCAGAAACATCTGTAGGCTTTATTCTGATCCAGTAATTTCTGTGCAAACTCCCTGTATATTTTAATCCTATCGCTCTGTCTGTAGAATTCGTCCCACTCAAGCCCAAGCCATTCTAAATCCTTGATTATAGATTTCTCGTAAAAGCCTTTTGACCTCTTCACATCAGTATCTTCTATCCTCAAGACCAGATGCCCTTTCATACTTCTTGCGGCAAGCCAGTTAAACAGGGCAGTCCTTGCTGTTCCTATGTGCAGACCTCCTGTTGGCGATGGTGCAAATCTAAAACGAGGCATAATTTTCACTCCATTTTTTTATAATTACAGAATACAATCTATAAATTGTAAGTTAATAATAAAATAGTTTAAATTATGAAAAATTTTCCATACATGTGAACTTACAGTCCCATAATATATAATATAACTTATATCAGAATTTGAAGTATAGTTATTTTAGTAAAACCACACTGCAGGCAGCAACTCCTTCACCCCTTCCACAGGGGCCGAGACCCTCGGTAGTAGTTGCTTTTATATTTATATCATCTTTATTTATCTTTAGAGCCAGGGCTATATTTTCTTTCATTTCCGGGATATATTTTGATATTTTCGGTTCCTGGATTACAAGAATAGAGTCTACATTTACAATACTATATTTTTTACCCTCCATTTTTTTTCTCACCTTTTCCAGTAAAATGAGACTGGAAATATCTTTATATTTCATATTAGTATCTGGAAAATGAACCCCTATATCTCCAAGACCACAGGCTCCCAGAATAGCGTCCATTATAGAATGCACCAGAACATCTGCATCAGAATGACCTGCCAGCCCCATATTATACTCTATCTCCACCCCGCCAAGTATAAGTTTTCTGCCTGCTTTAAATTCATGTACATCAAATCCCAGTCCGGTTCTCATAATCAGTTTTCCCTTTATTTTTTGTTTATATGAATTATATGAACTATTTATATATTTTTATATATTAAATTTAACTCCTTCTTTTTCTTCCGTTTCTTTTCCTCCCGTTTCTGACCATAACAAGCTCTGCAAGAAATAAATCAAGAGGTGTTGTTATTTTTATATTCTCGCGCTTCCCTCTTACCACATAAACTTTTAAACCCATTCTTTCCACCAGAGATGCGTCATCTGTCCCGATAAAACCATCCTCTAATGCTTTATTATGTGCCTTTAAAATATCCTCATAAAAAAAAGTCTGTGGAGTTTGAGCATGCCATACAGTGTCTCTTGGTATGGTCCTTTCTATGATGTTACCATCTGTTACTTTTACAGTTTCCATCACAGGCGCCGCCAGTATAACCCCTTTTATTTTGCTATTTTTCTTGTTTTCTCTTACCAGTGTGTTTATTAAGAGATTTATTTCTTCAGTAGTTATAAGCGGCCTCACACCATCATGAATAGATACCATTCTGGTAGAAGAAGGCACCTCTTTAAGCGCATTATATACGGACTCCTGCCTGCTGTCTCCACCAAATACCAGTTTTTTTACTTTTGTAAATGAATATTTTTCGATGATATTTTTCTGACAGAATTTAAGATAATCTTCAGGAATTGAAATATAAATTTCTTTTATTTTTGAAGAGTTTTGAAAAGCACTAATAGTGTGAGCCAGTATAGGTTTCCCATAAATATCTAAAAATTGCTTGTTGATATTGCTCTTAAACCTTATACCTCTTCCGGCTGCTGTAATTATCGCTACATCCATAAATTATTATCAAAAGAAATTGTTGAAAATCCATTACCAGTGAAATCTAAATAGTAAAAACAGAACAATATCCCGGCAATTATCATATGTTAATTTTCGGGATTACTCCTTTTTTTCTATTGTAGGGCTCATTATACAAATAATATTCTTCAAACTTTTCCAGTTTATCATGTAAAGATCTGGCTCTATTTTTACCAATTCCTGCTGTTTCTGATAATTCTTCTACACATGCATCCATGATACCCTTTAAGCTCCCAAATTTTTCTACTAAAGCCGCAACAGTTGAGCGAGGGAGCCTTATTACTTCATTAATAATCCTGAAGCCCCTCGGATGCATATTAAATTCTCTTAAACTACCTTCAACCTCATAACCCAGAATTTTTGCAATATTCTCAAGTTCGAGTAATTCTTTCTCGCTTAATCGATTTATTTTATCCTTTATTTCAGCCGGATTATCGTTAATATTAAGATGAACATAATCACTTATAATATTCAAAGAATCGCTGACTACATCAGCCATTAATTCCTCCACCTGCATTTTTAAAAGCCTTCCCTCTACTCCCAGCTCATATATATATCTCTTAATTTCTTTTTCTGTTTTCTGTACAATGCTGGATCTCTGCAGTATGTTTGCAACATCAAAGAGAGTTACAACATCTTCCAGCTCTTTTATAGTTAGATTAAAAATGAGTTCATCTAACCCCTCTTTATATTTTTCAAGTGTCTGGAGTGCCTGGCTTGCTCTGGCCATGATAACTCTTGTCTCTTCTAGCATATATTTTATATCACCTTTATATATTGTAACTACATCTCTTTTCATTGATATAGAAATAACAAGAGTATTGGTCTGCTTTGCCACTCTCTCTGCGGTTCTGTGCCTCGTCCCTGTTTCAGATGTATTGATACCTGGATCGGGAAAAAGGTGCGTATTGGCATATAAAATACGTTTTACATCAGAACTCAAAATTATTGCACCATCCATTTTTGCAAGTTCATAAAATTTTGTCGGTGTAAAACTGCACCCTATATAAAATCCACCATTTACAAGCTTTAAAACCTCTTCTGAATCCCCTACAACAATCAGACCCCCTGTTTTTCCCTGGAGTATATATTCTATGCCCAGCCTCAGGTCAGTACCAGGAGCTATTTTTTTAAGACATTCGATTAATAATTCTTCTCTTTTATTCATTAACATTTTTAAAAATCAAACTTTTAATACACTACCACTGTCTATATTCTTAACATCAAAATACATTTTTTTATCTTTTGCACTTACCTCTACTTTCTGACCGGATCTAACTTCACCGCTTATCAGTTTCTCGGAAAGAGGATTTTCTATTAGATTCTGGATGGCCCTTCTCATTGGACGTGCACCCATTGAAGAGTCGTAGCCCTTTTCCAAAAGCAGATCTTTCGCACTTTTTTTGAGTTCAATCAGTATACCCTGAAGCTCGAGCTGCTGCTGTACCTTTGCAATCATCAAATCCATAATACTGTAAATATGTTGTCTTTGTAATTTATGAAATACTATTACCTCATCAACTCTATTAAGAAACTCCGGCCTGAAAGTCTTCTTTAATTCACTCATTACTTTTTCTTTTATCTCACTATAGGATAAATCCTCTTTATCTACAGTTTTAAATCCCATAGGAGTGTTTTTCTGGATTTCTCTTGCTCCAAGGTTTGAAGTCATTATGATTACTGTATTCTTAAAATCAACTCTTTTACCCTGTGAATCAGTAAGATGACCCTCCTCAAATATCTGAAGTAATATATTGAAAACATCCGGGTGCGCTTTCTCTATCTCATCAAGAAGAATCACACTGTATGGCTTTCTCCTTACCATTTCGGTTAACTGGCCTCCTTCGTCATAACCTACATAACCAGGAGGAGAACCAACCAGTTTAGAAACAGAATGTTTTTCCATATACTCTGACATATCAATATGTATCAGAGCTTCTTCTTTGTCAAATAAGAATTCTGCTATAGTTTTTGCAAGCTCTGTTTTACCAACACCTGAAGGACCGAGAAACATAAATGAACCTATCGGTCTTTTCGGGTCTTTTAAACCTGAACGTGACCTTCTTATAGCCATAGATACCGTCTTTATTGCCTCATCCTGCCCCACAACTCTTTTGTGGAGTTCTTCCTCCATCCTTAACAACTTAGCAGACTCACCTGATGTTAGCTTATGTACAGGAATACCTGTCCAGTTGGCCAGAACATCTGCTATCTCATTCTCACTGACTAATTCCTTATTAGTTTTTTTAGTCTTAATTAGAACATCCTCAATTTCTCTTTTTTCTTTTAGAAGCTGCTTTTCCTTATCCCGGAGCTGTGCTGCTTTTTCAAAATCCTGGGATTCTATTGCTTTTTTCTTCTCACACACAATTTTCTCAATATTTGCTTCAGCTTCTTTAAGGTCCGGAGGTGTAGTCAATGCCCTGACCCTGACCCGTGATGAAGCTTCATCAATAAGGTCTATAGCTTTATCAGGCAGGAATCTGTCATTTATATATCGATAAGATAACTTTGCAGCAGCTACTATTGCCTCGTCAGTTATTATAAGATCATGAAATGATTCATATTTCTCTCTGAGACCTTTTAATATTTCAATTGTTTCGTATACTGTAGGTTCATTTATGTAGATGGGCTGGAACCTTCTTTCAAGTGCTTTATCTTTTTCAATATATTTACGATATTCATTTATTGTAGTAGCGCCAATAGCCTGTATCTCACCCC
>Ga0265294_10007783_pt1 | contig 12630 bp, 7 predicted proteins | sample MunlanPumphouse3_FD_192504 | JGI IMG/M metagenome (GOLD analysis project Ga0265294, IMG submission 192504) | Groundwater microbial communities from a municipal landfill in Southern Ontario, Canada - Pumphouse #3 | ecosystem: Environmental > Aquatic > Deep subsurface > Groundwater | place... | reverse complement strand
TTTGGTAGTGTGATATCCCGGGATTTTATCCCGGGTTAACACTGATATACCTTTCGACTATCGCTCAAGGTATTTTTATTGTTAAATATCTAAGATTATCAGCTGCAAATTCTGATGTAAGCTCTTTTACCCCGACGGATGGAGGGGTAAATCAAAGATGACCCGGGATGCAATCCCGGGATTACCTAGCCCCAAGCCAAACAACCCTGAGCGCAGTCGAAGGGTTGATCGAAAGTAATATTAACTCTTTTCATCAAATTTCATTAAAGCATTGAATATAAAAACAATTGCACTTAAATTATTTGCTAATATAAGATGAAAGGATTTTTACATGCCTCAAGTGAATATTACTCTCCCGGACGGCTCGATCAAGACCTATGAACAGGGCATAACTCCCATGGATATTGCCTTATCCATTTCTGAAGGATTAGCACGCAATTGCATTGTTGCCGAGATCAACCACCGTCTGACAGATATGGGGTATGAAATAAATTCAGACGCAGAAGTCAGATTGATCACATGGAGAGATCCGGAAGCGCATGATGTTCTTCTTCATTCTACAGCTCATGTAATGGCTCAGGCAGTTCAGCGTTTATTCCCTGATGTAAAAGTGACCATTGGACCTGCGATAGAAAATCGCTTCTATTATGATTTCGATACAGAAAAGCCCTTCACTGAAGAAGATCTTCCTAAAATTGAAGCAGAAATGAAGAAGATCGTGAAAGAAGATCTTCCTGTTACAAGGAAAGAGCTTTCCCGTAACGATGCGATTAAACTTTTTGAAAAGATGGGTGAGACTTACAAAGTAGAGATCATTTCCGAGATCGCTGAAGATGAAATTCTAAGTTTATATACTCAGGGTGATTTTACTGATCTTTGCCGTGGTCCGCATCTAGCATCCACAGGCAAAATTCCTGCTTTTAAATTACTCAGCGTTGCGGGTGCATACTGGCGCGGTGACGAAAAAAATAAAATGCTATCCCGTATTTACGGAACCGCTTTTCCTTCTAAAAAAGAATTGAAAGCTTATCTTCAATTGATGGAAGAGGCTAAAAAGCGTGATCACCGAAAATTAGGGAAAGAACTGGATTTGTTTGAAATATCAGATGCCGTTGGGCAGGGACTCTCACTTTGGTACCCAAAAGGTGCTACAATGCGTAAGCTTATCGAAGATTTCTGGCATAGCGAACATCGTAAACGTGATTATGATATTATCCAGACTCCCCATATCGGCAAAGCTGAATTGTGGGAAACGTCGGGACATTTGAGCTTTTACAAGGATTCCATGTATCCTGTGATGAAAGTGGAAAATCAGGATTATTACCTGAAACCTATGAACTGTCCTTTTCATATTATGGTCTATAAGCGCCATCAAACATCTTACCGTGATCTGCCTTTGCGCTATGCTGAATTAGGTACGGTTTACAGATACGAATTATCCGGCGCCTTGCACGGTTTAATGCGTGTACGTGGATTTACTCAAGACGATGCGCACATTTTTTGTACACCTGAACAGTTGAATGACGAGGTTGAAAAACTCCTGAAGTTTTCTTTTGATTTTTTGGCTGCCTTTGGTTTTAAAGAATATGAACTTTATCTTTCTACAAAACCTGCCGAAAAGTTTGTGGGTGAACCCGAGTTATGGGAAAAAGCTCAGGAATCGTTAAGCAAATCCATGGAAAAAATGGATATCGACTATAAGGTTGATGAAGGTGGTGGCGCTTTTTACGGTCCTAAGATCGATATCAAGATAAAAGATGCCATCGGTCGTTTATGGCAATGCACCACTATTCAATTTGATTTTAATCTGCCTGAACGCTTTGATATGGCTTATACAGGTGCAGATGGCGAAGCGCACCGTCCTTTTGTAGTGCATCGTGCAATTATGGGTTCTTTAGAACGCTTTATCGGCGTATTAATTGAACATACGGCCGGAAAATTTCCATTGTGGTATGCCCCGGTTCAGTTAAAGTTGATCCCTGTATCAGAAAAATTTAATGCGGCCGCTCAAGAAATTCTTGATAAAATGAAAGCAGACGATCTGAGAGTTGAACTGGATCTTCGGAATGAGCGTGTTGGATATAAAATTCGCGAAGCAGAAACAATGAAAATTCCTTATATGATCGTAATTGGTCAGGATGAAGCTGAAAATGCTATGTTTAAATTGCGTCATCAGGGTGGTAAGGAAGAAGGAGCCATGGATTTAGGCGGTGTAATCAGCTTCCTGAAGGAAGAAGAAACGACTCAGATATAATTTTTGACAGTTAAGAAAACAGGACAAGGTCTAAGCTGATCGGTAGAAAGGCATATATCTTTCCAAATAAAAAAACAAAGGAAAAGAATGGAAAATTACGGTACAGCAAAATTCGTTGATAAGAAGCTTATTCTAAGACTTAAGGATAGAGTTTGTGAAACACCCGGAGAATTGTTGAGTTCAAGCCTTTTCCTTGATGTTGTAAAACGCTATATGAAAGATTTAATTCGAAAAGAATCTAAACTTCTTGCTGTTTTTGGAAAAGAGATTAATGATATTGAAGATTGTGATCTTGATAAATTGATTGGGGTATTTCAAGTTCTTGAAAAAATGGAGCTAGAGAATTTACCCAAATTGATCGATGGTGTAGATTCTTTTATTGAAGATCCTAGCCTTTTGCAAGAATTTGTAGAGGGACTTTATAATTATTGGCGCACATTTGAGCGTTATGTCATCTGTGACTCAAGTGAATATTCTTTGGATACACGTCCCTACAGAACTTTTGATTCAACCATAGAAACTTTAATGCATTTGGTACGCCAAACCTATCGTGATATGGAGGAAAATATCACAGGTCGCCATCCGAATATTTTTCGTCAGGTAGCTGCCGGAGGAGAATTGGGTGTGATCACGATAAAAAAGGAATTAAATTCTATATATGCTCCCAAATATAAACAATTAGATAAAATCCCGATCATCCGCCAAATGCTATTGTACCCACCGCTTTTATTGGATCCCCCAATGAATAAGCGCGCAGGAAAATTTGAGGAAATTTATAAAAACCCAATGGATATTGTTGATATCAATACTAGAGATTGGCTATGCTATCCAGCTAAGGTTGGGAGCTTATTGATTATGGTATATGTCCACGAACGTTTCTTTGAGTTGGGTTTTTCTCTATGCAACCTTTTTGAATTAGCTGAAGATGAATTTCTTGACAAAAAACCTGATGCTATATATTTATATGGTACACCCTCAGGTTCTTTAGATGGATTAGCAAATATGCCCACGGTATTTTATGAAGATAAAGAAAATGATCTATTAATTGGAGCCGTACCAAACGATGATATCTATGGCTATTTTGGCTATTTAAAAAAAATGATCTTAACCTTACACAATATCAAGGTCATGAAACAAGGGAAAATGCCATTTCATGGTGCATTAGTCAATATTGTTGGAAAAAATGATAAAAGCAAAACAGTATTAATCATTGGTGAAAGTGGCACAGGAAAATCCGAATCACTTGAGGCTTTACGAATTATTGGTGAAGAACAAATTAAAGAAATGATTATTATTGCTGATGACATGGGCTCAATTGACTTGAATGAAGACGGCGAAGTTGTTGGTTTTGGAACTGAAACCGGTGCCTTTGTGCGTTTAGATGATCTGCAACCGGGTTATGCCTTTGGTCAGATTGATAGATCTATTATTATGAGTCCAAACAAAGTAAACTCTCGTATTATATTGCCGGTAACAACCTACGAAGAAGTGATAAAAGGCTATAAAATTGATATGGTATTGTATGCCAATAATTATGAGACGGTTGATGAAGACCACCCCATCATTTCAAAGATATCAACCGCCGAACGCGCGCTGGAGATTTTCCGCGATGGCACAGCCATGAGTAAAGGAACAACGACATCCACCGGATTGATCCACTCTTACTTTGCAAATATTTTTGGCCCTATACAGAAAAGAGATCTTCACGAAAAGATTTCAAAAGGATTTTTTGAAAAACTTTATCAAAAAGCTATCTTTGTTGGGCAATTTAGAACACGCTTAGGCGTTACAGGTTATGAACAGAGCGGACCCGAAGAGGCAGCACAGGCCTTGCTTGAACTTTTGTAGGATTGTGCTTTTCGGATGATTGCGCTTTTAGCCAATTATTGTTCGTCGCAAACGATGCATGATGTTGAGTAAATTATTTTATATTTTCATAGGAGCTTGGATACCTGTCCACGGGTTCATCATAAACCCAGCATGAATCAATTTTGAGCGAACTATTATATACATAGATTCCATAATTAGAACAATTTTGGATAAATGATTCGCCTACATGGATTGATGGATTAGTACTATCAGTACTGGCACTGTTAAAATACATTCCATATACTGCATTTGATATGTTTATGGCAGACCGCTACTTCCACTTTGATGATCGTAAGTGGTTAAATTGAGTCTATTAGTTACACTACCGAAACTAGTTAGAGAAATATTAAATCTAAGCAATATTAGTACACACATAAACACCATCGCAAAACATATGATTTTATTGTTGACAATGAAAAATAAATGTGATAAACTATAATAAGAAGATTATTAGTAGTTAACTAAAGGGGGTAACAGATGAAAAAAGCATTAGTTCTTTTACTAGTTCTTGTATCCTTTTGTTTTGCTGGAATGAACAAAAGTATCAGCTTTTCGAATTCTAGAGTTTCCGTTTCAAAAGCTGTTGAAGCTGAAGATGGAAATAATTACGTTGAAGTAAGGTATGAAGGTTTTCAATACTTAATTGAGGCTGGAAAACCTGAAATCCCTGTAATTTATAAGCAATTTATCATGTCTGCGGATGAAAAACCTGTAGACATTAAGATTACTAACAAAAGCGTAACTACCACCTTAATTACGAATTCGCTTTTACCATCAAACGGAAAAGTCTCGACAAATGGTGTTAAAGAATATCCTCATTTTGTTGGACCTGATCCTTTAGTTTACTCTTCATCAGAATTGTATCCTTACAGTCCTATTGAAATTGTTGATGATGGTTATATGGCGGGGAATCATATTGTTAAGATTGCGTTTTATCCTGTTCAATATGATGCAGTTAATAAATCGCTTGTGATAAACAATAATTTCGATTATGAGATTGTCACAGAGCCTTCATCAGAATCACACAAAAGAGTTGCATCTCGAAAAGTTAAAATGCAAGAAATTTATGATAGAGCATTAAGAAAGTTAGTTGATAATCCAGAAGATATCACTTTGTATGAAGAAAAGCCTATGTTAAGATTTGGGAAGGCTACAGCAACCAGTACACTATCATATTATGATTATGTTATTATTACTGGAGATGATTATGTCTCAAGTTTTGATGACTTTGTTGAGTGGAAGACGCGTAAGGGTTGCGATATTGGCATCGTGACAATTCAAGATATATATTCTAATTATACTGGTGATCTGACTTCTAGTATTAATGATAATGCTGGTAAGTTAAGACAATATTTATCAGATGCATATAATAGTGGTACAACATTTGCACTATTAGGCGGTGATGAATCAATTTTACCCTATCGTTCTGCACATGACTGGGATGATGACTGGGATGGTGTCGATTCATGGTGTGAAATTCCTGCAGATTTATATTTTTCGGAATTTGATGCTGATTGGGATGCTGATAATGATGGTATTTATGGTGAAGTGCGATATTCGACTTCCGAATTTCAAGTTTATCCAGAAATATATGTCGGAAGAGTGTTAGCAAGCTCAGATAGTGAGATTAAAAATTGGATTAGAAAAGTTTTAATTTATGAGCAAGATCCTGGTAGAGGAAATCCAGATTACATTGAACAAGCATTTCTTTCTCAAGCTGATCAATTGCAAAGTGGATTTTGGGCGCAACGTATTAAAGACTCATTAGATGTTATTGGGTTTACTACAACTATTTGGGAGGAATCTCCCTCATTTAATAGTCTCACTCCAACCTCACCGACATGTACATCAATTATTAGCCATTTAAATAGCAATGACTATGGTTTTCTTAGTTTAATGGGGCATGGCTCACCGCATCAAATTACAGTGCGTTCGCCAGGTGTTAATAATGGATCTTGGTATGACCAAATTACTACTTTTGAAAGTATGTCAGATGGTACTGGTGACGTCGGAGGAGCTTTCGAGAATTTAGACAATGCAGGTTATCCAGGTATTCATTATAGTATTAGTTGTTCAAATTGCTGGTATGTATCTGATATGTGTGGTGGAGCACGCAGTTTTCCCGAAATGTATATGAATTATGGGGATAATGGTGGAATATCATATCTTGGAAATACAAGATATGGATGGATACCAACATCGCTGTTGTTAATGGAAGATTTTGTTAATCTTTTAAATGATGGTGGTACAGAACATTTGGGTGTATTGGAAGGTATTTCTAAAACCAATTCATCTGATCAATATCTTTGGGCAAGTCATGATAACTTTGGTTGTCCAGAAACAAAAATGTGGACAGACGTTCCAGATGCATTTACCAGTGTGTCAATTACTGATAATACATCTTACATTACCGTTAATGCTGGTGAGGCTGGTTGTAACATATCTGTGACAGCTGAAGATCCTGATGATTACTCACTTTTTATTAGCGATGCCCAAAGTTATAGTTTTAGTACTACTGAACGTCCACTTTTCGTTGTGATAACAAAAGACAATAAACTACCATACATTACCATGGTTGGTTTGGGTAATATTACAAGTAATGTAACCTTAAGTAATAACTTAGCATATACTTTTGCAAATGATATAAGAGTATCATCTTCTGGTGAACTCAACATTAAGAAAGGTACTACTATAAAATTTGCTAAAGATAAAGAACTCGCTGTGTATGGTGTTCTTAATATTGATGGTACTGAAGATTGTCCTGTAGTATTTAATTCTGATGACCTTGATGGAGGAGTTGGATATTGGGACGGTGTTCGGGTGTATTCTGGTGGAGAAATTAATGCTGACAATCTACATATATTTAATGCATATTCTGGGATTCGAGGTGAATATGCTATAATGGATATTGATAGTTGTTTAATTGAAAATAATAGTTACGGTATTATGGCTTCAAATTGTACTGGTAGTAATTCATGTACAGTTACGAATAGTATAATTAAAGGTAATTCTTCATATAGTGTTCGTTATTATAACGCTGATGGCACTATCTCGGGTAACAGTATTTCTGATGCGCGACGAGGGATTTATGCCAGAGGTGATGTTAATATTAATAATAATGAACTAAGTGATTTTAAATACGATGCCATTTGGTGTGCGTCTTATGATGGTAATATACAGTTTAATGATATCTCTGATTGTAGATATGGCGTATACTTTTCATCTTCGGCGTCTGGTGATTTGCAAAATTGGTGGTCTGTGCACAAACCAGCAAGTAGCGCTGAAAACAATATATTTTCTACACCTATGAGATCTTGTATTAACATTGGGTCCACATCTACTCCCAATTTAGGCACTATGTTCGAAATTGATACGGATGTTGAAGCAGGCTGGAATGTATTTTGCGATCCTACAAGTTATGATGTGACTTCATCAAATTCAAGTACTATTAAGGCTGAAGGTAATTGGTGGGGTAGCTCAAGATCAATATCTGGAAGTGTTGATTATACATATCAAGCTGGAGAAATTGTTGCTATCTTCGGAAAAAAGAAAGTTTTAAGTAAAAATGAAATTCTATTTAATCAGGCGTATAGGCTTGAAAGGGATTCTCTCTATTTAGATGCTGCTGAGATTTATATTTCTTTAATAGAAGACAATGCATATTATGATGATATTGAATATATCCAGAAGTCAATGAATAGAATGCGAGGTTGTTATAGAAAGCTTGATGCGTACTCCGAGTTAGAAGATGCATTAATTAGTTTATCAACCAAGTACCCGGATACATATGTATCTGCAATGGCAAAAAGTATGAATACGGCACAGTTCTCTTTGAAAAAAGATTTTACAAGTGCATTAAACAATTATGATGCTGCTGTTGAAGAATTTGTTGATTTAAATTCAAGTGAGGCGGCAGCATATGCTTTATTTGATAAATATGAGTTATTAGAATACCTTTCGACAAGAAAAGATAATCTAAATAAATCTGCATTATCAAGAGCTCTTTCAAATTGTAAAGAACGATTAATAGATGAATTTGATGGAACAGAAGCTAGCGAGTTGCTAAAGGAAATGTTAGATCAGCGCGGACTGATTCAAAGTGACTTACCAGAAGTGTTTGAACTTGGTGCGCCTTATCCTAATCCCTTCAATCCTGTTATTACGATTCCTTATTCTTTGCCCGAAGAATCATTGATAAAAATCAATATCTATGATATCTCAGGTAGAAAAGTAAGAACTTTGCTTAATTCTACTCAAATTGCAGGGAATTACTCGATTAGATTCGATGCAATTAACTTAGCAAGTGGTGTATATTTTATTAAACTACATAGTTCAAGTTATAATGCAGTGGAAAAGATAATGTTGCTTAAGTAAATAAAATACTATAAGGAATAAAATATGAAGACGATGAAGAGAACAATTTGGATAATGATTTTTACAATGATTAACGCTGCATCATTGTATTCTATTGATACCTTACATACTATAGCACATTTTACAAATACTCCCCCAACAACAACCGGCTCAACAATGAAGCCAGTTGCTTTGGGGGATATTAATGCTGATGGATTTGACGACTGGGCATTTAGATACAGAGATAGGAACGTATTCCTATCTGATGATTCTATTTTTATATATTTGGGATCAGATTCAATAGACTTTACTGCTGATTACAAACTTCAAGCACGTGAAATTGGCAATATTGGTGATGTTAATGGAGATGGGTATGATGACCTAGCATATATGCGAGTTGAACACTATCCAAATACTCAGATTCTTCTAAAAAATCCAACTATTTATATATTACATGGAGGAGATAGCTTTGATCTAGTGCCAGATGACAGCTGCTTAATACCGAACGTAGAAGGAAATAAAAAAATTATTTTTGAAGAATTCTCCAAAACAGGTGATATAAATGGAGATGGTTATGATGATCTTGTTTATGGGCCCAAGCGATATAGTGGAGCGTACTTAACAAAAAGCAGGAGTAATTTAGCATATCAAGAAATTGTAAAACAAAATATATATTTTGGTAATGAGTCTCTTTCCTGGCTACCAGATGCATCTATAGTTCCACCCAAATACTTATTACACCCATATTCACTTGCTTATAATTGGTTCGGAAGACAAGCTTTGGGGGATGTAAATGGAGATGGTTATGATGATTTTAGCTTGCAATATAATGATATCAGTATTCCGCCAACAGGAAAAATTATAAGGGATTCTGTAGTATATGTTTATTACGGTAGTGATAGCATTGACAATATAATTTCGAATGTAGATACCTATTTTGTGGGTGAAATATATGGAGATTTAGGGCAAATATCTGAGGAAAATCAGAATTCATTTATATGTTGGCATAAGGACACATTATCTCAAATTCCAGGAGTTAATGTTTCAATTGCAAATGATATAAATGCTTTTTCTTTACACTATAATCAAAATGATATTGCTAATATTTATCCGGGCGACATTAATAATGATGGCTATAATGATTGGATTATATGGAATTCGGTAGATGATTGTATAGAAGGATATTTAGGTGCAAGTGTTTTGGATAATCAAGTAAAATTCACTACTCCAAATTCCTTTTATTTTGACGGTAACGTTGGAATTAGGGCACTTGGAGAAAGATCCTGGTTTTATATAATTGGGGATATTTGTGGTGATGGATATGATAAAGTTCTGTTTACAGAGCGAATTAATGATGAAAGTTATGATATTTACTGTTTTTCTTATAATGAAGTGAAAACGGAAATAAAAGAAATTATACCTGAACAATATGAGTTAATTTCTATCTATCCCAATCCTTTCAATCCAACAACAAATATAAAATTTCAATTGTTTGAACAAGTAAAGATTAAGATTGATTTATATAATATCTTGGGGAGAAAAATTAAAACAATTTATAATGATGTATGTTTGCCTGGAGAACATAGTTTAAAGATTGATGGTACCGACTTAAATTCAGGTATTTATTTTTGTGTAATTTATGCGAATAACAAAAGCATGGATGTAAAAAAAGCTCTTCTTGTTAAATAATGGAGAATAATGTTAATCGTAATAAATTATTCTAATACTGTTTAATAAGCCCTCGGAATACTTTTTTAATTTAATAATTACTAGTGTACAGTAAATAAATTTAGGAATATTAACGTGGGTTTCTCAGTGTAACTATGATTTATGCTGGTATTAGTGCGAGTAATTTTATATTTATTGTGAGAAACATTACTTATTTCTCAACTCTTTCTTTACCTCCGGCTCCGGCTCCAGCTCAGCTTCTCCTATCTTACAGCTTCGGAAAGCAAACTTTCTCTCGCCATTTAATATTTTTTAAAAAATACTTGTATTTTAGGCACTTAGTTAGATATATTTGGCTCACATCCCTCGTAGTGAGGAATGTGATATTTTTTTGATGTATAACTTAAGGAGTTTCTATTTCACGTCAAATGAGACCAAATGTAAAGTCAACAGAAGATTCAACAAGAGTAAATGACGCCATTCGAGCCAAAGAGGTCAGATTGATCTCTGAAGATGGTGAATTAATAGGGATCGTAGGCATACGCGAGGCGCTGGACATAGCTGAGAAAAGACGTTTGGATTTGGTGGAGATTTCACCAAATGCTAAACCCCCCGTATGTAAGATCATAAATTACGGTAAGTTCAAATACGAGCAACAAAAGCGCGAGAAGACAAACAGAAAAAAGCAGCATGTTATTACCGTCAAAGAAGTAAGATTTCGCCCTCACACCGATACTCATGATATTGAGACCAAGGTCCGTAAGATTCGTGAGTTCATTGAAGATGGTGATAGGGTAAAGATATCAGTCATGTTTCGTGGCCGTGAAATGGCTCACCAAGAAATGGGACGCGATACCATCGATAAGGTAATCAAACTTCTTGAAGATGTTGCAAAAATTGATAGAGCGCCTAAACAAGAAGGACGCTTTCTCACGGCTTATCTCGCCGCCAAAAAGTAAGGAGACATTATGCCCAAGATGAAAACAAATCGTGGTGCAGCAAAACGATTCAAAGTAACAGGGTCAGGCAGAATTAAAAGAAAAAAAGCCTATGCAAGTCATATTCTGACGAAAAAAAGTACAAAGCGCGTTAGGAAATTACGTCAGCAAACTGTGGTTTCGCCAGCTGATGAGAAACGTGTAAAAAAAATGTTGGCAATATAAGCCCAGACTTGAAAGGAATTTAATATGCCTAGATCAAATAGTTCAGTACCAAGACACCGCAGACACCGGAAAATCGTAAAATTGGCCAAGGGTCAATTCGGTGCTCGTCGCAAATTATATAAAACAGCCTCCGAAGCCGTAGAACGCGGCTGGACATACGCATACCGCGATCGTCGCCAGAAAAAACGCGATTTCCGTAGATTGTGGATCACTCGTATCAATGCTGCAGTTCGCCAGCACGGTTTAAGCTACTCTCGTTTCATTCATTTATTGAGTGAGAAGGGTGTGGAGATTAATCGTAAACAGCTGAGTGAATTAGCTATTCATCAGCCCGAAGCATTTGCAAAGTTGGTTGAATCAGTAAAAAAATAATTTAGCTGAAATGATATAATTAACCATGCCCATCCGGTCCTTTGCCGGAACGATGGCCTATAAATATGAAAAAATTGCACTATGACGAAAGAAACGATAGAACAAGTTCAGTTGCAGTTTGAGGAAGCGCTTGCCCAAGCCAATGATAAACTCTCTTTAGAGGAAGTAAAAAATACTTTTCTTGGGAGAAAAGGCAAAGTGGCAGGCCTTTTTTCTATGATGGGAGATATTTCTCCGGAATCCAGAAAAGAGGTCGGACGCTCTCTTAATGAACTCAAAAATAAACTGCAGTCTCTTTTTGATGAAAAAGAAAAAGAATTTTCAGTCGATAGCACTAAAGAAAAATGGGTTGATTATACCATGCCCGGCTATTCTTTAGCAACTGGATCACGCCATCCTTTAACTCAAGCTATAGATGATATGCTGTCAATTTTTAAAAGACTTGGCTTCGATATCGCTTATGGTCCTGAAGTTGAAACCGATTGGTTTAATTTTGAATCACTGAATTTTCCGCCAAATCATCCTGCACGAGATATGCAGGATACTTTCTATACCGAAGGTGGCGGTGTTTTACGTACACATACTTCGCCTGTGCAGACTCGATATATGACCAAACATGAACCTCCTGTGCGTATTGTTGCACCGGGTCGCGTTTTTAGAAATGAAGCCATTTCTGCTCGCTCATATTGTCTTTTCCATCAGATCGAAGGTTTGTATATAGATGAAGATATTAGCTTTGCGGATTTAAAAGGTACTATCGAGCTCTTTTGCCGTATGTATTACGGTAAGGATGTAAAGATCAAGTTCCGCACATCCTATTTTCCTTTTACCGAACCTTCTGCAGAAATTGATGTTTCTTGCTTTTTGTGTGGTGGTAAAGGTTGCCGTGTCTGTAAAAATACAGGATGGCTGGAGATCATGGGTTGCGGTATGGTTGATCCCAATGTTTTA
>Ga0265294_10007782_pt1 | contig 12631 bp, 25 predicted proteins | sample MunlanPumphouse3_FD_192504 | JGI IMG/M metagenome (GOLD analysis project Ga0265294, IMG submission 192504) | Groundwater microbial communities from a municipal landfill in Southern Ontario, Canada - Pumphouse #3 | ecosystem: Environmental > Aquatic > Deep subsurface > Groundwater | place... | reverse complement strand
AATATGAATCTTAAACGTATCAAATAAATCCAAATTAAATTGATTTATAACAACTTGATTTTCTGGGAATTGGTTATCGGGTACTAGTATTTTAATATTTTTATAATCTACAATATTATGTAATTGATATTCGTGTATAACTCTATCTGTTCCATTTCCATCAGGATCTGTTAAATGATATTCTACTGTCATACCTAACATATCTGATATCTGCTTAGCCAGCATATCATGAAAATTTGTTATTTTTTCAAATTCATATGGATTCCAAAAATTTGCAGAATTTGCTTCATTTTCTGCATTTAATAAATCTAATTGAGACATACCATCAATTGATAATGAATTAGAATAACAGTTTATACCCTGTGTTAACCAGTTCATTCTTAATTGGTATTCTGATGATTCTTTTATTAAAGATTGTGTATTAGAATTTATATTTTTTGCGGATTGTGTTTCATCTATTCCACTTGTTTGTTCTGTTATGTCAGATGGTTTATACGCTAAATTCACACAATTTTCTTTTAATCCAAATTTATTAATTTTTTTATAATTAGCTGTAACATTTTGAAAATCACCATATAATAATACATCATATATTTTAACTGGTTTTTTAACATCTGGTGATAGTTCAAATAAATATTGTAATTCTACAAATCTTAATTTATTCCATTTTACTGTTGATATATTTTCTTTTGTTAATGATTCCCATTTTGTCCAACTTCTTTTATCATTTTGTGAGAATCTATATTTTATATTAAAATGATCATCTAATTTAGAAGTAGATATTACTTCAAATGCATCTATTGAAAATACTTTTAATAAATCACCAATCTCTAATATTTGTAATGGATTTTCTGTAGTTAATGTAACATAACTATCAGATTTCATTATATCATATTCACCATTTATAGTAACACCTTTTAATAATATTTTATTATCTTGGTTATCTAATCTATGTTCATCTGTTCTAAGATATATTATTTCTAGTTGAAAACATCTATTTGGACAAATTTCTATATTTGAAATTTCATCAATTGGTAATGTATCTGACCAATCATTAGTTTTACCATTTTTATATCTAAAAAATTTTTTAAGATATGATTTTTCATTCTCACCTTCTATAATATCTGCAAATGATGTAATTTTAGAAATGCCTTTAATACATTCAGGTGTAATTAAAAATAATTTATTACCAATATTAAATTCTTCTATTCCTATGAAATTTATTGTAAATGTTTCATCAGATTTTTTGTCTAATAAATAATACATTAATAGTATATTTTTTAAGTATATATAAATTTTTAAGTTCTTATTTTTATATATATGATTAAAAAATATCAAAATATGATGCCACAATTTGATACAAGTGTAATAGATTCTATTGATAGTGTATATAAATTAATATCATTAATTATAATAACAGGTACATATATTTTTACAATAATTTATAATCGTAAAAATAGTAAAAAACAAATTAAAGAATTAACTGATGAATTTGATGAACAAAATAAGAGAATAATAGATAAAATAGAACAATTAAGATCACATAATAATATACTGGATGAACAATCTAGTATAAATATAATTACATTGACTTTAAATATGTCTATGATTAATGTATCCGAATATATTTCTGATATTATAGATAATGTATTATTTAATACTGAAAAAGTATTATTTATGCCAAAAAAATCATTAATATATGAAAAAGTTAAAGATGTTGTGAATAGTAATTTTAGTAATGATATTATTATATTAAATAAAATATATCATAATAATATAAAATTATCACATTTTATATCAGAATATAATAAAGAAGAATTAATAGAAGAAATAGTAAATAAATTATTATCAACAACTAGTGCAGACAAAAAAGAAGACATATTAGTATTTATACGTAATAAATATTCACAAATTATACAATCTATACAATTGAAATTAACTAAATAATGATAATAATTTAAATGATACACATTTACTAACGTCACCATATGTTGATTGATATCTATTAAAATTCATCATCCAGTTATTATTTATATGAACTAGATAATCTATACTCATAATTTTTACTATCATATACTGTTAATATATCATTACCATTCAATATTTTAAACTTGTATTTAATTGGATTATACTTAAATGATTTATATTTATCTACTATTTTCTCTATATCATTTTTTGTTCTATTAACATTATGTCCATACTCATTGACTAAAGTAATTATAGTATTAATAAATTTACCTAGTTTAATTTTTTGTTTACCGTTGTGTGTTATAATATAACCATCATATCCATATGATAATGATTTTAGACCAAGTAAAAAATTAGATTTAATATGATTTATATAATTACTGTTCATAGTATTACTAAACAATAATTGAATTATATATTCTATGTAATTATCTTTATCATTTAAAGTAGAAAAAAAATCTATTATATCATTAGAAATCTCTATACCAAATAGAAATGAGTTTGATTTTTTTCTAATAAATTGGGTGTTTTATTAAAATCTTCTAATGTTTTATCTAAATATTCAAAATAATTTTTAAATTTATACATAGACATATTTTTTTGAAATGCAAATATAAACAAAAAAATATATTTATAAAAATATTTAATGTGTTTTTTCTATAACTTTTATAAAATTACTTATTAAATAGTTACTATCTAATTTATCAAAATGATATTTTCTATTTGAATTTAAATCTTTAATAGTAACACTTCTATCATTGAAAAGATTTATAATTAACCCATCTTTATAAAAAAATTTATCTGATCCACTATATATTTTATATGATTCACAATTAAATAAATAATTATTATTTAATAAAAAATTATGTAATCGTAATCGTAATCTAGTTTTCATATTTTATTAATAGTTTTATCTATATATAAATTAAATAATATGGTTTTTTGTTAAATATTAATTTAATAATATTAAACTATGTTTTTAGAAAAATGATATTAAAAATTTAATATATAATAAAAAAGAATTTAATGTTATGGAATTCTATAATAATGATAAAAATGATAAATTAAAGTTTAAAATTAATATTGAAGGTATAGATATTAATAATATTGAACCAAGATTGATAATTACAAATGAAAATAAAAATTATTTATTTTATGGTAAAGTAAATGATAGTATTTGCACATTTGATTTACCAGAATTATCTAATTATAATAAAGGTGATACAGGTAAAATAAAATTTGAAATTGTATCTGAAGATTTATATTTTCCTGTATGGTCAGATGACTTTGAAATAAAAACTAGAGCATCTGTAAAAATAGAAGAATTATACCAAGAAATACAACAACCAAGTAAACCAAAAGTCGCAGTAAATGCAATTTTAGAAAAAGAGAAACCAGTTGTTGAAAAAGAGAAACCAGTTGTTGAAAAAGAAAAACCATCATTTAAAAACAATGATATAGATGCGATTTTAGAAAGGGAAAAACAAAAAGAATTAGAATTAGTTAAAAGAATGAAGGAACTCGAAAATATAAATGAACATCAAATAAATGATAATGACAAAAAAGTTAAAAGTGATACTAAAAAAGATATGTATAAGAACACAAAACAATATAAACCAATAGAAACAATATCAGAACAAAATAAAAAACACATTAGACGTTTCAGTGATATATAAACAAAAAACCTTCGTTAAGAAGGTTTTTTTGTTTCGTGTATCCATTCATTATTAATTTTAATATCGTATGATATTTCTATAATTTTATCCATGCTTAACATTTTATCCATGTTTGATAAAAAATCAGATATATGTTCTTCATTAATAAATGATCCTTCGTTTACCATACTATCTTGTTTTATCTTCCAAGTACCAAAACCACCTTTATTAACCGTTAAATATATATCATCTTCATAATGAATCGGGAATGTTTTTTTAACATTTTCAATATTAGATATTGTAGATTTTATCATTTTTTGTTCAAAAAATCCACACCTGTTACAATTTATAAAATATTCACCTACTTCAGTTATTAATTCTTCAAAATCACCATAATAACCGCATTTATTACATGTTTTTTTAATAATATTTTTTTGCATTATTTTTAATATTTTATCAATGAATAAATATCATAATTCTTTAAAATTTCTTTTCCTTTTAAATCTTCTAATTCAACAATAAATGATATTGAATCCACAATTGCACCAAAATCTTCAACTATTTTTATAATATTATTTACAGAACCACCAGTTGCCAATAAATCATCATGTATATGCACCCTCATACCTTTTTTGATAATCATAGGAGATAATCCCATTTCATTACTACCATATTCTAAATCATATTTTTTATATACATAATGATCAGGTGATTTTCCTTTTTTCCTAGCCATTGCAAATCCAACATTTAATTTATCTGATAACATAGGACCTAATATAAATCCACGGGCATCTAATCCAATTACTATGTCTATATCACGGTTTTTTAATTTATTATAAAATTGATTAACAACAACTCTAATTTTACCCGGATTGGATAATAATGTTGATATATCCCTAAACAATATTCCTTCTTTTGGAAAATTAGGGATATCCATAATACTATTTTTTAAATCATTTACATCAAATGAATCATCTTCAAATTCTTTGAATTTCTTAATATCATTATTCATAATTTAATTTATTTGTTTTTACAAAAATAATAATTTTTTTAATAAATTCTTATACATTTATATTATTATCTTTAATATATTTTTTTATTCTATTATAATGGTCTAAATCATAACCATTTAATTTTTTAAAAATTGTTATTATTTTATTATTTGTTTGTTGTTTCATAAAATTATCAAAATGTAATTCAGCTGCTGAACTTTCTGCATCTAATGACATTCTAAATGCTATATTTCTATCTAATTTATTCGTTTTAAAATAATCAATATATGACAATATCTTATTATTTATATATGATATATCTTCAATATTATCTATTATAAGATTTTTTGGTAAATCATTTGATTTCAAAAAATCTCTGCCCATTTTTAAAATGGATGCATGATTTATTTCTTCAATATATAATTTCCACCAAAATTCAGAATCTTCTTTAAAATTTAAATAAAAAATCTTATACAATTCTGATATATTTAACTCTAATTCAATTGACATTTCCAAATAAAAAAAGGTATTGTTCATTTTTTTAATCTTATATATAAATAAACTTTATTTAAAATATTGACTAAGTTTATAAAAAAAAGATAAATTATGAACAATTTAACACTAGATGATTTTAAAAATGAAATATTTGATTTTGAATCAAATCAAGAATGGAAATATGAAGGAAAAAACCCATCAATTTTAAAATTTACAGCTTCATGGTGTCAGCCGTGCAAACAAATACAACCAATATTAGAAGAATTGAATGAAGAATATGAAGATATTAATTTTTATACTGTTGATGTAGAAGAACAACAAGAATTATCAGCAATGTTCAATATTAAAAGTGTACCTAGTATATTATTCATACCAGTGGATGATAAACCACAAATGATGGTCGGTGGAGTTAATAAAGATAAATTTAAAGAAGTAATATCTGAAATTTTTAAAAAATAAATTAAAAAAAAGGGGGATTAAATTTCCCCTTTTTTCTTAATCGTCTTTTTGTATTCAATGATTTGTTTTCTCATTTCCTTTGTCATCTTAGAAACATCTTGTAATTTTTTTCTAAGTCTAGTAGATGCAGCTTTAACATTCTTCCCATAAAATTTTTCATAGTCTTGTTTAGCATCTTCTAGTAATTCAATTAATTGTTCGATTGTAATGATTTCTTCTTGCATTTTATTATTATTATTTTTTGTTTAATTTAATATTATATATTAATAATATTAGGTTCTATATGTCTAAATTTAATTAAAAATAAAACATTTTATTCTTTTGTAAATATATGAATAAAAAATAATAAATATTATGAATAACAAAAATCTATTAAATGGAGAAATAAATGAATTAAGAGATAAATTAGACAATGAACACATTATATTTAAATCAGACCTATTAAATAACAATAGATATGAAATATATTCGGTTAAAAACGGAGATAAAATTATTAAAATTGGTGATGTTGATGAACCTGGTATAGTATCTGATTTTTTTATTAATGATAAACATATTTATATACGATATGCAAATATATTAAAAAATAATAATGGTATTAAAATTAAGAAAAATGTAATAAAATTATAAATTGTATATGATAGATTATGATTATGTAATTGATGAATATAAACTATTAGGTAATAATATGAAATGGACAATGAAAGATGGTAAAAAATATCTATAAAGAATATGGATTCATCACATATTAAAAATTGTATAAGAATGATTAAAAATAATAAAATACACAGAAGGGATGCATGGATTCATATATTTGAAAATGAATTAATGAATAGAAGAGTTTATAAATTAAATAAAATATTAAGTAATATTAATGAATTCGGAACAAAATAAAGATGTATTATACGTTAAAAATGATAATGATTTGAAAATTATCAATAATGATATTATTAAAATGTATAAGTGTACCCATTCTGATGATTATTATGAAGTAAAAATTAATTATAGTTTATATAATAGATTAATTAAATTAAATAAAATATCAAAATCGGGAAAAATAGACAATATTATTAAAACTATAAGTTATATAGAAAATAATATGACATCATTTAATAATATATTTGAACACGAATTGGTTAAAGAATTAACAAAAGAAATAGATAAACAAATACTTAAAAATATTTTAAATTTAGAAAAAGAATGAAATTATATTCGTAAAATAAAAAATATGATAATTAATATCAATAGAAGAAAAAAAATTACTAATATATTAAAAGATGATGGTTTATCAGAATCCATTGAAAAAGAATTGAATGAATTTTTAAACAAGTTTTAAAAAATAATAATATGATGTGATATTAAAATTTTGGTATTATGGTGATTGTAGTTTACCGGTTGTTAGAAAGTTTAAAAAAATAAATGATTTTGGAATAACAATTTGGCCACAATACCAGGTAAATGTATCTAATAATGTAATAGATATAATTTTTAATGAAAAATATGAAATATTGCAACAACTATTTAGAAGAATTAAGATAGAAAAAATGAATACTAATAATATAAAATTCGACAATGAATTTTTACTTTTTTATATTGATAATATAGACAAAATAAATATAACAAATAAATAATATGGGAAACTTAAAAGATTTATTATACTGGGAAAAATATAGACCAAAATCATTAAAACAAATGATTTTATTACCAAGAATAGATAAAATTATTAATAATGGTGAGTTTGATAATAAAATTTTATATGGTACGCCAGGAACAGGTAAAAGTACAATGGCAAAAATATTATCAGAGCAGAATAGTTTTATTAAAATAAATGCATCAATGAAAAATGGCATTGATGTTTTAAGAGATACAATTGATAATTATATAGATTCATTTGATTTTAATTCAATAGGTGGATATAAAGTTATATATTTAGACGAATTTGATAGAGCATCAACACAATTACAAGATGCATTAAAAGGATATATTGAAACCCACCATGATAGAGTTAGGTTTATTTTCACAACAAATCATATCCATAAAATAACACCAGAATTAAGGTCTAGATTTACTGAAATTTGTTTTGATCCAATTGGATCAACTGAAAGAAAATTCTTATATGAAAAACAGATAAATTATTTAAGAGCAATTTGTAAAAAAGAAAATTGTGATTTATACAAAGATAAAGAACCATTTAAAAAAATAATCAATAAAAACTTTCCAGATTTAAGAAAATCTGTTCAATTATTGAGCCATATTATAAAAACAGGAGATTTATCTATAATAGAATCCGATATTAATACTGAATTGGTTGATATATATAATTTTATATTAGAATGTGATTTAAACCCAATTGTAAATTATGATTATGTTATGAATAATTTTTATACTAACTTTGAAGATGTTTTTGAACAGCTAGGAAGACCATTTTTTGAATATCTTAAAGAATTTCATATAGATAAAATATTAGAAAAGGGTTCTTCAATTTTAGAAATCCAAAATGAATTTAATAACAATTTATCGGTTTCACCTGATCCACTAATTTTATTAATAAATTATATACTAAAACTAAAAAAGACATTGATAAATTAATATATATCTATATGATATATGACTATTTAAGAGAAAATAATATTTCGAATTTAGGATGTGTTGCCATCATAGATGATTCTTATTATCTATTTATAATAACAGAAGATGATATCCTTAAAGGAATACCATTAGACGATAATGAAGGAGTATATGATGGACTTCAATATAATGATATTGCATTAGTTGGTGTCAATATATTAAACAGTGATGGAGTTTTTAATGTATATGATATAACTGACGATAATATGGTTACATTATTATATGCTATAAATTTATTGTATATTTATACATTAAAGACTAATGGGTTAACAATAGAAGATATGATAGACTTAAGTTTATTTGATGAATTAATAGATAAAGTTATTGAAGAATTTGAATCTAATAATTATCTAAAATAATTATGATATATTATTTCTGCACTATATTTTTTCCTATAACCTAGTTTTTCATGTTCTTCTATATCTTTTAATATATCTTGGTTATTATGAACGGATAATTTAGTCGATTCTATTATGTCATCATATTTTTTAAAATCTTTTTCAGATATTTTATTTTCTTCTCTTACTATTTCTATTATATTAGAAATAACATCTTTTAAATATGATGGTTTATAGTTAAATATAGAATTTAAACTTTCATTTAATTCATTAAATCTTTTAATTTTCATGTTTATTTATTATTTTTATCCAGTTGATTCTATAAAATTTATTTCTTTTTGTGGTATGTCGTTTATGTCTTTATAAGATTTTGACCTAGCTCTATGTGTCATTACAAAAAATCCATTTTTATCAGCCCCTAATCCACAACCTTTTATAGATTGTTTACCGTGTGGTTTTGTTAAATTAACAACAATACCATTATTGTATCGGGTTGTTGAATTAATTAGAGGTAAAATTTCTTCTTTTAATTCTTTTGGTATTTTTTTACTTCTTTCAACTTTACCTTTAACATCAACATTTTGTTCTAATTTTTCATTTATGAAATCGTTATAATTTTTCATGTTATATTTCAATCATATTTTGCGATAATTCACAATCTATAAATTCTCTTTTAGTTGGTGTACCATCTTGGTTTTTAGTTCTTAATTTAGCTCTTATAAATTGACCTTGATAAAAAGTACCATTAAATATTATCCCGTCTTTAAATAAACCATCTTTCCATACACCATTAAACCAAACACCATCTTCCCATGTTCCAAATTTCCATTCTCCTCCTCTAAATGCACCAAATTTCCAAACACCATTATACCAAGTACCAGCATTAAAAATTAATGTATCATTTAAAATTTCAATTCTTACTTTAAATGTCTCAGCATCAATAAACCATGACATTTTTTCTTTTACTAAAATCTCTTCTATTTGATATGGTTCGGTATATGTTTTTCCTTTATATTTTAATTCAATATATTTACTCATTTTATAATATATTTTTTAGTATATATTAAAAAACAAATACTATTATTTATAATAATCTTTCTGTCTTATTATTTTTATAATTTGGTATTAATTTCATATTAATTAATTTGTTAATATAACGATTACTCAATTTATATATTTTTGATATAACTTCTCTGTTTTTTAATAATAATCTTATATATTCATATTTTTCATTTACAATTGCAATATGTAATACACTATTGTTATTATAAGATGGATCAAATCTTTTATCATATAATAAAATATTAATAAAATCTAATCTTTTTAAATAATCATAATTACTTAAAAAAATTATATTATCGAAAACTTTATTATTATATTGTTTAACATTATATGAATTTGATAATAAATATTTTAAAATTTTTACATTATTATAATCTAAACATTTAGATATAGATAAGTTAAAAACACCATCTATATGTTTTTTTGTTCTATAATCACTATACAACAATTTAAAAATTTCAATATTTGATGTTTCTATGGATAATTCAAATGCATGATAATTAGAATCACACGTATTGACTTCATCAAATTTAAGTAATTCTTTTACTATTTCTATATGATTATAATATACAGCCCATCTCAATACATAATTATTATCAGAATCAACTACTATATTTTTCTTTGTTTTTAATAAGTTAATTAAATATTTTTTTAATCCTTCACTATTTATTGTTCCTTGAATTATATCTGTTAAATTTATCATAATATTAAAATTTATGATACAAAGATAATAAAAATTATTTAATTTTTGTACTTAAAAATATATAAAATTCTCTAACTTCAGTAACATCAATTTTGAAAACTTTACCATTGTACTCAAAAAACCCTTTTCTTGCGTCGTTTTCAGGTTTAAAAATTCTTATTCTACCTAAATTATCACTTTCATATTCAATGTGTATTGATGTTTTTTTTGAACCATCTATATCTTCAATTGTATTACCAATTGATAATTTATGATAAATATCATTATCTATTTCAAATTTTATTTCCTTTTTAATAAAATCAAATGAAATATCATTATCGTTTATCATTCTTTTTATTTTACGATAATTCAATTCTCTTTCCATTTGATCTCTTTCATTATCATCAACAAATTTTTTATCAAATTCGTTAAATTTTTTTATTATTGTCATTTTAAATATTTTTATATTTTTTTAAACATTAACTAAACTATTTACTATATATTAAAAAAAATAAACATAAATGAGCCAATTTTATAAAAAAGATGATATTAATAAAAAAATTGTCACAATTATTGATGAACAAGATACTTTTTATCAATTATCTGATGGACAAATGATTAAAAAAGATATTTTTAATAAATATTATTTACCGTTTGTATCTAAACAACAAAATATACCACAAAATACAACTACAAATGAATCATTAGAAATTGATCCTGTATCATTTTTAAATACACCATCTGTAAAACAAGATGTATTAGAAAAAATTAAAAATACTGACGCATCTAAAGTACCAGATACTAAAATGTCACCACAAGTTAAAAACATACCAGATGGTCAAGAATCGTTATATAATAATGAAAGTTTAGTTAAACAAGTTGAAGATTTACCAATACCAAATAATACTAATACTGATGTGTCACAATATAAAGTATATGACGATGACGATGATGCATACAATGATTTTGTTAAAAAAAGTCAGCACCCACCAGTTCAACAACAACCTACACAAAAACCAATGAGTGAAATAGAAAAATTATTTGAAGATGAAAAAATGGCATTTGGTGAAGAAGAAGCAATAAAAAGAAGATACATTAGATTAAAAAGAAACCCAGTTGAACAACAACCAACAGAACAAAAACAAACTAATCAACAATTTGATCCATCTGAAATGATGTTTAAATCATTTAAGAGAAATCACCCTATTAGTGTAACTATTAAATTTGAAGATAAAATAGGAAATCCAGATTTTGTTAAAATGATGATGGAAAATATGGATGGTGATATTGTTGGATATTATAAAAAAATAATAATGAATAATATTATTAATAATATAAAACACATCGAAGATGAAGTTGAAATGTGTATAAAAAAGGAAATCTTTGGTGATGAATTAGAAAGTGAATTAATACCAGGTGGAAAAACTAAAAGTGGTAAACAACAATATAAATATATTGATGATAATGGTAAAATCGTTGAAATGTTACCATCTACCGCTAAAAAGAAAAATTTAAAACCTTATAAACCCGAATAATGAATATAGTATTAGATTTTGATGGAACATGTGTATCACATGAATTTCCTGATATTGGAAAAGATATTGGTGCAGTACCAGTATTAAAAGAACTTGTAAATAACGGACATAATTTAATATTATTTACAATGAGAAGTGATAGATTAGAAAATGGTGATACCGGTGATGATAATATATCTGATATCACTGGTCATTTTTTAACGGATGCCATAGATTGGTTTGATGAAAATAATATACCTTTATATGGTATACAGACAAACCCAACTCAAAAAAATTGGACATCATCTCCTAAAGCATTTGGTGATATTTATATAGATGATGCTGCACTTGGTTGTCCTTTAGTTTACGAACATGGTGTTAGACCATATGTTGACTGGATAAAGGTTAAAGAAATGTTAAAATTGATGGGATTAATTTAAAATCCCATTTTTTTTATTTATATATATTAAAAAATAATTTAGTTAATATGAAAAATATTAAAAAATTTGAAGATTATATAAAAGAATCAATATTACCTGAACCTGTACAAATGGATATTGAAGATGTACCACATAGATATTTTGATTCAGATAATATATCAATTGACTATGAAATTGAAAATAAAATATCAAATGAATTTAAATATATTATTGATGATTTTTCATTTGTTAAAAAATATACAGATGATGAAATAAAGAAACTTAATTTATATTTTGGTATTTATAAAAAACCAGAATCACGAGATCCATATTTGTTTAATATTAAATTTGGTACTTTTGGTCAACCTATAACAAATATAAAAGGATTTATACATAAGAAAAAAATTATAGATATACCT
>Ga0265294_10007781_pt1 | contig 12631 bp, 14 predicted proteins | sample MunlanPumphouse3_FD_192504 | JGI IMG/M metagenome (GOLD analysis project Ga0265294, IMG submission 192504) | Groundwater microbial communities from a municipal landfill in Southern Ontario, Canada - Pumphouse #3 | ecosystem: Environmental > Aquatic > Deep subsurface > Groundwater | place... | reverse complement strand
TTCTCCCATTATGCGACCTTCATGGTCGAGAAGTGGGAGTCAGCAAATTCTGATTATCGAGGTCTTCTTATCTATTCTTTTGAAAAGCAATATGATGTCATTGGTTGGACGGAAAGTGAAGTAAAAGATTATCTTGGTGAACCAGAAGAAACAACGACATATGTTAATGAAGGCAGTCCATTCAATGGACTACTGATGGAAAGCTATAATTTAGGATATTATCAAGACTATATCGATCCGTCCTTTTATCAAGTGGTTTATTCCGCTACTCTAGATGTTGTTTATACGAACATTGCAACTTCTTAAAATTAAATATTGACTCTCCTCTTGGGTCATAGATTAAAGTCGAATTGTGGAGGTCATATGCTGAAGATTGGTGAATTTTCTAAATTATCGATGTTGACGATTAAAGCCCTGAGATTTTATGAAGAAGAAGGTATCCTTCTCCCTCGTAAAATTGATGATGAAACGGGCTATCGTTATTACGATACAAAACAACTAGTGATGGCTTCAAAGATTAAGTCTTTGCGGCAGTTAGACTTTTCGATTGAAGAAATTAAGCTCTATCTATCAGGCCACATGCAACGAGAACTTCTCATCAAAAAAGAAAAGGAACTAGCGAGTAGAAACTTTTTCATCCAGCAAAAGATCTTCACCATTCATTACTTATTGGAGGAGAACAAAATGAATTACCAAGTCGTCGTCAAAGAATTACCAGCCTGTATCGTCTATAGCGAGCAACGCGTCTTAAAAAGCTATAAAGAATTAACTAATCTGGTTTTAGAATCCGCTCAAGAATGTTTAAGACTCAATCCGGGCATGAAGTGTGTCAAGCCAGATTATTGTTTCTGCGAATATCTCGATGGAGAATATCGCGAGACCAACATCACGACCCGTTATTGCCAAGCGGTTGTCAGCAAAGGAGTGGAGAATGAAAGAATTAAGTTCATTGAACTTCCCGCTACCAAAGTCTTATCCATCTATCACAAAGGATCTTATGATTCATTAGGTGAAGCCTATTCATTTATCTTTGGCTTTGCTCATAAGAATCACTACAAGATTAAAGGTTCACCTCGTGAATCTTATATCGATGGCGTGTGGAACAAAGAGAATGTCAGTGATTGGCTCACCGAGATTCAAATTCCCATCGAATAATTATTATCATTCTTTTAAATGTCATCCCTCTCTCTTTTTAAGCGTAAAATAAAAGAGAAGCTATATAGGGGGTAAATCGATATGGAAACATTTGATACCATTCTCAAAAGAAGAAGCATTCGCCATTTCACCGAGGAGAAAATCAGCGATGAGATGATTGATAAGTTGTTGCAAAGTGCGATGGCGGGGCCGAGCGCTCATAACAAACAACCATGGCAATTTTATGTCATTAAAGATCCTAAAATTCAAGAAGAGTTGAGAGGAGCGAGTCAATACACAAATCTCAATTCATCTTTGATGATTGTTGTCGCCGGTGACGATAAGCGTTCCCTGAACCATCGTGTCAATGACTTCTGGATTCAAGATTGTTCGGCGGCGATTGAGAACATGCTTTTAACCGCGACTGATCTTGGCCTTGGTTCCTGTTGGTGTGGACTATTTCCTCTTATTACCCCCATTAAAAGAGTCCGAGAGATTCTTCATCTTGATAAAACAATCATTCCTTTAGCGCTTCTTCATTTTGGCTATCCCGATGAGAAGAAAGAAGCGCGAACGCAATATGATCCGCAGAGAGTTCATTATTTTTAAATATTTAAAAAATGAAAAAAATCATGGTCTTGATTTGTCAATAATATAAGAGGAGGAAAATGACATGAAAAAAATCACTTGTGGCTTACTTTTATTTTCTTTTTTATTGATGGGATGCTCTAACTCATCCCCATTTCTAAGTCGACCCATTGACACTAATCTATCTCTATGGATTACGGAAGAAGTCGATGAAGATTCATTATCTTCAATGACTTATTTGCCAGGTGGTTTTGGAATGGATCTTTATCTTGATTCTAGTTATGAAGCAATTGATAACGGCGATGGCACTTATCGCGCTCCCGATGTTCATGTTATCTATCAAATATCCGCTTATCCTGATTATAGTGATGGAGGGTCCTATGTTACTTATATCAGTATCACCGATCCCGCTATTAATGTTTATGGATTATCTCTCTCCTCTAGTCAGGAAGATGTTAGTGTTAAAATGACTTTGCTCGGTTTTACTCATCAATGTCAAGAATGCTCTGGCCTTCAAGAATATTGGACCAAGAATAATTGTGCTTTTACCTTTAATGAATATTCCATAACCATCGGAGCGTCGATAAGTAATAGAGATCATCTTGTTTTTTAATTATTTAGGTAATGAATTATATGAAAATGAAAAAAATAGTATTATCAGAAATTCTACTTGCGATGACAATGGGATTATCATCCTGCATTTCAAATAATGCAGCCTCTGAAGTTTCGCTCTCCTCTCTTTATTCATGGATTAATGAATTAAGTGTAGAGAATGTTGATTACATCCTTTCTGGTTCATTGCCAGGAACGATTGCTCCTACTATGAAGAGCTTTAATATATGGAGTATGGCTAAGGAAAATACGGAAATGGATCAAACAATTGATTTTCTGCAATCTGCAAAGGTGGAAACGAGTGATTACTTTCTTCCAGATGGTGGGCGTGGTCAGGCACTAATCGTTTATCTTAAAAGTGGCGTTTCGCATGAAATATACACTAATGGAAGAATATTTATTGCTGATGAGGCATATTATTCTTTTACTACTGATTTACCTAGTTTTTCCATTTCATATGGTCAGCAATTTCTCTTTCAATCGGTGTGGGACTTTGCTCTTTATGATGGTGAAGTAGAAGCAGACTATGATCATTCACTTTTAAGGGAAATGATTTTTAAAGAAGAACAAGATGAGGTCATCGCTGACAGTGCTTATGATGATTATTCATTCGTAGGAGAACTAGGAACGATTAAGTTTAAAACCGCAAAGACATTTGATTTGATTCTCAATCAAGATATTACTACTTATACAATTGTTAACAATTATTCATTTTCTCTTGCCTAATTTTTCAGTAAAATTACTTTAATGAGAGTAATATCATGCGCTTAATTTTACCCAGTGAGAAATATTTAAAATTCTATGTTCAAGCTTTTAATGATGACCAACAAGGCCATCCAGGAACAAAAGAGTTTTTTTATTTCCCGCCGGAAAAAGTTATTCAACAAGCATATAATCATCGACATGGTGTTGATTTAAAACCAGGATATGTCAAAAGTACTTTGCTGTGGATTATGGCTGATAAAGAGTTTATCGGCAATGTCTATATTCGTCATGAACTGAATAAGAACCTTCTTAAGTATGGTGGCCATATCGGCTACGAAATACGCGATAGTAAGTGGAATCATGGTTATGGCACTAAAGCCTTAGCGCTAGCCTTAAAATACGCTAAGAGTAAATTAGGTCTTACTCATGTTCTCATCACTTGTGATGATGATAACATCGGTTCCGCTCGCGTCATCGAAAAGAATGGTGGAGTTTTAGAGAACAAAGTTCATAACACTTTAGAAGATGGCCGTCATGTTTTGACAAGGCGATATTGGATTGATATCTAATAAATTGTGTTTTGTTAAGACAGGTGATTAATTTGCCTGTTTTTATAGAAAGCGCCATAATGTTGATTCGTAATCAAGTTTAAAAAATGAGACAGATTTGTCATAAAAGCTTTTTTAACACATGATAATATAAAAATATATTTTGATTTCATATTTTGCTGAAACAAATTATTTTTGTAAACATCATTAAAGGAGATTTTTTATGGACAAAGATGATGAGCTAAAAGCCATTGAAGAAGCGATTGATTCTGGATCGGTTGCAGCGTATTCTCAATTGGGAAACTATTATGAAAATCGCAAAAAATTTGAAAAAGCTTTCCAAAGCTATTACAAAGGTTACAAATTAGGCAGTCATTATGGAGCTTTTTTCATAGCAAGAATGTTTGAAAATGGTCTTGGCATGGCTAAAGAAGACAGATTAAATGCTCATATATGGGATTTGAAAGCTGCCGATATGGGCAATTCCGCTAGCCAGTACTATGTAGCATATAATTTTAGTCAAGGTGAGATAGTTGAAAAAAATCTACAAAAAGCCCTTCATTACTATACTCTTGCCAGTGAAAATGGTGATTTCGACGCTGCCTTATTTCTTGGACTTGCTTATAAAGAAGGTGGAGAATTGACTAACGTTGATGCTACTAAGTCAGAGAAGCATCTTTTTAATGCAGTGAAAAACGCGACAAATGATGAAGAAAAAGGTAGTGCCTATAATGAACTTAGCATTTTATATTTAGGATGTCTTGGAGAAAACCCATCATCGCGAGAATTTCTTAATCGTTGTCTTTGGTTCATGAATGCCGCAGTTAAATTAGGTGACAAAAATGCTATTGAAAACTCTAAAAAGTCTAATAGCATTCTCATAATTGATGAAAGAGCAAAGAACGAGGTCTCTAAAATGATTGAGCCAAATAGCCTCATTCTTCCAAAAGATTTTTATAATGAAAATTTCGATAAAACTTCGCAAACTGTAATAAAAAATAGCGATGATTCGAAAGGAGCTAATTCTGTTGTTAGTGACTATGGTCAAGATAATCAATCCAAGATGTCTACTTCAAGTGAAAGCAAAACAAGGCATGAACATCGTAAAACAGGGTTACGTGAAAATATTACAGATGAAGAAGTAATCGAATTTAATGGAATAGTAAATCGATTTTTAACATCATTAATCATTAAACTTGTGCTTTTTAGTATTGGACTCGGTATTATATTATATTTCTATTTCAATTTCGAAACTTATGGACCTTTATCAATACTTTTTTATATTATTGGTGTAATTATCGCTGGTTTTCCAGGGCTATTTAAAAGCCTAAGCAGTTCAATTAATATCAGCAAAAAGGTTGATCGTTTTTTTGGCACACCACAATATAAAGGAACTGTTGACTCAGAAGGAAATGTTCGAATCAAAGATAACACAGATTGGATATTCATCTTATTTCGAACATTCCTAAATCTTATTTACTACGCGTTATTTACCCCGTTTGAATTCTTAATAGGTATTATCAAAGTAATTATTTACAAACATAGAATTAATATTTATTGGAGCAACAAAGAATAACCAAGAGCCATTCTATTTTTTTTAAAAACTTTCTTTTTAATTTCGTTGTGATGATAAGTATAATTGTGATAGAAATTCTCTCATCTTTGCTTAATAGTATCAAATATAACAAACTTCTTTTATTCAAGGCCAGCCTTTATGAAATGTTATCTTTAAATACTTCTTTTTGATTGTATCAAAGCAGTGAACTATACTAATTAAGTATGTTTTTAGGGGAAACAAAGAATTTTAAACAATTTATCAAAATATTTCTCTCCAATTTTATTGGAATTGCACTCATTTTTTCGATTGGTTATTTTGGTTTAGGACAATTTTCTCCCTATGTTTCTATCGCTAAGGATATTGATTCGACCGCCCTTTATATTTTTAATTCTAATTATGATCAATATTATTCAGCGGAAGAACTAAACGAAACTGCTTATTATCATTATGAATATTCTGAAACAGATGGCTCGCTCGATGTTTATACTAATCAAGAAGGTCTAATTAAAGGTCTACCTTATTATTCCGACTTTTTTGATTCCATCTTCAATTTTAAATTCACAAATATCGAACAAATTGAAGAAGGCATTACCTATTCAAATAGCGATGTTAGTTCTTCTCACTATCTCCCTTTCTTTCATAATGTTTCTGTTGAGAATATGATAGCTTCCATTCAATTAAAGGTTTCTCATCTTTTTGTTTCTTCCAATATCACAAGTTTATACGATTGCGAATACATTGTTTATCCCACGATTAAGCCTCAAATTAGTAGTTCAGTTGGATTATCGGGATATTTTTGTGCGACTGGTCAAGACATTGTTTATTCTTTATTTTCTACCCGCGAATCAGTGAGTACTTATATTTTTATTCTTTCTCTTTTACCGATGGCGTTTTTATCGGTAGCTTTAGGTCTATTTTATCAACATGAAATTGACAAAGAACAATATATCTCCTTTATTAACTATGTTTTTTATAAGAAAAAAAGAACAATCCGCAACCAATTGTTTCTGAAGATGTTTGTGCCATCTATCATTGGCTCCATAGTGGCTATTTCCCTATCTTTTTTAATTTTTGCTAAAAGCAATGTGGAGTTTCTCCTCATTCCTTTATTGATCTATTTATTAATTCATTTCATCTATTTATATACCCTATCTGCGAAGCTCACTAAACGATCATTAATTAAAGGAGGAAACGATGATGATTAAAATTAATATTCACGATAAAAGTTTTAAACAGAAGACCATTTTTCATGAGACTTCCATCACGATTTCAAACAATGAATTTCTCGCTTTAAAAGGCGAATCAGGAATTGGCAAAACCACTTTGCTCTCGATGATCGGAATGACGGAATCCTTTGTTGGTGATTACTATGTCGATGATATTTTAATTAACAAAAAGAATCGCGAATCCATGCGTATCAATCTCTTCTCCTATATGTTTCAAAAACCAATGCTGATTCCCTATTTAACAGTTAAAGAAAACATCTTACTTCCCTTAAAAAATTTGAAAGCCCCTCTTGATGAGGCTGAATATCAAAAAGTTATCACTATTTTAAAGATTGCTGATTTAGAAAACCGCACCATCGTTAACTTGAGTGGTGGAGAAGCTAACCGTGTTTCCTTAGCTCGAGCGATGATGAGTGGCCGCAAGATTCTTTTGGCGGATGAACCAACGGGGTCACTTGATCATGACAACGCTGTTCACGTCATGAACTCGTTAAAAGATTTGCAAACAAAGTACGGATACACAATTATTCTCGTCACTCATTCAAATGAATTCGATCATTTTTATAATCGTATTTTAACCATAAATGATCATCAAATCGTGGAGAAACAATGAAGAAATTAAAAGCCATGTTTTATCCGAAGAAAACGAGTCGAACTTTATTTTTAAGTTTTTTCATTTTTTTAATCACGGCTTTCTCGCTTACCGCCGTCAATGGTTTTATCTATTCAAAAGAATCGGCCAATTATGCCGCCTTATCAGCAAATACTATTTATGAATATTATCGAGGCGATGAGAAACCAATTTCGACATCATGGGAAACATTTAAATCTGATAAGCAAAGCGAATATGAAAATATCATTGGGAAAGAGATATATAAAACCTCTTTGTCGCCTTCTTTTGGCCTCTGGTTTAAATTTGGGTCACAAAGTATTTACAATTGGGAAAACATTATTTTAACGGATGATATTGAAACTCTTTTTTCTCATGAATTTTTTGAAAAATTTCTCATTGTTGAACAAAACGAAGACGAGAATGGCCTTTATGTTTCTGATGCTTTTATAAATAAAAACAATCTCGTTCTTGGCGATCCTATCTATTTTTACAAAGATAGTCACACTCTTTTTTACTCTTCAACGATTAAAGGTGTTTTTCATTCTTATTATGAAAATGAAGATGATATCTTTTTTGCTGATCTTAATTTATATCAAGAAATGGATGGTGATAGTTTACTTGGTGAATCGCATCCCGGTTTTGCTTTGTTTTATTTCTTTAACGATAAAATCACCGCTATGGATGTGACAAAAGTTATCAATTTAAAAGGGTATGAAATATATTCCAAAGACTATTTGTTTAATAAAAATTATTCATCTTATAAACCAATTTTGCAGTTAGCGGATCTCTACCTCATCATTTCGTGTTTAGCTATTGGCGTCGCGGATGTTTATTTAATTTTTGATAAAGTTAAATTTAATCGCGATTTGATGCGTATTAGTCATTATTTTTATGATAAAAAATCCTCAATTGTGTTAAAAGAATCAATACGTAATTTCATTCTTTATTTCTTGGCCCTTTTGATAAGTGTTACCGTTCTTTATATTGGTAAATGGGCCATCTATTACTACACTGGCATCTGGATTATTTTTAGTTTTCTATCGTTAGCTTTAGCTCTTTTGATGATGCTGATTTCATTAGGGGCAACTGCTGTTATTACCTTTATTGCTTTGCAAGACAATCAATAAATTAACTGCTTTATTAAAAATAATTTTGGGTTTGAACACTAATACATTGACAATCATCAATATATTGTGATATAAAAGTCGTATTGAGGTAATGATTATGACAAATGGTGAATTTATTGATGCGATAAAAGCTCTCTCCGATCGAACAAGATTAGACATTCTCCAAATCATATCTAAATCAGGAACCATCTGCGCCTGTCAAATCCTTGATAAATTGCAAATCTCACAAGGAACATTGTCTCATCACATGAAGGTTCTTGTTAATCTAAACCTCGTTTCAGTGGAAAAAGATGGCAAGTGGTGTCACTACTCATTGATAAGAGAAAACATCTGCGATATCGCCCATTTTATTCAAGAAATATGCAGTTCATATCAACCGACTGATTGCTGCCGCAACTGTTGCTAATACTAACACCAGCCTCTTTTAGAGGCTTATATTTATGAACAATACATTGACAATCGTCAATATAAAGAAAGAAATCTTATGGAATTAACAAAAGAAAAAAAGCTGTTTAAGCATTGGAAACTTCTCATCACCTTAGGGGTGATTTTACTTATCATCATCGCTAATGTTTTAGTCGGCTTTTTAGCGGGTTGGGATGTCGCTCGAATTCCTTGGGATTTTATCAGTACTCAAATTTTAGGGATGAAATGGTTTAGCGATCTCATCTGGCAACTCATCACTCTTATCGGTGGATCTTTCAATCAAGGAACGTGGCAATATCAGATTGAATCCGCTGTTCAATTCTTTATCTTTGATTTTATCAAGATTGGAATTTTACTCTGCACTCTTATCTTTGTTATCTCTTATATTCAATCTTATTATCCTCCAGAGAGAACCAAGAAGATATTAGGCAAATATCATGGAATATGGGCTAATATTATCGGAGCTTTATTAGGAACTGTCACCCCGTTCTGCAGTTGTTCTTCGATTCCGATTTTCATCGGTTTTACGAGAGCGGGTTTATCAAGCGGCGTCACTTTTAGTTTTCTGATTTCTAGTCCTTTAGTAGATCTCGGCTCTTTAATGTTACTCGTTGGTTTCTTCGGTTGGCCTATCGCTATCGCTTATGTTTTAGTCGGCCTTGTTTTAGCGGTCATCGGAGGAACGATTATCGAAAAGACGGGTCTTGGCAAAAATGTTGAAGATTTCGTTTTAAAAGGAAAATCTTCGATTGATATCGAAAGTCCAGAATTGAGTCAAAAAGATCGCTTAATCTATGCCCGAGATCAAATGTGGCAAACTTATAAAAAGGTTTTCTGGTTTATTGTCATCGGGGTTGGCATTGGCTGTGTGATACATAATGTCATTCCTCAAGCGTGGATTGAAACATTGCTGGGTTCTAATACCTGGTATGGCGTGCCACTAGCGACGATTGTGGGTGTTCCGATGTACGCTGATATCTTTGGTACTCTGCCGATTGCTCAAGCTCTCTACGGTAAAGGAGCGGGTTTAGGAACCATTCTTTCTTTTATGATGAGTGTGACGGCATTATCTTTACCATCGTTAATCATGCTTCGGAAAGCCATTAAGCCTAAGCTATTGATGGCTTTTATCATCATCATTGTCATCGGAATTATCTTGATCGGATATCTCTTCAACATCTTTGGATATCTCTTCATTTAAATTAGATTATTAATGACGATGTCATTACTAATAAATACAAAAAAGGAGAAAATTAATTTATGAAAATTCAAGCTATTGGTTGTGGGTGCCCTAATTCCACGAAAAACTACGAGGCCGTGGTTCAAGCCGTCAAAGAATTAGAACTCGATGAAGAGGTTGAATTCTATAAAGACAGCGAAGGCATTATGGAAATGGGCATCATGTCCACCCCCGCCCTAGTTATCAACAACAAGATCTATTCGATGGGTCGAGTTCTCAATGTTAAACAAGCTAAAGAACTCATTCAAAAGGCCATGAAATCTGCTGGTTGTTCTTGCTGTAATTGTAAATAATTATATTCTTTTCAAAGATTTGAACTTGTTTCATTATATAATCATTTTAGAAATTGTTTTATGTAAACAAGAGGAGCAAAAAATGATTCAAAAAAAATATCGCGAAATTCGCGAATATTATGATAAAAATAATGAACTTGTTTCTAGTTTTTATGAAGGCGAACCTGGTCGTACAGTTACATTAATACCATCATTGCCAACTTTAATGCCACCTCATAATGGCGAAAATTTTCTTTATTGGGAAAAACCGGAAATTGTTGAAAACGACGATTGTATTCAGTGGACATTTAAAGCCGTTTATGGAATTCCTAGAACTTTAAGCACTGAAAATAAAACTTCAAAAAATGAAAAGGCTTTTAAAGGTTTTTCCAATTTTATTTTAGCTAATGCCGTTTTGCTGTTTTGTTTCTTAATTATCGTAATCGATATATTATTGATTATTTTTAATCCATTATTTTGGTATATTTATATTATTGAAATTGTTATTTCATTAATCATTGCCATAGTAGTTTCAAATATTTATAAATACATTGGTCATCTTTGGGAAAGAATTGACAAATTAGAAAATAATATTGATAAATAATGAAGCACAAAAAATTATGGAATTAAGTGAAATATATCAACAAATTGATCAAAGACTAGATGGAATTGATTTTTCATCTCTTTATCATGGCTTTTATCGTTTAAAATTTGCTTTATATAACGAAACAGAGTGTTACTTTAATGGAAAATATATTTCCAAAAGTGGCGCTTTTTTGGCTAATACAGCGATTGAATACGAAGGTGAATATATTGCCATTTGGATGATCACCGAGGATATTAGCGATTTTGATTCTTTAACCGCTTCCATCGTTCATGAGATGTTTCATGGTTATCAAAACATTATGCATGAATCAAGATGGAGTGATGAAATGAAAGCCTTGCTTAATTATCAGTATTCAATCGATAACCTCTCAAAAAAGTATCACGAAACTCAATTGTTGAAACAGTGCATAGAAGGTAATCATAAAGAGGTTTTTAACGAACTTTGCCAAATAAGAAAAGAAAGATTAATTTCTCATCCATATGAATATGATTACGAAGCAAGAGTGGAGCAGATTGAAGGTAGTGCAAAATATGTTGAATGGCAAGCCTTGCGAAAATTAAATCCGCAAAAAGGTTACATACTGCATGAAAAGATGATAAAGGAAATTGTTGATCCAAAGCAATATTTCCCCATTCGCATTATCTCCTATTCAATTGGAGCTCTTCTTTTAGAAGCGATAAGAAAATACACTGCTTTTGATTTTGAATCATTCACAGATATTCCATTTTCTATCGCTGTATTAAAAGATACGTTAGAATCAACAAATAGATACTACCCAAACGAAGAGATGTCTCAATGCTTGTTTTATTATCAACAACAAACAAAAGACATTATTCAAAAATCATTAACTAAAAACGAATGTATCGTAGATGGCAAATATCATCTTCTTGGAGTTAATATCTATGATGCGAGATATTTTAATCATTATGTGATATCAAACTATTTTGTTTCCTATCAAGACAACAAGAAAAATATGATTATGAATGGCAACTTTATTATTTTGCTTGATGATGACAAGAGAATTTTAAAAATATATAAACAATGATTTTGATTAGAATTCTTTTCTGCTCAGCTAGTCGCGAAATCCAGCACTAAAATGAATACATTAATTCGTTTTATTGTGTTAGCATAAAATTGCAAAATAAATATTAATTTAAGGGGAAATTGATGTGATTATTACTAATAACAATGTAATTTTTTATTTAGATCAACTACGTAAAAAACAAAAGTTGACTATCTTGCAGTTAACAAAAGGCATCACTTCATCGCGAAATTATCATCGTTATCTTTCTGGTGAAACAAATCCAACTTTTATTCATTTGTCAAAAATGCTTAATCGTTTATGCGTTACTCTATATGATTTTTATATTTATGTGCACAATAGTATTGAGAGAGACAATGCCATTGAAACAGAATTTTATGATGCGGTTAAAGATGGAAAATATGACTATGCTTATAAAAAAATATATTCTCAAATTAAAGGCAAGAATTTAAAGACTGTTTTTGCGGAGAAAACTATTCCTTGTCAAATTTGTTTCATGAAATACAAGTTAGGATTAATGAATGATACTCAAACAATATTGGAAATGAAAAAAGTTATTAATATAAAAGAACTTGTCAACAATTCTATCATTGATGACGATTTGATTTCATCGTTATATGTTTATGTTCAAATATGTCCAGATAAAGAAAAAAACATTATTGGTAATTATCTAGCTGATTTAATAATCACTAATGACTACGTCCAATTGATGCATTACTACCAATGGACGACGATGATTATGCATATTACCGCTTTGTCAGCTCTCACAACCATAAAAGAAAATCAACCTTGCAATTATAAAAAAATACAGCAGATAACTAGCAGTGCTTTAGAATTTAATTATCGCGCTAATTTAAAAATTCTAGACACGATGCTCTTTCGCATTCTCTATGACTTTACAAAACGTAATAAAAAACCGAATAAATATTTAAT
>Ga0265294_10007780_pt1 | contig 12632 bp, 8 predicted proteins | sample MunlanPumphouse3_FD_192504 | JGI IMG/M metagenome (GOLD analysis project Ga0265294, IMG submission 192504) | Groundwater microbial communities from a municipal landfill in Southern Ontario, Canada - Pumphouse #3 | ecosystem: Environmental > Aquatic > Deep subsurface > Groundwater | place... | reverse complement strand
AATCAGATTTACCTTGGAAAAAGTGCATAAGGTATTGTAATAAATAAAATAATATGGTATAATGTAATTGCCTGGAGAGTGCGTGCTTTCACCAAAATGCGGCCCGAACAGTACAGAAACAGGGATTCGAAGTTGCGCAGTGTCGAATGCTTGCCTAACTTGTGCAAGAATCCTAAAGTGCAATTAAAAGCAGAGTCCCACCTTGATTAGAGAGCGGTCACGCTCGCGTGATAACGGCTCTTTGGGTATTCTTTTGCTATTCTCACCAATCTAACTTGTTTAGATTGGTGTTTTTTCATTTTGTTTAATCTGGGATTATTTTGTCAATAATATTGATATGGCAATTGCGTTTTAGGGATTAAAAAACCTTTAGACAAAATGACTTGTAAAACTGGCAATAAAATGGTATAATTTACCCAATAATTGAGGTGAAAACTGATGACAGTAAATGTATTAAGCGAATTAAGGAAAACCTTAACTAGTATAGTAACAGCTATGGGATGTGGGGAAGTTATTGCCAAAGATCCTATTGTGTTGGAGATTCCTCGTGATAAAGCCCACGGTGATTATGCAACCAATATAGCAATGCGTCTTGCCAAAACAATGCGTAAGAATCCGCTTGCCATCGCAAACCAAATTGTGGAAAGAATCCCCAAGGATGAACTTTACTTAACTGAGGTCAGTGTTGCTGGAGCAGGTTTTATCAATTTTACTTTTGATGCATCTTATTTATTAGGCGTTGTTGAGGATGTCATAAATTTGAAAGAACAATACGGAAACGTGAATATCGGTAACGGCCAAAAAATGAACTTGGAATTCGTTTCTGCTAACCCTACTGGTTATTTGCATGTCGGCCACGGCAGAGGCGCCGCTTATGGCGATTCTCTAGCCCGAATCATGATAAAAGCCGGTTTTGATGTACATCGGGAACATTATGTGAATGATGCAGGAAACCAAATTACCAACTTGGCTTTAAGCATATTTGAACGTTATAAAGAACAATTGGGACTACCTTTCCAAATGGAAGACGGATTCTATTTTGGCAAAGAAATAATTGAATTGGCCAAAGAACTGGTGGAAAAATACAACGATGAATTATTATCCTATGATGAAAAGAAACGCTTGTCGTTTTTAAGAAAGTATGGTACTGATGCACTTTTAGCCAATTTAAAAAGCGATTTAAAAGCTTTTGGCGTGGAGTTTGATACTTGGTTTTCCGAACAAAGTCTCTATGATAACCAGGAAGTGGAAATAGCCTTGCATACATTAACCGAAAAAGGTTATACTTATGAACAAGACGGAGCGGTGTGGTTAAAAACTAGTTTGTTCGGGGATGAAAAGGACCGCGTAATAATCAAAAGCGATGGAACTTATACCTATGTTCTACCTGATATCGCTTATCATGTGAATAAGTTAAATCGGGGATTCGATCATTTAATCGACGTTTTGGGTGCGGATCACCACGGCTATATCGAAAGAATAAAAGCAGGCGTGGAAATGGCGGGGGGGAAGAGCGGTTTAATCGATATTGAAATCTTGCAAATGGTCAGAGTTATCGAGGATGGCGTAGAAATCAAAATGAGTAAGCGCAGCGGAAAAGCGATAACATTAGCCGATTTAATGGAACAAGTCGGAACCAGTGCTTTAAGGTATTTCTATGTTTCCAAATCGCTGGGAACGCATATGGACTTGGATTTGGATTTAATGCGCAAGCAGTCCAATGAAAACCCGGTTTTCTATGCCCAATATGCGCATGCAAGGATTTGTAGCGTCATCAAGAACTTAGCTAAAAACAATATTCCTTATCAATTGACTACGACCTTTGACCAAATCGACCACCAAAGGGTAAAAGGAATCTGCAAAACTTTGCTGAAATATCCAAGTATTATTGAAGAAGCCGCTTCCAAGCGTTTGGTTCACAAAGTAACGCAGTTTATCGATGAGTTGAGTTATGAACTCCACAGTTACTATAATGACGAAAAAATTATCACCGATAATAAGGAAGAAACCTTGCAAAAAGTTACCATTCTAACAGCGGTCAAAACGGTCTTAAAAGACGCTTTATCGCTAATTGGTGTGGAAGCCCCAGAAGCGATGTAAAGAAAAAAGAAAGGAATATATAATGACAAAATTACTTAAAAACTTTGGCTGGATGTTGAAAATCATCTCTGCTATCTTTATTCTGGTGCTTGCTTTTGTCTTTATTACCAGATCCAATACCCCGCAATTAATCCTCATCACCGTAGGCGGAATTTTCGTTCTTTTGGGATTGGTTCGGGTAATCCCACTTCTTAAAACCACGAATAATAAAGTGTTACGTGCAGTCTTTTTTTTGGAGATAGTCCTCGATATCGGAGTTGGAGTAGCGCTTTTGGTACTTATGAACAAGGCTTCCTTCTATGAATCGCCTTGGTTTGGCCGATTAACCGGAGCAGTATTGTATTTAAGGGGAATCGTTCATTTAATGGCTATCGTTTTATTCAAAAGCAAAAACGATTTGGTGCTATTTTGGTTCCATATTGTGTTACTAACTGCCGGTGTTTATTTAGTGTCAAGCGGAACCAATGTTAAGAATGTAATTACTTTTATCTTTATTTTAGCAATCATTTGTGCGCTATATCTTGGTTGGGACGGTTATCAAGGTTATAACAACTATCGCCGTTTAAGCGGAAAAGTGCAAATAAAAGCCACCAAGAAAAAAGCCAAGAAAATTCAAGAGTTGCCGGTTGGCGAACCGGAAGAAAATGATCAACCGACCATTATCCAATAGGAGGTATAAATAAATGGATGATAAATTAGAATTATTGAAAAGATTAACTGAAACACCTGGTATCAGCGGTTTTGAAAAACCGGTGCGAATGCTGATGAAACAAGAATTTGAGAATCTTGCTTTACCGGTTCGCTATGACAATTTAGGTTCGATTGTCGCAACCATCAACGAACAACCGTCCGGACCGAAAATCGCGCTTGCGGGGCACATGGATGAAATCGGTTTTGTGATTACCAAAATTACCGACAAAGGTTATTTAAAATTTCAAACCGTAGGCGGATGGTGGAGCCAAGTTATGCTTGCTCAACAATACGATGTTCATACTGCCGATGGCAAAAAATACCGGGCGGTGATGGGTTCAAAACCACCACATCTTTTAAGCAATGAAGAAAGAAGCAAAACAGTCAATATTGAAAAAATGTACTTGGATATAGGTGTTAAAGATAAAGCCGAAGTGGATGCCCTCGGTATCAAAGTGGGAGATATGGTAACACCTGCCATTGATTTCCAAGTTATGGCTAACCCTGACTATCTTCTTGCCAAAGCTTTTGACGACCGAATCGGTTGTGCCATCGTGATTGATGTTTTAAAAGAATTGAAGAATAAGCAGCTTACCAATACTGTTTACGGAATTGGAACAGTTCAAGAAGAAGTCGGTTTAAGAGGTGCTAGAACCAGCGCGCAAATGCTCAATCCGGACGTTGTGTTTGCTGTCGATGTAACGGTTGCAACCGACACCCCAGACCTAGATGAACGCTCTTTCCTAGGTAAAGGTCCGGCAATCCTAATCATCGACGGTGCATTGATAGGACATAGCGAATTGCGTAAATTTGTTACGAGCGTTGCCGAAGAGTTAAAGATTCCCTATCAACTTGACTATCTTGCACGAGGTGGAACTGATGCGGGATCGATGCATTTAGCCCATAGCGGCGCTCCGGCCATGTCGTTATGCATTCCTGCTCGTTACATCCATTCCCATACTTCGATAATTTCACGGTCCGATTACGAAAATACGGTAAAACTATTGGTAGCAGTAGTTGAAAGACTGGATAAAGAAACTGTTAAAAAAATTACTTTTGGTGAATAATAATAAAAAGGAAACGCTTTTTGGTAAAGTCGTTTCCTTTTTTCTATAGATATAGAGTATAGATTTATGGTTTAGGGTTCAAATAAAACGGACAATTTGATGGATTCCAATTATTTTTCCAAGGGTAAGGGATGGTTTGGGCTTCAACATAAATTTCTAACTGGAAACAATTCCTAAACACGTTTGCTTCCATCGCTCTAACGGAAAGCGGAATGAAGATTGTTTCTAATTTTTCGCAGTCAAAGAATGCCCATTCTTCGATTTTGGTTATCGTTTCAGGAAGATTGACTTGGGATAGGTTGGTGCATCCGCTAAAGGCTTCTTGGCCAATTTCTTTTTACTCCCGATTGTATCGTAACATTGGTAAAACTGATGAAGTCTTGGAAGGAATATTTTCCAATTTAAGACAAGGAACCGGGAATAGTAACCGATTTTAAGCTTGTGCACTCTTTAAAAACACTGGTGCCTATATTGGCAACGCTGCTTGGGATATAGACACGGGATAAGCTTAGGCAATCTTTGAAGGCATTTTTGCCAATAGCATTGACCGAAGCAGGAAGATGAACCAATAACAGATTCGGACAATTGGAAAAAGTGCTGTTATCGGCATTGAGGAAATTGGAATCAACACCTTTACTTTCTGCGAAAACTTAACCAATCTGGTTATTCCAAACGGTGTTACCAAAATTGAGCAGGCTGCTTTTAGTTTTTGCTTTAATTTAGCAAGACTTTCTCTTCCCAACACTTTAACATCCCTAGGAGAGCAAACTTTCAATCAATGCAAAAATTTAACCAGCATTTGCATTCCCGAAGGCATTACTATTTTGGAAAGCAATTTGTTTGTCGGTTGCCTAAAAATTAGCAAAAGTCAATCTGCTAAATTCGCTTTCCCCAATAGGTTACGGTGCTTTTTCCAACTGTCAAGCATTAGAAATCTTAGAAATACCCGAAAGCGTCTTGACAATTGAAGAATCCGTTTTTGTCGGATGTAAAAAAGTTAAAAAACCGTGAAAATGCCAAATGGTTTAAAAGAAATCGATGCCTAGTTGTATTTCGATTAGGTTTTGGCAATAATCGAATAGTTCATTACTTAACTTTTTAACGTTTCCCGGAACCGAAATATTTTTTTAGATTTGTACTAATTGTAAAAAAACTTTTGTCCCCAACATGGAAACGGAATCAGGAAGAAGAAGGGATTTCAGTTTATCGCAATAAGCAAAAGCCGAATCGTCGATTGCTTCAAGGCCATTTGATAGATTAATTTCCGATATTTGACAGTACATGAAGGCTTCTTTATCAATTTCCTTGACGGTGGAAGGTAGGATTATTTGGTCAATATTTATCCCGAAAAAGGCTTTCCACCAGAAAAGTCATTTTGTGGGTTTGGTAATTGATTAAAAAAGTTATCTTAATATTTTTAAAAAGCGGTTAAAGGATTGCGCTTCCGCCGGTTATAATCCAACAAGCAAGAATTGCCACAGTGATGCTTCCGACATAGATGTTTCCGCTTTTGCGATAGGTAAAAGTGCAAATAATGCTAAAAACCAGAACTTGAGGAACGAAGACAATCATCAACGACATAAACGGGCCACCGAATGTGGAACTGAATAAATGGTCAATGCCGGGACCTGCTCCCAAGAAGAACGGAATATATTCGATTAAAATCAATAACAAAATACCGCCTACCATCAATAAGGCATTTTTCCACCAACAAGCTATAAAGCCTTTAAATCCCGGAAGGTTCGCACTACTATTTTGCATTTGGGCATATATTTTGGAATTGTTGAGAATGAAGAAGATTATAAAAATCGGCAAGTAAACTAAGAATTGAAGGAATCTTTCTCCGGAAAAAGGTTTAAAAAATGGCCAAATGAACCTAAAGTCCAACAAGAAGGCTTTTTCGGTAATAAATACTTGCAGATACATGAAGACCGTTAGGGATAGTGCTAATAGGGCGCTTTTTCCCAACAAACGCCAATCTATTTTTTTAGGATTATCCTTGCCGGATAAACCGATATCAAAGTAATTGATTTCCTTATTGTGCTTTTTGGCGCGATACCACGGAATCATGGTAGTTATAATCATTACGATGATTAAAAATAAGTACCAAGAAAAGAAGCCGTTCCCGATGGTCATCCTAAAGATTGATTCCGGCAATGGCAGTAACCCATGTCCCAGTTGCGTCATAAACGGATAACTTAACCCCGCAATCAATACCGTTGCAATTGCTCCTTTCCACCAAGCGCGTTCGCTTTTAACGTTTTTCGAACGGTGCTTTAAATTTTCCGGTTGGCCTAAACTGTTAAAAAATGGTGTTTTAAATAAAAGCATCATTAAAGCCACGCTGCTGGTTAGGCTTGCCAAAGTGGCGAACAAAACTAAACACTCTTTCGCCAAAAAAACTTGGTTGGTTTTCTTTATGGATGTATCAAGACCGATTGCTTGATCCAACCACTCAATGGTGGTGGCAATCGCTTTTTTATTATGAGTTAATAAGCGATGGTTGGTTTTTATCAATTCCCTTCTCCGAGCGGTGCCGTTGGCAAAATCACCGTAGGTAGTGTTCCATTTTCCGCTTCCTAAACCAACTCCTAAGAATTCGCTAGTTATTTCGTTTTTGATAACCGAATCGTTTACGGTTTGTTTGCTGTAGTCGCGAAACATGGCAAATTCGTCCCATTTTGCGGTGAGGAGAAGGACGTTAGGGAAACTAAGGGCGGAAGAATCATAAGCGTCTTTGGTGAATAGTTCTCCCGCTTGCAGGATGATGGCTTTCGGGGCAATTTCGGTTTCCGAATAAGCAGCGCCAACACTCCAAGAAGCCCAGGTGCCCATTGAATGGCCGGAAACGGCCATTTTCTTGTTATCAACAAAAGGTAAATTGGCTAAATGTGCATAGGATGCAATCCCGCCCATCGAGGAATCCAAAATTGCATTTCCCTCTTCATCTTGGGAATATTTATTGAGGAAGAACGACATATTGGAAAAATTCATCATTACTTTATAGCGCGACGGTCCCCTGATTTCGACATTTGTTTTATCGGTTTCCGAATCTAAGCCGTAATTAACCGTAACCTTTCGGTTGACATAACCGCGGTTGATCATGCTGATGGAGGTGCCACCGTGACCGAATTCATCGATAGCCATTACTACTAGGTTCCTGCGGGCAAGTTCCAAAGCAAAAGCTGCGGATGTTTCATGGTCGTTTTGGTAACCGTGAAGAAGAAGTACTGCTCCCTTTCTTTTTGTCGCGCTTGCTGTTTTCGGTACGTATAATTTATAGGCAACTTCTCCTTGTTTGGTTTTTCCATCCATGGTTTGATAGGTAGTTTCAATAGCGCCAAGCGAAACATCGATTTCCCCAAACCCGGTTTGGATCCCATGGGCAATCCCCATGCTTAAAAATAGAATCAAAATACTGATGATTAAAACAAGCCAAGTTTTACAGTTTTCTTTAATAAACTTCATATTATTATCCCCCTCTTTTTTATTTGATTATTTCCTACTTTTCCTTTATTTTATCATTATCTTTTTACCTAGTCAACGAATTATTTTGATTTATTTTTAATAAAATTAAAAAAGGTTTGATTGGTAGCATTTGCTACAACCAAACCTGTAATTATTTTTTTTAGTTTTTTCAATTTTTTGAGTTATTGACTGAATGCTGAATTCCTTGCTGATGGTTAGTTTTTTTTGATTCCCCGACGGATTCTTTCGCAAGCTTCGATGTGCATAATCCAATGTCTCGAAAAAGGCATTTTCAATAATCCTTTTACATCTTTGTTGCCCCAATAATCGATTAACCACTGGGCATTTTCATTTAGCGAAACGACTTTTGCTTTTTGAATTCTTTCTTTGTCATTTTTTGAAAAAGATTGGTTTAGATTTTCAAAGGAAAGGGATTGTATTAGATTATTGGAGGTTTGGTAAACGTCCGTGATATATTCATATAAGGCATCAATGTTTAACTTTTCGGAAAAACCCCTAATTTCCTCTTTTACCAGCTCATTGCCGGTGGTAATTAGAGGAGAATTAAGACGCTTTTGATAATCCTTTCCCAAAAATAAATCTTTTTCCTGCCCATTAATCAAAATATTTGCCACAATATCCTCGATTCGGAAAATGTGGTAAAGGGAATACGCAATGGTTTTATTTTCATAACCTTTATGATTAAAAAAAGGCTGTTGGGAAAAAGCGCTTAAAGTCAAATTGGCTTTCATTTCGCAAACAAAATCAAAAAGGGTCTTTCGTAATTGCAATAAATATGCAATACCTTGGCCAAAGTTTTCTTTTTTAAAATGATTTTGGAATTCTTTGTTTAAATTGGACCAATTTTTATTCACTGCCCGGCCTCCGATTTTTTTAAAAAAATTTTTTATAAACAAAAAATACAAAAAAGGCCATAAATCAGAATAATTGTCACGACTTGTTGACCTTTGGTAAGTTCCTTTGTTTAATTTTTTTAAATTGTTCTAGGCAAAAAATCAAAGTCGCGTTATTTTGGGAATTACCCTTATTGCCTTTTAAAAAAATTCTTCATCCGACTTTACCGAAAAACAACACACTTCATCCCCGTTGATAATTAACAAAAAAATCATCAATATCACGGGAATTTTCGTAAATCTGTCGCGCAATTTTTTTTCGCACTTCAAAATCGCATGATACCCTTTCCATTACTTGGGTTTTTGTTTGTTCGTCAAGCAAGCAGTCCATGCGTTCCATAGCTTTTTTAAACCATTTGGCTTTTGTCCCAGGACTGGAGCTGGATTTTAGGTTCTGGCTTCCTGCCAGTATTTGTTCCCTAATAGCATCGCTTACGAATTACTATAGACTTTGGTTTAATTTTTCAATCCAAGATAGTTTATTCATAGAACTCTCCCGATTTTTATTTTTATTTGGCAAATAAAAGATACTTATTCAGAAGAGGATTAATATAATAAAAAATGGTACGCCCAGAGGGAATCGAACCCCCATCTACAGGATCGGAACCTGTCACCTTATCCATTGGGCCATGGGCGCATTTACGTATAATATTATACACTATTTGCGATAAAATAACAAGGGAAATATCTAAAAAAAACGTAGAAGCCTTTTCCAAACGGTTTTCGATAAACGCCCTTTTTCTTGAGATTTAAAACGTAATTTCTTGTATTTTTTTGTAAAATATGGTATACTAGATTAAAATGAATTGAAGATTTGTTAATTTTTTTAAGAATAGTAGGTGTAATTATGAGTATTAAGGAACAAGTTCAAAAACTAAAAGAATCATTGAAAGATTACCCTTATGCTAGAATTGTAGCGGCTACGAAGTATGTCGGACCGGAAGTGAATCGGGAACTGTTTGTGGCGGGAATCCATGAGATGGGAGAAAATCGCGTTGATTCTTTTTTGGAAAAATATGAAGCCTTAAAAGACCTACCAATCATTTGGCACTTTTTTGGCGTTTTACAATCGCGAAAGGTTCGTTCGGTAATCGACAAAATAGATTATTTGCATTCGCTTGAAAGTATTTCCTTAGCGAGCGAGATTAACAAACGGAGAAAAGTACCCCTAAAATGTTTTGTACAAGTTAATATATCCGGCGAACCCAATAAATCCGGACTCGATGAAACCAAGGTAATTTCTTTTATAAAAAGTCTTGCCAAATACGATAAAATTGAAATTGTCGGGCTAATGACCATTGCCAAACTTACCTTTGACGACGAAGTGCTAAACGGTTATTTCCGACGCATGAAAGAATTGCAAACCGAAGTACAGGCTTTAAACCTTCCTTATGCACCATGCAATGAACTATCAATGGGCATGAGCAACGATTATCTTATCGCTCTTAAGAATGGCGCAACCGTTATTCGTATTGGACGAATTCTCTTTTCATAGGAGGTATTTTGATGTTTGGAAAAAAGAAAAAGGAAACCAAACAAAAAGCATTACTTACTTCATTTGACTTAATGCAAACAAAAACTGTGTTAAGCAGCGAAGAGTTGCTTGACTTATGCGATGTTGTCCTCGGAGGTAGGGCACTTTTGGCCAATTTTGAACGGATTCCGGTTTCGGACGCCAATCGGATGCTGGCCTTTTTGTCAGGTGCGGTTTATGCCTTAAATGGCCAAGTCCACCAAACCGGTCCTCATACTTTTTTGTTTGCGGGTGAAAAGGAATATTTAGACGGAACATTGAAACAATATATTGAGGATGTGAAATAGTGCATACCCTTTCCCTAATTTTGTCATATATTTATTGGATATTAAGAATATATTTTGGTTACATGATTATTCTCATTTTGATATCATGGGTACCGGGAGTTATTGAACAAGGATGGTACCAGAAATTGCGTAGCACGATTGATTGGTACATTGGGAAGTTTAGAGGATTGATTGTCATAGGCCCAGTTGATCTTACCCCTATATTAGGATTTATTTTATACGAAGCAGCCTTATATGGCCTAGAATTAATAATCAAATTTTTAACATAGAAAGGTTATGGCAATAGACTATGAAAGACTATAAAGATACCCTATTAATGATGAACACTACCTTTCCCATGCGGGGGAATTTGGGAGTAACCGAAATCCCAACCCAAAAAGAATGGAACGAAAAACAAATTTATCAAAAAGCCTTGGCGAAAAATGCCGGAAAACGAGCATTCCATCTTCATGATGGTCCACCATATGCCAATGGCAAAATCCATATTGGTCATGCCATCAATAAAATCTTGAAAGATTTTATCATTCGCTATCAAACAATGAGTGGTTTCTATGCTCCATATGTTCCCGGTTGGGATACGCACGGTTTACCAATCGAAACCGCCTTAACCAAAGATCAAAAAGTCAATCGCAAAGAATTAAGCATCAGCGAATTCCGCGCGTTATGCGAAAAATATGCTTTCAAACAAATTGAAATTCAAAAACAAGGTTTTAAACGTTTGGGTATATTGGGCGAATGGGAACAACCGTATGTCACCTTGGACAAAAAATATGAAGCAACCCAAATCAGAGCGTTTGCGGAGATGGTTAAGAAAGGGTTAGTCTATAAAGGATTGCGTCCTGTTTATTGGTCGCCATCCTCGGAAACTGCTTTGGCGGAAGCGGAAATCGAATACCATGATGTGAAAAGTTTCTCCATTTTTGTGGCTTTCCGCGTCGTGGATGGCAAAAACCTTTTATCCAACAACTGCGAACTGGTAATTTGGACTACAACTCCTTGGACAATCCCTGCAAACCTGGCTATTTGCGTAAATCCAAAGATGGAATATGTAGTGGTGGATGTTGATGGCCGTTTCTTGGTAATCGCCAAAGAACTTTGTGAAAAAGTGATGAAAGAATTAGGCTATGAACAATATGAAATTGTAAAATCGCTTTGGGGCGATGATTTGGAAGGCATTCAATATCAACACCCATTGTACAATCGCAATTCACCGGTAATTTTAGGCGAACATGTAACCATGGAGTCAGGGACTGGTTTGGTTCATACCGCACCAGGACACGGTGAAGACGACTTCATTGTCGGTAAAAAGTATAATCTCGAAATCTTATGCCCAGTTGACAGTCGTGGGTATATGACCGAAGAAGCAGGCGAATTTGCGGGTTTATTCTATGAAGAAGCTAACAGTAAAATCACAGAACGTTTAAAAGAAACCGGTGCTTTGCTGAAGAAAGATATTATTGTCCACAGCTATCCACATGACTGGCGCACTGGAAAGCCGATAATTTTCCGGGCAACTCCCCAATGGTTTGCTTCCATAACCCCAATCAAAGAAGACATTTTAAATGCCATCGAACGGGTTGAATGGGTTCCTGCTTGGGGAGAAGTGCGCATTGCCAATATGATTAAAGATCGAGACGAATGGTGTATTTCCCGTCAAAGAGCATGGGGGGTTCCAATTCCTGTTTTTTATGCGGAAGACGGTACCGCTATCCTCGACGATGAAGTAATCAGTCACGTGGCGAATTTATTTGAACAATACGGTTCCAATTATTGGTTTGAACAACCTGCGGAAAAACTGCTTCCGGAAGGCTACAAGCATCCGGGTAGCCCTAATGGCAAATTCACCAAAGAAACCGATATCATGGATGTTTGGTTTGACTCCGGAACTTCCCATCAAGCGGTGATGAAAGAACGTCTTGGCGCCTATCCTGCCGATGTATATTTAGAAGGATCCGACCAATATCGCGGTTGGTTCAACTCCAGCATCACAACCGGCGTGGCTTTAACTAACGAAGCACCGTTTAAGACCGTTATTACTCACGGTTTTTCGCTTGACGGAGAAGGTCGGAAAATGAGTAAATCGCTTGGCAACGTCATCGATCCTCATGACGTCATGAAAGAATTCGGTGCAGATATTCTTCGCCTTTGGGCAGCAAGTATTGACTATCAATCGGACTTCCGTATCTCTTATGATTTGTTGCGTCAAATCAGCGAAGCTTATCGGAAAATCCGAAATACTTTCCGTTTCTTGCTTGGCAATACCTTTGATTTTGATCCGGAAAAAGACCTGGTCGATTATCCAAATTTGCCGGAAATCGATCAATATATGATGTGTCGCCTCAATCAATTGATTGAAAGGGTCCATCAAGCTTATCAACGCTATTCATTTGAAGAAGTTTATCGTTTAATTCTTCTTTACATGACCAATGATTTATCGGCTTTCTATTTGGATTTTACGAAAGATGTTCTTTATATCGAGCTTGCTGATTCAAATGCACGTCGCAGTATCCAAACGGTTTTCTATCATAACTTAGGGGCTTTAACTGCGCTTTTAACACCGATTATTCCCCAT
>Ga0265294_10007779_pt1 | contig 12632 bp, 8 predicted proteins | sample MunlanPumphouse3_FD_192504 | JGI IMG/M metagenome (GOLD analysis project Ga0265294, IMG submission 192504) | Groundwater microbial communities from a municipal landfill in Southern Ontario, Canada - Pumphouse #3 | ecosystem: Environmental > Aquatic > Deep subsurface > Groundwater | place... | reverse complement strand
AATAGCGAGGGGGAGTGTTGGCCAGCACCAAATCACGATAATCATCAAAGTTCAATATCGAAGATTCATAGATTTTGGCAAAAGCTGCACTCAAACTCTGCGGCACCGCTGATAGTTCATTGACAGAAGGCTGATCATTGAAGCTGAGGCGGATTTCCATGCTTTCGCGCACTCGTAGTTCCTGCCTTCCGGCATCATATACAAAGGGGCTCAAGGATATTGTGATCACTCGCAAATCCCGCATAATCATCGGTTCGCTATGGAGGATATCTCTTTGAGGATAGCTGGATGCACTATCATAGAAGCTATCGTTGATGCTGAAGGCGCGACTGTTTTCAGGCAGAGAGGCATCCTGCAAGGGATAAGCTCTGATCCCGCTAACCACGCGCTCGTTTGCCGATAGCACTTCCAGATTCACTCCACCAGTAGCGGGAATGGCAAGGGTTGTGGAAAGAACCGGGAGCTCTGGCATACCCAGTTCCTGGAGACTTCCGGCATTACCAATAGTGATGCGTTGAAAATCCCCCCGGGCTTCATGGATCTCGGATATTTGATATTCAGGTAGATCAAACCGCAGGTCAATGGCTGCGTTATTACTTTGAAGAATGGAAAAACTCTGCGTAACAACTGGAGAAACAGGATTGAGGGCATACATTTGCACCAGGCAAAGCCCCAGCAAGATGAGGAGGATTCTTTTCATTTGTGATCCTTTACATGTTGGATATTTTATGTGCTTTAGCAGACTGTATCACACTACAATACGTGATCCTCAGTGCGTTGGGAACAGATCAGTGAAGCGGGCTTCTGATGTCAAGCGGAAAATTCAATGCTACCATCGTGGTGAAGTTGCAGAGAGTTCAAACTTATCCAAGCTCAAAAATACTCTTTGGCATACCCGAAAAAATCGCTATACTATGCGGTAAGTTTTGTCAGGTATAGGGTGAATTGTTTGTTATTGTGATGAGTATAATGCGTTTAGTAGCAGTGGGTTGATAGGTTTGATCAAGCCATTCTATCCCTGTTTTGAGATGTAATCCAGAGCAGTAGTAATACTTCGAAGGGACTAGAGGTAAGTTAATCTGTAAAAGAACCTTTATAAGGAGCAAAAGAAATGAAACTTAGTAAATTATGCTTGGTGTCAGTTCTGTCTTTTTTGGTTTTAGTATCTTTAGAAGCTCAAACTAGTTACGCCATCAGCTTGGTCCCCAATGGCTATGTGGATGTAGCAGAAACAGTTTGGCAATCCAACACAAAGTTAACCATAGCTGCCTGGATTCATCCACTGTTTCTCAGTTCAGACGGAGTACATGCGCACACAATCTTTGTACGAGTGGGACCCAGCAGCCATGGAGTAGGACTGAGGTGTGGCGGAGATGGCATGGCAGATTTGTTTGTCGGTGGCTCAGATTGGTCTGTCTATGGCGTATCGTCCCCAGCCAATGCGGTGCAAGTTGGCTCCTGGACTCATGTTGCCGGTACTTTTGATGGTAGCACTTTACGCTTCTATGTAAATGGTTTGTTGGTTAATTCTGTATCAGTTTCACCGTTTACTTATTTGGCAACCGGCAACGCGGGCATTGGCCGGGACTACAACTATGGCAGATATTACAATGGCTACATTGATGATCTGGTAGTGTATTCCCGCGATCTCGACTCCAATGAGATCCACGGACTTCTCATGGGCACTATTCCGGCAGAGAATCTCGAGCATTATTTCCGCTTCAACGAAGGTAGCGGACCTGCTACTTTGGACCAGAAGTCGGGACTTAGTTCTATACTGAATGGCAATTATAGCTGGGTAGAAAGTGAACCTCCCACTTTACCGGTGGAGTTAAGCTCATTTACCGGATTCACGACCAGCGACGGCAAAGCTACTTTGACCTGGATTACACAGTCTGAATCTAACTTATCCGGCTACTACCTGCTTCGCAGTCAGGAGTCGGAACTGGAAAGTGCCATGATTGTGAGCCCCTTGATAGAGGCCTACAATCTTCCTACGGAACAGCGTTATAGTTTCAAAGACAATGAAGTAGAACCGGGAATCTGGCACTATTGGCTGGAAGTAAACGAGCTGGACGGCTCAAATAGATTTTTCGGTCCAGTGCTCGTTGAGATCGGGAGTCCCCTTGACGATAGCAATAACCCTGAGATTCCTCAAAAACATGGTTTGATAAGCATTAGCCCCAACCCCTTTAACCCCAATGCCAGAATTATCTATAATATCCGTAAAGCCCGTACGGTTGAGCTTCAGATTTACAATCACCGCGGACAGCTTATTCAGATCTTGAAGCATCATCACTCTGAGCCCGGACAATACCAAGCCTTTTGGGATGGGAAGGACGCTGGGGGCAATGACCAGGGAAGTGGTCTGTATCTCTGCCGCTTGATCGCGGGTGAAGATTCGTCTGTGATGAAAATGGTTCTGATGAAATAGGATCAGATACCAGCAAGCACCTTATCGGTAGATACGCAGTACATATAGTTGCAGCCCTACATTCTGCGCCAGTAGCAGGGATCCCCCTACTATTGAAGCTAGGATCAGCTACGGCATTGTCGGCTTCCGGCTCTGCAGGGCAGTCCCATGGTGTACAGGCGGTCGCCGTACCGTCTAATCTCGTAGCTTTGGAAAGCTACGTTACGGGTGAAGGGCGCTCGGATTGGGGATCACTTCTGTTGACGCGCATTTTTCAATGACTGCCATCAATCCCTGTACAATGTATGAACAGCAATCGTTCCTGTTGTGTAGCTCGAATGAGATCAGCGACAGCCAGAGTGGCGTCTGTTTGCTTACTTGATTTTCAAGACCTTCTTGCTTACTGTGGATGATCCCTGGTTAATCCGGATGTAATATATCCCGCTACTAACGGAGCGATTGTTTTCGTCCCGGCCATCCCAATGGAAGGAGTTACCTTGCAGTTGGGCAAAGTGGCGGACTCTTTGGCCTTTCAGGTTATAGATACTTACATCCATTGGTTTCATGGTTTTACTGATCAACGAGCAGTTAAGTTGACTGGTGAAGGGATTGGGATATGCTGTAAGCGTTATATCTGCCGCAGGGACTATGGTATCATCCTCAATATCCACTCCATATTCCAGGGTGCCAACAAAGTAGTCATAATAACCGTTTGCATTTATTTCGCTTTGGGAAAAACTGGTTACTCCGGAAAATTTCCCGGTGACCACACAGTTACCGTCCGGGTTCAAAGCAATTCCACTGCCTCGTCCCTCCGAAAATAGGGGGTGTTCTATATGGGAGCCGCTGTGTTTTACCCAAGCCCAGGTTCCGTTTGAATTAATCCCGGCACAGAGAATGTTGATCCCGTAAAAGGAATCAACATGGATGTCTCCCATAGTCACAGCAGAGGAGGAGAACCCGGTGAGATAGGACATGCCAGATTGGTCAACAGCCACAGATAATGCTTGATCCTGACCTGCACTACCTCCACTTACTGCCCATAACCAGTTATCCTCTTTATCAAGCTTTGCTATGAACAGGTCACTATCACCATAGCTTTGTAAACCTGTAGCAGCAATATTGGAAGCTCCATAGAAGTAACCTGTCAGATAACGGTTTCCATCTCCATCGATCGCCATACCGGTAAGTTCTTCCGTATTACTGCTACCAGCGGAAACTGTCCCCAACCAGTTCAAATTGCCATCCAGAGTGGCAGAGAATATATCTTGTTCACCCATTGAACTAAGGTTTGTATCGCCAAACTGGGCATCTTCCTCAAAACTGCCGCATATCGCTATCTGTCCTGATGGCAGCATGCCAATCCCGGTTCCGATATCATTCCCGCTGCCGCCACCTTGTGCTGCATCTATGATTATCCCGTTATTGCTAAGCTTCAACACAAAGATGTCCGAAGCTCCGGAACTCAGCAGCGGATAAGAGCCAAAACTAACTGCATCAGAGAAATAACCTGTCATATATATGTCACCATTGGCATCCAAAGCCAAGTCCAATCCCTTGTCTGAACCTGTTCCACCGAAACTGAAGGCCCAGAGCCAGTTCCCCTCATTATCCAGTTTTGCCAGAAAGATATCCTCGGCTCCTTGTGATTCCAGGCCAATATCTCCGAATTGGATATTCCCTTCAAAGCAGCCTGTAACGTAAGTATTCTGGTTGCCATCAGCTACAATGGATTTCACTTCATCGTTTTGTGAACCTCCCGCACTTACAAGCCACTGCCGGTTACCAAAACTGTCAGTTTTAGTAATGAAGATGTCGTTTCCGGAGGCTCCCTTATTCAGATAGAGAGTCTCCTGGCTAAGGAAAGCTCCCTCATAAACGCCACATACGTATCTATTGCCGAGTGGATCAAAACACAGGTCCACTCCCTGGCTACCAATTCTTTGATCCATGGCAGAACGCATCCAAGCGATTTGTCCACAGCTATCCATCCCTGCCACATAGCTCAAATAAAGGCGTGGAAAGGTATAAAAACCTCCAATGGGCTGAACATCTGAGTTTATCCTTATACCACGCAGCAAACCATCATCAGTTACTGCCATCCAGCTAAAAGCGTTGGTCTGGCATGATCCCCAAACCACATTAAAACTCCCGTCCAGTTTTAAAAAGAAGACCCCGTGCTGGGCATCGAAACTCGCTCCTTCAAGGCTGAAAGGAAGCGAGTATGTCCCCATCAGGTAGAAATTCCCGGAAGCATCAGTTTTCAGTCCCATACCCCATATTGAACCTGTCTCAGGCATACTAAATACAATTGTAGGTTCCGTATCTTCATTTACCATATGAATCTTGGGATTTTCCTCGGGGTATTGGAAATTGGACAGTATATAAGCGTTCCCCTGCCCATCGTGAACAATTGTCATGGGTGTTGAGTCCGTATCGAGACCTTTTACCCAGGCAACATCTCCATTGGGACTGTAATAAGCCACAAAATTCATATGGCTATAGCCTAACTCCGGCAAATAGAACGATCCAATCGTCAGATCACCCAGAGCTTTTCCCAGCACATAGCAAGCTCCATTATTATCTGGACTAATAATCTGTCCAGTTACTATACTTGTACCCGTAGCGCGCTGTGCCCATTGCCAGGTTCCCGACGCATTCAGCTTCGCTAAAAACATATCACTATATGACAAATCATTCATTATAAATGGGCCAATGCGGTTGAATCCGTGGTCAAGATCACCTGTGATAAAACAGCTTCCATCCGAACCGACGCAAAAATCCGACATATAATCAACATAGCCTACATTGGTAATCCATTGGTATTCACCTTGGGGATTTAGCTTTGCTATTATGTAATCACACCAGTCAATGGGAACAAACTCATTATCTTCCAATACTATAGCGTCCAAATACTTGGCCATAAAGTATATATTCCCATCTGCGTCGGTGCCAAGATCATCAATTATCACTGCTGCAGCAATCTGTTTCACCCATAATGTGTTGCCATCGGGATCTTGCTTCCAGATATAGGAACTGCCCCAAGGTCCAGTTAAAGGAGCTGAGTAATACTCCCCAATGAAGCATGGACCCTTAGCATAATGACCGGAAATTGTATTACCCTGACTATCAGTAACTATCTCCACAACACTGGATACATATGGAGAGCTTTCATGTAATCGGTCTGTTCCGCTCCAGCCTGGATTCACTCCAAAACAAACTACTGCAAACATAGCCATAGCAGCAAGACCAAGGTTCCTAGTGATGGTAGTCATAATATTCTCCTTTCAATTTCTTTAATATATGCAATTTGTATTCCACAGTAGAAATAGAAAAGTTGATCCCCCTATGTTGTACTGGAGTGACTCCTTCTTTAGAGAGGACTTAGATCAGATATTCGGAAATGATCTGCGGATGATATGTGGTGCTATTGTAGAAATGGCTTCCAGCCGTTTGATTACTCCCCATCCCTGTCACACGCCAGGATGGCGTATCCACACCAGTGACATCCCTATTCATTGTCGTCACGATGCCGTTACCTTGTGGTCACAAAAGTAACGGCAAGGTAACCGCATCGTGACGACAACCAATGGGACAGGCATACTGTACGCATTGAAAAACATCGTAGTCCAGCAGGGACAATTGATCCTGGCAGAATCGACAAATCCGAGATTTTCATTGACAGAAAAGCTGCATCCGAAAATTGTGACAAAACAGTGTGCGCCCTTAGCTCAATTGGATAGAGCATCTGACTACGGATCAGAAGGTTAGGGGTTCGACTCCCTTAGGGCGTGCCACAATTTTTCCTTGCCAGCAATAGCTGGCTTTTTTTATTGGTGCAATATGGATATGAATGATAGCAAACCCGGCAGCAAAATCCTCCTGTTATTCAGGATGATGCTGCGCTACTGGCCCTACATGCTTGCAGGTTTGGTGGCAATGGCTCTGTTTGCCATTTTCAGTGGCGTCAGCATCACGCTGATGGTGCCGCTTTTTGACTATGTTTTCAACCCCAATAAACCCGAGATTGAGTATCATAAAAGCTCAGAAATCCTTGCTCAGATGCAACAACGATTATCCAGTTTCATGCAGGAACAGGGCTCGATCTGGCAGATCAATTCTCTGGGAGATCTATCTCCGCTGTGGGAAAGCCTCAAAGAGCTGATGCTGGTAAGTGATTCACTGGCATTGTTATATTTGCTTTGCGCCGTGATCGTGGTGCTGATGTTGCTCAAGAATCTCAGTTACTTTGCCAATCGTTCATTCTTCGTGATGCTAAGGGGCAAGACCATCCGTGATCTCCGCAGTTATATGTTCCGTCGCTACCTGAATCAGTCCCTGGAGTTTTATGGGCACAATCAGGTGGGCGATGCCATCGTGCGCATGGTCAATGACGTTGAGATCGTATCCAATCAGTTTATCTTTGCTCTCTTCAATAGCATCCGGGATTTCAGCACAGTATTGGTCTATATGTACATCGCCATATTTCTGAATACACGGCTCTTTGTATATAGCATCCTGGTGGTGCCGCTTTTAACTTTTACTTTGGGTTATCTGGGCAAGAAGATCAAGAAGTATTCCCGCCGCATCCAGGAGCAGATTTCCGCTATGTTCAGTGTGGTGGAAGAAGTGCTGAACAGTATTCGCATCGTGAAAGCCTTTCGTAAGGAAGATGACGAGTTTCGCGCTTTTGAAAAGATCAATCGCCGCCACCTCAGACAGTGGCAGCGCTCCCAGATCTATGCAGCGCTGAATGTTCCACTCTCCGAACTCAATACGACCATCACCGGCGTTGTGGTGGTGATCATCGGGGGTGGGATGATCCTGAACCCGGAAGCAAGTTTCTCCCTGGGTGATTTCACCGCCTTCCTCTTCGCCATTTTCTCCATGTTACATCCCCTGAAATCAATTACGCAGCTCTATACTGAAGTGAAGAAGGCCACTGTATCCATGGATCGCATAGCCTTGGTTCTGAATCAGGTGTCCAGCATTCAGGATGCTCCTGACGCTATCGCCAAACCAGATTTTGAACAGGAAATCGTCTTTGATAAAGTCTCCTTTTACTATCAACCCGGTAAATACGTGATCCGTGATCTATCTCTGACAATCCCCAAGGGGCAAAAGATCGCCTTTGTGGGCGCCAGTGGTGGCGGCAAAACCACGATTACAAACCTGATCAACCGCATGTATGACGTCAAGGAAGGCAGGATTCTGCTGGATGGCATCGATATCCGCCAGATCAAACTGGATGATTTACGCAGCCTGTTTGGCGTGGTTACTCAGGATTCCGTGCTCTTTACCAAAACGGTGCGGGAAAATATCGCCTATGGCTGCCGGAAACCCCTCAGTGAAGCTGAGATCATCACCGCTGCCCAGATTGCGCATGCTGATGAGTTTATTCAAAACCTACCTGATAAATATGATCAAGTGCTTGATATCAAAGGCTTGAACCTCTCCGGTGGCCAGAGACAGCGGCTCTGCATTGCCCGCGCGATCGTGGGTAATCCGCCAATCCTGATCTTTGATGAAGCTACCAGTGCTCTGGATACGGAAAGTGAACGCAAGGTTCAGGATGCCATTGACGAAGCAACCCGGAACCGCACTGTCCTGCTGGTGGCACATCGGCTTTCTACAATTCTGAAAGCAGATAAAATCGTAGTGCTGGAAGGGGGCAGGATTGCCGGAATCGGAAGTCATGAAGAGCTTCTGGCCTCATGCCCCAGATATCAAACCTTATACAATCTGCAGTTCAATCTATAAAGGAGGATGCAAATGCTTGATGTTACTGGTTTTGTGCTGACTCAGAATAATGAACGTACCCTGAAAGCCTGTCTGGATAGTATTGGGTGGTGCGATGAAATCATTGTGGTGGATTCTTTTAGCACGGATTCTACCCCCGAAATTGCCCGCAGCTATCCCAAAGTGCGCTTTTTGCAGCATGAATATGAAAACTATATGGAACAGCGTTTGTGGGGCATTCCTCAGGTAAGCACCAAATGGACTTTTACCCTGGATTCGGATGAAGTATGCTCCGATCCCCTGCGTGAGAAGATCATCGAAATCCTCAAAAGCGGTGACGAGACCCATGATGGCTATCTCTTTTTGATCCGCACCCAGATCTTTGGCAAGCTGCTGAAACATCAGGATCTGCTGAGCAGCCGGGGAAAACGGCTGGTGATGACCAAGCACGCCATTCGCTATTGGCGTCCTGCCCGCGTCCACGCTCAGCTAAGGCTGGACAACAAAAAAGAGATGCCGGCAAAATACTATATCATCCACAATCCCATTGGCAGCTTTACCGATCACTTCCGCAAGATGGCACGCTATACCCGCTGGCAGGCTCAAGATATGTTCGATGCCGGCAAACGTGCCCGTTGGTGGCATTTCACCCTGCGGCCAATCGGCAAATTCCTGCAATTCTATATTATTAAAGGCGGTTTCCGGGATGGCATCGAAGGCTTGGTGGTTTGTGCTCTTGGAGCAGTGAATGTAGCAATGAAACACATCATTCTCGCCGAAATGAATCATGAAGCAGGCAGAGACTAAGCAGATTGCACTGATGCAGCTCAAAGCCATCGGGGATACCCTGATGTGCGAACCCTCAATAGCCGCCATCCGCAAGGCGTTTCCGCAGGCGGAAATCACTTTTATCACCAGTAATGTGGCTTATGAAATCCTGCGCTACCATCCCGGGATCAATCGCTTCATCATCTGGCGCAAGAAGACTCCCCTTTTGCCATACCTGCGCTTCCTATATGAGCTTAGAAAGCCGCAGTATGACGTCTTGATCGATTTTCATAAGAATCCTCGCAGCCACCTTTTTTCCCGAGTGATCCGCGCTGAAACCAAGATATCCTTTCGTTCCCCCCGCCGCAATATCGGCTACGATATCCTTTTACCGGAATATGATCTTGATACCTATGTGCCGATCGAAAAGCTGCGCCTTGCCAGTCACATCCTGCCGAAACCCGCTGAGCTAACGATCCCCAAGGTTTACTACACCAAGGCACATCAGCAAGCCGCGGATGCCATCTTTGCCAAACAAGGCCTCCTGGGAAGCGAGATCGTGATGATCGTCTCTCCGGTATCCAAAGTTACCAAACGGCTCTGGAAGCCACCGCATTTTGCCCGCTTATGCGATTTTATCCTGACCAACTACCCCGTGAAGATCCTCTTCACCTGGGGTCCTGGGGAAAAGTCCATCGTGGAAGAAGTGAAACGCCTGATGCACAAGCCATCTCCGGAGATAGATTACCATATCGACAGCCTCCACACTCTGGCCGCATTGTATGAGAAAGCCGACCTCTGGGTAGGTAACGACAGCGGCCCCCGGCATCTGGCAATCGGAGCAGGATTACCCACATTCACTCCTTTCGGACATTTCTGGCACCGGCATTGGACTCCCCCCAACAGCGACATCCACGTCGCAGTTGAGCCAGATAACCGGGATCCCAAACTTGTGGGAGACCGCATTGATACACTTCCCTATGAAAAGGTGGAATCTGCCTGCAAAATATGGCTGGACAACATGTTAACAAGGATATCCAAATGAAAACACTATATGTTCTAACCGGTTATGACGACTTCATCGGCCAGACCCGCAAGCCCTGGGTAAGCATCGATACAAAGATGTTCCTTGAAGAATTGCACAGTTTGGGTTTTACTGTGTACAAACACGGCTTTCATGAAGTAATCAATGGAAAGATTAAGCCCCAAAACCAGGACATCTACTATACATTCAGCCATCGGGATAACTTGCGGCATTACATCCGCGATTGCCTGATGTATTTGCAGGCGAGTGGAAACAGGTTGTTACCACCGCTGGAGCTCTTTCTGTGCCATGAAAACAAAGGCTGGCAGGAGCTTCTGAAGCAAAAACTGGATATCCATAGCCTGGACTACCACTATTTCAGCTCCAAGCGAGAGATGGAATGCTATGATCTACGCTTTCCTATGGTGTTCAAGACTTTAACAGGATCAAACGGCACGGGAGTAGCATTGGTTCACAGCAAAGAGGATGTCTTTAAGCAGCTTGCCAGGCACGAAACCCATCCAGGTATTATCCAGAAGCTGGATTTGTGGAGACGCAAGCATCTGCGTAAAAACAAGCAATTCCCCGGATATCCAAACTATGATTTATACCAGGACGCGTTGTGTTATGCAGATTACATCACCCAGGAGATACCTTTTATCCTGCAGGAGTTTGTCCCCGGCCTCAGCTTTGACTATCGGGTGATCGTATTGGGAGACAAATACTTCATCAGCAAGCGTCATACCAAAGAAGGGGATTTCCGGGCCAGTGGAACCAAGCTCTTTGATTTTGTGATACCAAATCCCGAACCAGCCTTGAATGCGGCCAAAAAGCTCTTTGAAACCTTCAATTCTCCCTTCCTTTCTGTGGATTTGGGAGAGGATGATGCCGGCAACCTGCATCTCTTTGAATATCAAGCTCAACATTTCGGAATCAATATCATTGTACGAGGCGAAGGCTACTTCACCTTCAGTGATGGTACCTGGAACTTCCATCGCAACGACGCCGGATTTGAGCAACACCTGGCTCGCAGCATTAGCAGATATTTACTGTAATGGTCTTTTCATATTATCTACTGCAACCCATCTACAGCGCTGCATGGCATCTATTGAACCTGCTGCAAAAACGCAGGGAGACCGTGTTTTATTGCCATACTCCGGTGGATCTGGAGATTTGGCTGCCCGTGCAGGAATATCTGAAACCCATCCCTATCGCAACCGATAAGCGGGACACCTATAAGTTCCTGAAAAGCAAGGGATTTCGGGTGCGCAGACTACCTGTCTTTCCCAAAGCTGTGATCATGTGCCGGGTGTCTGCCCACAAATTCCCCTGCAGACGCATCATCAAGATCGGGATGATGCATGGGGCGTATCATTTCAAGCGCCGCACCTCTGCCAAAAACTATCTGCCCTTCAGCCTCTATATGTTCAGTTCGCAGAAAGATCTTGATAATGCCATCGAAATCGGGGTAACTTGCGGAAAGGTGGGCGGATATCCCAAGCTGGATCCGTTCCTGCCCCCAAAGCAGGTTACCAGGACTAACCCAGCAAAACCAAAACTACTTTTCACCGCCACTTACGACAGCAGTAGCATGAGCGGCATCGAGCGCTGGATTGATCGCCTTGGGGAGCTGGTGCAGCAATATGATATCGCCGTGAGTGTGCATCCCTGGACCAATTCGGAATATATCAAACGCCTCCGTACAATGCCAGGGATCACCTATATCGAAGACAACCCTTTGCACCACATCCCTGCTGCCGATGTTTGCATCGTTGATACATCATCCATCATTGCTGAAATCTGTGCTCTGGATAAACCCATGATCAGTTGGAAACTCCCCGCTGCACGCCGTTCGGTGCCGGAAGTATATGATATCATCGCCGCGACCAGCATCCAGATCGATAGCTTTGAGGAACTTGTTCCCGCCCTTGACCGTGCCCTGGCAGAGCCCGCTGCACTTGCCCTGGAACGCCAAAAAGCCAATGCCATATTCTTTGACCGTCTGGATGGCAAAGCGGGTGAACGTTGCGCAGGACACATTACAATGCTCTTGCCGGAGTTAGGATTATGAACTATTGTGATGCTCATTGTCATTTGGCCAATTTAAGCCAGATCATGCCCCTTGAACCCTTGTTTGAAGAGGCCGCTGCTCATAAGCTCACCTGTTTTCTGTCCTCTGCGCTCAGCAGAACGGAATTAGACTGGTATGCTGAGCACAGTAAAGCTTATAACATACTCTACAGCGCTGGGATCCATCCCAATTTTGAGCATTGTGATCTGCAATTTGAGGATATCGAAGGTCTATGCCGGGATGGAATAATCTGGGCGATTGGAGAGATTGGGCTGGATAAAGCCAATCCGGAATATGCCCTGATGAAGGCCAATTTTGTCAAACAACTCGATCTGGCCATGGATTATCGTCTGCCCGTGGTGCTGCACATTGTGGGGCATCAGCAAGAAGCCTATGAGATTCTCAAAGTCTATCCCCTGAAATACCTCATCCATGGTTATGCTGGAAGTGTTCAGGCCTTTCGGCAATTCCTCAAGCTGGATAGCTATTTCACGATCAGCGAACGCATCCTCAAGGAGGATAAGCATGATTTACTCAAAGAAATGCTGCAAAGCCGACGCTTCCTCTTTGAAAGCGATATCACCCAGTATTACGTCAGGGAATCTGAAGCCAATCCC
>Ga0265294_10007777_pt1 | contig 12636 bp, 10 predicted proteins | sample MunlanPumphouse3_FD_192504 | JGI IMG/M metagenome (GOLD analysis project Ga0265294, IMG submission 192504) | Groundwater microbial communities from a municipal landfill in Southern Ontario, Canada - Pumphouse #3 | ecosystem: Environmental > Aquatic > Deep subsurface > Groundwater | place... | reverse complement strand
GACCAAATTGTATCATAGATAATAGGGGGATTCTCACTAATAAGATAGGCATAATATCCATATCCGGTGAGCTGGGCATTGAACCCAAGGCTTCCACCGATCATAAAAGCATCTTTTCCCTCGCCCGAGGGAGCATAACTGGCCATCGTCTCCCAGTCGGCCTTGGCAGGTAATCGCCAACCCGTGGGGCAGATCTGATGACCCGCCTCATCATAACTGATGGTACGATCACCCTGATAGAGTGAACCATATCGGTCGCAGTTACCAACTTCCTCATCATAACACTTTTGTACCATTGGAATATATTCGATAATCTTCCACGGGGTGCGATAATCAAGGTTATCCGACATCCACCACTGGTGGCCAATCTTGACCGTACCGTAGTAGTGCCCATCCCGGGCATCCAGGATATAGCCTGTCGGGGCCGTAGAGGAGGAGACATGAAGCTTCTCCCGGGTGGTAGCCCGCTCTCCGCCTTCGTCCTCCGCCTCCAGGGTAACCCAGTAAGTACCTGGTGTGCTGTATTGGTGAAAGACCAGCTTCTCTGTCGACCAGCCCGTATCCCAGATCCCATCACCTTCAAAATCCCACCGTACTAACAGCTCCGAGGGCATGGTCACATCATCCCGCGATGGCCAGGCGCTGATGTAAAAGTTGGTCTGGATATTGCCATACTGCGTCGCCAGCTGGATGCCCGCAACCGGGGGCTTGTTCTCTTTGATCACATAAAATCCCTTGGTAATGCTGTTGCTCAAGCCGTACTGGTCCGTCGCCGTCAGGGTGATCTCCTGCGGACCAAAAAACCAAAAAACATGCTCAAACCGGGGATCATCAAACGGACCATAACGCTGCTCATTCTTGATGTCCCAGGTATACCTGTACGTCCGTATGGAATCCATCGAATGCCGCGTGGCTGAAGCATCCAGTAAAAACGTGTCTTTGACCGTCGCTTCATCCGGAGTCCAGCTAAAATCCGCGAGAATCAGCGGATCGTGCCGGTTAACCTCTACTGCGCTGGTCAGGCTTGCCGTGCGACGTGTCGGATCCACCACGCTCACGCGCACCGTATAGTCACCTGCCGAAGGGTAGCGGTGGCTCACCATCGGCTCATGGCCCCAGTCGGTATCCCAGACCCCGTCATTCTCAAAATCCCACCTAAACTCCAGACTCTCAAAGGGATCCTCATCATCAAACGTCTGGCTAGCATCAAAGGTGAACTCCGTGCGATAGTGGCCAATGGGCGGTTCGATGGTTAACTCAACATGGGGGGCAGAATAGCCCTGCTCAACCCGGATATCACGCGTTATCAAACGCGTCTGCCCATCCTCGGTCAAAAGTTCAACGCGAACATGATGGATCCCCGCCTGATAAAACCGGTGCTTGATAACCTGTTCGGCGCTGTAGGGAACATCCCACAGAGAATCCCCGTTAAGATCCCAGCGAACAAACAGGCTCTGGTGGGAGGAGGGAAGGTTCAGCACTTCCAACCCAAAATCAAAAACCTGAGTCGTCAAACCGCTGTCCGGCGCAATCACCAGGCGGGCCTCCGGGTCCCAGACCTCCTTCTCCTTGATGCAGGAGTGGCTCACCATCAGGATCACCAGCAGGGTCAGAAGCCCAGTCAGGTATAGGACTCTTCTATTCATTGAAACCGAATCTTTTGACTAACGATCTTGCCCAACTCAACATCAACATAACCACCTGTGTACCAAATACTAAATTGGCCTCCCGGAAATCCACCGTACAGACACGAATCCCCTTGGCAGGTGCAGGTTACTCCGGCCTGGTAGAAATAGCGGCCGGGGGGTAAATGGAACGTATATTTTTGTCGATAATCCGACACATTAGCGGCGCTGTAGTAGTCTTTACGGTTCAGGCTGTCGATGGATTGTGCAACATTGAGTTGAACTCGACGGATAGCCCGTTCCGGAACGCCCGTTCGGGGCAGCTCAAAATCAAACTCAATCACTCCCTTGGATGTTTCGATCCCAGTAGAACCGTCACCCGGCTGGATCTCTTCCGGTTCGCAAGAAAACAGCAGACCGGCCAGGCAGATGAGTAATAAGCGTATTGCTTTCATATCATTGACCTTTACTATCTCTAAATCCAAGATGCTTTGTCGTTTCGCCCCGTGCCAGCAGATCAAGTGTTACCTCCGCTAACATCAGGTTAGGGATGTGTTGTTCAACTTTGGACGAAAAGACCCCGAGTCCGTTCACCAGGTTACTGTAATTCTCCAGGTTGGTAAACAGGTTACCCCTCTCCACGTCCGATCGGTACAAAAAGCCCAGGTCTCTGCCTCCTGACAGCATGATGAACTCCACCGAGGTGACCTCCCGCACAACGCCCGGGATCGCGGGGATCTGAGCGGCCATGGACGTAAAAAAGGAGGGCCCTCCAAGGTTACTCTCCTGCATCAGGTTAGCCTCCATATTATACAGCCCCCCGGAGACGTAATCAGCCTGGTGAAACTCAACATATCCGGGTATTGAATCGCGGTAATGAACCCGGAAAATCATTTGATAAACTCCTGTATTTGTGCCAGGAAACCATCGTATCGTGAAGGGCTGACCCGGTTCAAAATTGATTCGCCGGATAGAAATAGGCACCGGGTCCACAATTTTCGGCAGCTCATGAACCGTTATCCGCCCGGAGACCATCTTTTTAAGATCCGGGAAATATACATACAGCCGGTAATCGTTTCCCGGAACCGGGCAAAAAGCTGATGAATAGAGTCTTAGGTTGTTGGCGGGAAAAAGCCCCGTATCTTTATGAACATCGAAAAAAGGCTCGAAATGATACTGGTTTACTTTCGTACCGGCCTGATACTCTTCCATATAAACATCATGAGGAATGTTCCAGATGGTTGAATCAGGCACCTGTATCTGCGTGGGATCATACTCGCCAGCCTGAAACGTGCGCCCCAACCGTATAAACTGGGTAGAATCCGCTGGATTAAGCAGACAATAAACCACCGGAGTGGAATCACCGTCAACATACAAGGAAACATCCTCGGTGCAGCTGGTTGGCAACAGCCCTATAAGGAAGATGGTCAACAAATAAATGCTCTGGCGGAGGTGGGATCGCTGTGAACAAGTATTCCACATGACATATTTTTGGTTTCGTTGGTGGGGACAGTAGAAAGTTACAAAGATCTTTTTAATCAGCCAATTTTTTGAGTTGAATCAATTCTTCGCTAGTATTCATCTTTTACACAGCGGATATAGTAATAGTAACGATGATTACTCCATGACAGGATCGGATCCGGGTGCCCCGCCACCAATCCAAAATGAAATTGCGCTTGCTCTGTTGGCATATGAGGTCGCCGGGTAGCTGAAAAGAACTTAACCTCTTGATTTACTCCATAATACGACCAAATTGTATCATAGATAATAGGGGGATTCTCACTAATAAGATAGGCATAATATCCATATCCGGTGAGCTGGGCATTGAACCCAAGGCTTCCACCGATCATAAAAGCATCTTTTCCCTCGCCCGGGGGATCAATCCATTTTGAGCTTGCGCCAGGCACGAGTCAGCAGGAAGATGGTACAGGCAGCACCCAAGGTCAGAGCAATTGCCGGAACGAATTTTCCGTAGATGTAGTAACCGGTTGCGAACAGGGTAAAGTAGATCGAGAAAGCTCCCAAAAGGATACAGAGGATTCCGGTGGGGACATCCCAACCCCGTTTATCATCAGCGACCAAAGATACCCCTTCAGCATCAGCTTCTGCGATGACTTTTTTCCAGCCAGGGCCACCGGGATGCACCAAGCGGTAAAAGCTGCGAAGCCTCTCAGTTTCAACGGGCTTAGTCAGTAGAGTAACGGTCAGCCATGCTGCGGTAGTGACTCCCACACCGATCACCAGTTGCCAGTGTGAAGCGATTGGAGCCAATCCGGTGATCGGATGAATAAACTGAAAATAGAGCGCAACCAGAAACGAGACGATCATCCCGGTGATTTCGGTGTAGGCGTTGATCCGCCACCAGAACCAGCGGAGGATATAAATGAGTCCGGTACCAGCACCAATCTGCAGGAGAATATTAAAGGCCTGAAGGGCGTTTTGCAGGACGAGGGCAAAGAGTCCGGCGAAGATCATTAAGACCACGGTGGAGATGCGCCCAGCCGCAACTACCTGTTTTTCTGTGGCTTTCGGATTAAGGAACCGCCGATAGAAGTCGTTGGCGATATAGGAAGATCCCCAGTTGAGCTGTGATGCCGTGGTTGACATAAAAGCTGCAATCAGGGAAGCAACCACCAGTCCAAGGAAACCGTTGGGCAACAACGAAAGCATAGCTGGATAAGCGAAGTCGTTCTTGACGATATGCGGATCAATATTTGGAAAAGCGCTTTGTAGCGATGCGATATCCGGGAAAACGATCAATGAAGCCAGGGCTACCAGAATCCAGGGCCAGGGGCGTAGCGCATAGTGCAGCGTATTAAACAGGAGGGTAGCTCCCATGGCACCCCGCTCATTTTTGGCACTCAGCATCCGCTGGGCCACATAACCTCCACCACCAGGCTCGGCACCGGGGTACCAGACACTCCACCACTGAACCGCCAAAGGAAGAATCAGCAGGGTGATGATCATCTCGGTGTTATTAAAATCTGGCAGTAAGTTGAGTTTGGGGATCACAGTATCGTTGGTGATCAGTCCTGACAGGCCGCCGATCTCCGGGCGGGCAATCAGAATAATAGCAGCACCAATAGCACCTGTCATGGCAATTCCAAACTGGAAAAAGTCGGTCAGCAAGATGCTCCGCAGCCCACCGATGGTAGAGTAAATCAACACCACGACAGAAGCCACGATCAGGGTTTGCCCGGCCGACCAGTGCAGCATGACGGCGCCAATCTTGATCAATGCCAACGAAACAGTGGCAATAACCATGATATTAAAAAAAGCACCGAGATAGATTGCCCGGAAACCTCTCAGGAAGGCGGCCAGTCGACCGGAATAGCGGATCTCGTAGAATTCAAGATCGGTTAGCACCTGAGAACGCCTCCAGAGCTTGGCATAGACAAAGACTGTCAGCATTCCTGTCAGCAGGAAGGCCCACCAGGCCCAGTTGCCTGCTACACCGTTTTGTCGAACCAGATCCGTTACCAGGTTGGGAGTATCACAGGAGAACGTGGTAGCCACCATCGAGACACCCAACAGCCACCAGGGCATATTTCGGCCCGACAGAAAAAAATCAGCTGCCGAGCGACCGGCATTACGACTTGCGATAAATCCGATCGATAGCAGAATCGCAAAAAAGACCACTATGATCGTCCAGTCTAGTGCATTTAGTACCATAATTTCAGGTTTAATTTTCGATGCGTAAAGGTGTCAAAAAAAAGCTAAATCGCCTCAATGGTTGATGAAGGTTTGGAGGCAATATTATAGGTTACGCTTACCACACCCGGCACCTCGGAAGTGATTCGGCTGGCTAATTCAACTAAAAGACTATAAGGCAGTTGAGTAGGTTTTGCCGTGCGGGCATCGTGGCTATCCCAGCAGCGAACCTCGATCTGTTGACCGAAATCGCGTTTGCCATCACGCATACCAGTTACGCGGTCATTATGAAGGATGGCCAGATACTGGAATGCTCCGGTTTCTTTCAGCAGCTCCTCCACAATGGCGGTGGCTTTGCGAACGGTATCGAGTCGCTCCTGTGTCACCTCCCCGATAATCCTGGCTGCCAGAGCTGGCCCGGGAAAGGGGATCCGGTCGAACAGTTCGGCCGGAAGTCCGGTGGCTCTGCCCACTTTACGAACACCATCCTTTCGAAGCTGGATCAGGGGTTCGATGATTCCGTAACCAAAAGCTTCGCGAGGATCAATGCCCAACTGCTCAAACACGTTATGCTGACGCTTAATACCGGCTACGGTCTCGTCAATGTCAGTCAAAATGGTACCCTGGAGCAAAAATTTCGCCCCGCTCTCCTTCACCAGCCGCCCAAACACCTTCTTGTAGAACGTCTGTGTGATCGCCTCCCGCTTCTCTTCCGGATCGGTAATACCCTTTAACGCGGCCAGAAACTCCTCGCGGGCATCCACAATTTCAATATCAATCCCCAGAGCTTTGAACAGACCAGCTACCCGGACAGGTTCGCCTTCACGCATCAACGCATTGTCTATCAATACAGTACGAAGCCGGTTACCTAAGGCCAGATGACCAAGCATCGTTACTACGGAGGAATCCACGCCCCCACTGAGCGCATTAATCGCGATACCATCGCCAACCTGCTGGCGAATCTCAGCAACTTTCTCATCAATGAAAGCCTTTTCATCGAGCTTTTCTGCAAGAATCTCTTTTGTCATAATTTTTATCCGGTTTGAAAAAGGATTCGGGAAATTTCCAGGTCGGTGAAATTACGTTTTCTGCCAAACTCCAGCAACCCCGCCACCAGTTTTTCGGGTCACCACATTTTCGTTCAGCCCGAATTCGGTTATCTTTGATCAATTCGAACATGATTATGACAAAATTACAACCCTCCGACACCAGCAGGAATGCCCTAATCGGCTTAGAAGGGAAACGGGCAGTGATCACCGGCGGAGCAGGGATTCTGGGGCAGGCCATCTGTCGCGCCCTGGCGGAATCAGGCATTCAAACCGCCATTCTCGACCTGAACCAGGAGGCTGCCACCCAACTGGCCTGTCAGCTGCAAACCCAAACCGGAACCCGTTGTATCGCGGCGAATGCTGATGTTTTGTGCCAGGAATCCCTGGAACAGGCCAGGCAAATTATTGAAGATGAGCTTGGTCCAACAGATTTCCTGATCAATGCTGCCGGCGGAAACTCGCCCAGAGCAACTACCGGGAAAGAGGAAATAACAGCGGAAAATGGTGGTCCAACGATAGCTGACAGCTTCAAAGAAACCTTTTTTGACCTGGACCAACACGGATTTCAATCGGTCTTTGATCTGAACTTCTTGGGCACCCTGTTGCCCTCCCAGGTTTTTGGGAGGGGAATGGTCCAACGCAAAGCTGGGGTGATACTGAATATCAGCTCAATGAACTCATTTCGCCCCCTGACAAAAATTCCGGCCTATTCGGCCGCCAAAGCCTCCATCAATAACTTTACGCAGTGGCTTGCCGTACATCTGGCAAAAACTGGTGTGCGGGTGAATGCCATCGCCCCAGGATTTTTCCTCACCGATCAGAACCGTTTTCTGCTAACCGACAGGCAAACGGGCGAACCAACCCCTCGCGGCCTCAAAATAATCGCCAACACACCCATGGGTCGATACGGCCACCCCGACGACCTAAAAGGCGCGGTGCTGTTCCTCCTCTCCGATGCTTCAGCATTCATTACCGGGGTGATCATGCCAATTGACGGGGGATACAGCGCATTCGGAGGCGTGTAATCAGCCGCTCAGGCATAACCTTAGAAAACAACCATGAATCTTCAACAAATCCTCAGCGACCTGCAGCCTTCTAAAGATTTTTTTATCGGAATCGACTCCGACGGATGTGCTTTCAATACCATGGAGATCAAGCAGAAAGAGTGTTTCTGCCCCAACTTCATTAAGTACTGGGGATTCCAGCCTGTGGCAAAAGTTGCGCGCGAAACCTGGGAGTTCGTTAACCTCTATTCCAGACTGCGCGGAACCAATCGTTTCCTGGCCCTGATCGAGACAATAAAACTGGCAGAAGATCGAAAAGAGCTGAAAATCAGAAACTTCAAAACACCCAACATCCAGCCACTGATCGAATGGACCCGCCAGGAGAGCCGGCTGGGGAATCCAACTCTGGCTGCCTATGCCTCCAAAGTTAAGGACCCCGTCATCAACAATGCCCTGGCCTGGTCGAGGGAGGTGAATGAAGATATTGCGGAGATGATCTACGGCATCCCTCCGTTCCCAATGGTCAAAGAAAGCCTCAAACGGCTTGAGGAGGTAGCTGATATGATGGTGGTATCCCAAACTCCCGTGGAAGCTCTCGAACGCGAATGGGAGGAGCACGGAATCTCCTGCTACATGCGGATCATCGCAGGCCAGGAGTATGGCACCAAAACCGAGCACCTGGAGCTCGCAGCTAAAGGTAAGTATCCCAGGAATCACATCCTGATGGTGGGTGATGCACCCGGCGACCTCAAAGCTGCCAAAGCTAACGATGTGCTCTTTTACCCTATCAATCCCGGTCATGAGGAGGATTCGTGGGAGCGCTTTTATCAGGAAGGAATCGATAAATTCTTGACTCTTAATTATTTAGGCGACTATCAAGATCAATTAATCAGAGACTTTGAAAGCCTGCTACCTGAACACCCACACTGGCAATAACCACTTTTTCTGATGATGTACTTTCGGGAAGGATCGGAACAGAGCAACCTCTCAACAGAGGATCTACGGCACGGATTATACCAGGCACTCGACCAACTTGGGCCACGCCATAAGGTGTTGCTGGTTCCACCGGATCAAACACGGCTGCACTCCAGAGCCGGTGAGCTGACGGTGATGGCATGGGAATATTATGGCAGCGCTGTTACCGACATTCTGCCCGCACTCGGAACGCACACCCCAATGGGCCCAAGCGAGATCAACCGGATGTTCCCCGGCATACCTCACAAGCTCTTTAGGGATCACAACTGGCGAAAGGATGTGATCACCCTCGGCGAGGTGGAGGCAGAGTACGTCCGGGAGGTTTGTGAGGGAATGCTCTCCTACCCCTGGCCAGCTCAGATGAACCGGCTGATCCTTGAGGGAAAGCATGACCTGATCCTCTCCCTCGGTCAGGTTGTTCCGCACGAAGTGATCGGGATGGCAAACTACAATAAGAACCTCCTGATTGGCTGCGGTGGGCCCGAGAGTATCAACAAAAGCCACTTCCTTGGGGCAGTGTACGGAATGGAACGCATCATGGGAAGATCACAAAACCCTGTCAGACAAGTTCTTAACGAAGCCATGAGGCGCTTTGCTAAGCATCTTCCGGTGGTATATGGGCATACGGTCATAGCCTCGGCCAAGGATGTTGAGGTGGGAGGTAGTGGAAGATTGGAGACGAAGGGCCTCTTTATTGGCGATGATGAGGCTGTCTTCACAGAAGCGGCGGAGCTATCACTTCGGGTGAATTTTACTTTGCTGGAAAAGCCACTCTCCCGGGTGGTGGTCTTTCTGGATCCCGGGGAGTATAAGAGCACCTGGCTGGGTAACAAGGCTATCTACCGGACCCGCATGGCGTTAGCCGATGGTGGGGAATTGGTGGTTATGGCCCCGGGGGTGCGCGAATTTGGCGAAGATCACGAAATCGACCGGCTGATCCGGAAACACGGATACCTTGGGAGGGCCCATATTCTTCAGGCGGTTCGGGAAGACTCCACCCTGGCCGGCAACCTCAGTGCTGCGGCACATCTGATTCATGGCAGCTCCGAGGGCAGATTCGGCATAACGTGGTGCCCCGGTGGACTTTCCCGTGATGAGGTCGAGAGCGCCGGATTCAATTATGCCGATCCTCAGGAGATGATGAGCCAATATCCTCCTGATCTTCTGAATGATGGATGGAACCGGATGAAATCAGGTGAGGAGATCTTTTTTATCAGCAACCCGGCCATCGGACTGTGGTCAACTAAAGCACGATTCCATGAAACTAGTCGTTGACAATCAGATACCATTTATTCGAGGTATTCTTGAACCATTCGCGCTGATCAGTTATCTGCCAGGAGCTGCCATCAGGAAAGAAAACCTGACGGATGCCGATGGTCTGATCATCCGCACCCGCACCAAATGCACGCGCGAACTCCTGCAGGGCACACCGGTTCAGATCATCGCCACAGCCACCATAGGATATGACCATATCGATACCGAGTGGTGCGAGGCAACCGGAATCCAGTGGACCAACGCTCCCGGCTGCAATTCAGGCTCAGTAGCCCAATACGTGGCCGCGGCCTTAGCTGCTATCACAAATGAAAAGCAGCTCGATTTAAAAGATAAAACCTTGGGTATCATTGGAGTAGGGCATGTCGGCTCCAAAGTGGAACATCTCGCCAAAGCCCTCGGCATGAACGTTTTGCTTAATGATCCTCCACGAGCACGATCCGAGAGCCTTCCTGGCTTTGCCGACCTGGATACCCTTCTGAAGCATTCCGATATCGTTACCCTGCATGTACCTCTGAACCGGACAGGACCTGACAAAACACTGCATCTTGTTGATTATCAATTTCTTAATAAACTCAAACCGAATGCAATCCTGATCAACACCGCCAGGGGGGAGGTTATCGAAGAGCAAGCGGTGCTGGATTGGATTGCTGGTAACAACGGTCGGGTGTCCGAAGCGATCCCGGAAAGCAACCATGGCACGCTCATTATCGACACCTGGCCTGATGAGCCGCACATCAACCCGGAGCTGCTGGCTAAGGCCTGGATCGGGACTCCACACATTGCAGGCTATTCCCTTGATGGTAAGCTCAATGCCACGATTTTGGCCGCTACCGCCATGGCGAAACACTTTGGTTTTACCCTCGATCGGCTTCCCTCTATTGACCAGCCTTCGCCGGTGAGTGGGCTCGGTTTGGCGAGTTCGGTGTACGACCATATACTCGAAACCTATGATATCCTAGCTGATGACCGTCGATTACGGGAATCACCAGAACTATTTGAAAATCTGCGAAATAACTATCCACCACGTCGAGAGTTCCAAGCGTGGGAAATCGATTCCTTCCCTTCCGGAGAAATCGGGCACATGCTTCAAGCTCTCGGTTTCGGGCCTACCACATAATCTTCAAGCTATGGACACTGCTTCAATCGCCATCATCGGCCTCTCCGTCATGGGCAGCAATCTGGCCCGCAACCTGGCGGGCAAAGGTATTAAGGTAATCGGTTTTGACTACTGGCCTGAACAGGTGGATCGCTTTCGGGAAACTGCCGGACATGAGGGCATCCGGCTGGCTGGGTCGCTGGCCGGTCTGGTGGAGGCCCTGCAACCACCCCGAAAGGTGATGCTGATGATTAAGGCAGGTGAGCCGGTCGATGAGATGATTCGCCAATTGCTGCCCCTCCTGAGTCGCGGGGATGTGATCATCGATGGCGGCAACTCCAATTTTTCAGACACCACGCGTCGAATGCGGGAGGTAGAGGCTCAAGGGCTTCTCTACATCGGTACCGGGATATCGGGTGGTGAAGAGGGTGCCCTCAGGGGTCCGTCGATCATGCCAGGTGGCTCCCGGGAGGCTTGGCCGCTAGTTCGGCCGCTATTCGAAGCCATTGCAGCCAAAGCTCCGGATGGCCTGCCCTGCTGCAGATGGATTGGAGAAGAGGGCGCCGGGCACTTTGTAAAAATGGTACACAACGGCATCGAATATGGCGATATGCAGCTGATCTGCGAAGCCTATCACATCATGCATGAGCTGTATGGCATGACCGCCAGTGAGATGGCAGAGGTCTTCACCACTTGGAACCAAGGAGATCTCAATAGCTATCTGATCGAAATCACCGCCGATATTCTCCGGCATCACGAAACCGACGGCACACCCCTCGTTAACCGAATCCTGGATGCGGCGGGACAGAAAGGAACCGGAACCTGGACTGTACAAACCGCTCTCTCATTAGGTGTTCCGCTAACTCTCATCGGTGAGGCAGTCTTCGCCCGCAGCCTGTCGGCCATGAAAGAGGAGCGGGTTGAAGCTGCCAAAATATATACCCTGAGAAGCAGCCGGACAGGAACTATCAACAAGAATCAACGGGAAGACACGGTGGCGCAAATCGGAAAAGCCCTCTTTGCTGCGAAGATCGTGAGTTACGCCCAGGGATATATGCTGATGCGTGAGGCCGCAACAGCGTACAGATGGAACTTCGATTACGGCGGGATCGCCCAAATCTGGCGCGGAGGCTGTATCATCCGGTCGAACTTCCTAGACAGAATTTATGAGGCCTTTACAAGGCGCCCAGATCTACCCAATCTTCTGATAGACAAATACTTTAGGGATAAAATCCAGGCACTAGAACAGGCCTGGCGGCAAGTAACCAGCCAAGCCATCCTGCACGGAATCCCCATTCCTGCCCTATCCGCGGCACTCAGCTTCCTCGATGGATACCGGAGCGCCCGCCTCCCGGCAAACCTACTACAGGCTCAGCGCGACTATTTCGGGGCACACACGTATGAACGAACCGACCGGGCACGGGGAGAGTTTTTCCACACAGAATGGAAACAGGACTGCGATCCAAAAGTAAAACACAAATAACCATGAAAGAATTCCTTGATCACACCTTCCTCCTTCAATCGCCAACAGCCGAACGGTTATTCCATGAATATGCGGGACAGATGCCCATCATCGACTATCATTGTCACCTGGATCCGGCGCTGATTGCAGCCGATCACCGATTTGACAATATCACCGAGGCATGGCTCAAGGGCGATCATTACAAATGGCGAGCCATGCGCGCCAATGGTATTGAAGAACAATTCATTACGGGCGATTCCCCGGATGAGGAAAAGTTCGATAAATGGGCCGAAACCGTCCCCTACACCATCCGTAACCCCCTCTTCCACTGGACACACCTGGAGCTCAGACGATATTTTGGAATTGAAGCCCTGTTGGCTCCCACAACCAGCCGTGAGATCTTTCAAACCACCTCTGCCGCTTTACGTACCTCAAACTTTTCGGTACGCCGAATGCTGGAAAAAATGAAGGTTGAGCTGGTCTGTACCACCGATGACCC
>Ga0265294_10007775_pt1 | contig 12640 bp, 12 predicted proteins | sample MunlanPumphouse3_FD_192504 | JGI IMG/M metagenome (GOLD analysis project Ga0265294, IMG submission 192504) | Groundwater microbial communities from a municipal landfill in Southern Ontario, Canada - Pumphouse #3 | ecosystem: Environmental > Aquatic > Deep subsurface > Groundwater | place... | reverse complement strand
ACAAAACCTAAAGAAGAATTAAAAAGTATTGTAAAAATATCTTTAGAGGAAGCTAGAAAGAAAGTCCCAAATATCAAAGTTGGTGAAACGATTGAAGAAGAAATTACACCTAAGGATTTTGGTAGGGTTGCAGCTTCAACTGCAAAACAAGTTGTTATGCAAAAGATTAGAGAAGCAGAACGTATTAGTGTAATGGATGAATTTGAAGGTAAACAAGATGAATTGGTTGTTGGTTTAGCTTCGAGAGAGGATGCCTTAAACTATTATATCGATTTGGGACGTATCCATGGTATTTTACCTAAGAAGGAAGTAATTCCTGGTGAAACAATTATTATGGGAAACTCGTTAAAGGTTTATATTGTGAAGGTTGAAAATACACCTAAGGGGCCTAAGGTTCTTTTATCTAGGACCCATTATGGCTTTGTAAAACGTTTACTAGAACTTGAAATACCAGAATTACATGATGGCGAAGTTGTACTTTATAGTATAGCTCGTGAAGCTGGTGTTAGAAGTAAAATAGCAGTATATTCTGAAAATAGAAAAATTGATGCTATTGGTTCATGCATTGGTGAGCATGGTGAACGTATTGAAAGAATTTTAAAAGAACTAAAAGGTGAAAAAATTGATTTAATTCTATATGATAAGGATCCAGCGACATTTATTAAAAACGCTTTGAGCCCAGCTCGAAACATTTCAGTATATATAACTGATGAAAAACGTAAGGAAGCTATTGTTGTTGCAGATGGCGAAAATCTTTCTTTAGCAATAGGCAGAAAGGGTCAAAATGTTCGTTTAGCTACAAAACTTACCCATTATCATTTAAATATTAAAACAACTGAAGAAATGGCTAATGAAGGTATAAATATCAAAACTGAGGGGAATGAGTAAGTAGATGATAAAAAAGATACCACTTAGAACCTGTGTAGTTACAAAAGAAAAATATCCTAAAAGTGAATTGCTAAGAGTTGTAAAAGATAATACAGGAAATGTATTTATTGATAAAACTGGTAAAGCTAATGGCAGAGGTGCCTATTTAAAAAAAGATATCGATGTAATAAAAAAAGCGAGAATAAGTAAACAATTAGATCGGCATTTAGAAATTACCGTTTCAGATGCTTTATATGATGAATTGGAAACGATTGTAAATATGTAAAAATATTATGAAAGAGGTGGAGAGTATGATGAGTGTTTTAGATTATGCTAATGATATTGGAAAAGATGTCAGTATAGTGCTCAACAAATGTAAAGAATTAAACATTCCCGTAACTAAAGAGGATGATATGTTAGAAGAGGAACATATTATTGATTTAGATAATGTTTTTGCTAATGGAAATGTAGAAACTGAAATTGAAGAGGACACAATCAATGATGAAGAAATAGAAAAAATTATATCTAAAGTAAATATCAAAGTAGATGATACTATTAAGATGCAAAAACTAAAGAAGAAAAGTGACATAACAAGTGAAGATTTTGCCAATAGAAAAAAGCAAATGTATAAACATAAAGAAAAACTTATTTCTAATAAAGCTGATCAAGACGACAAAATTATTATTTATAAGGAGAACATGTCAGTTAATGATTTAGCTCTTGCTCTTTCAATAAATGGAGTCGATTTAATAAAAAAATTAATGGCTTCGGGTGTTATGGCAGGTCTTAATGATCCTATTTCATATGATGATGCCTCTATTTTAGTAATGGATTATGATAAAGAATTAAAAAGGGAAGAAACGCAAGATGAGATAAATTTTGAAAATCTTGAGATTGTTGATGATGAAAGCGATTTGGTTGTAAGACCTTCTGTTGTAACTATTATGGGACACGTTGATCATGGTAAAACAACCCTTTTAGATACCATTAGAAAAGCAGATGTTGTTAGTGGTGAAGCAGGTGGCATTACTCAACATATTGGAGCTTACCAAGTAACTTATAACGATAAGAAAATAACTTTTATTGATACTCCGGGACATGCAGCTTTTACAGAGATGCGTGCTAGAGGAGCTAGTATAACTGATATAGTTATTATTATAGTAGCTGCTGATGATGGTGTTATGCCTCAAACGAAAGAAGCTATTGATCATGCTAAAGCAGCAAAAGTTCCAATAATTGTAGCAATTAATAAAATTGACAAGCCAGAAGCTGATCCTGAAAAGGTAATGACTGAAATGGTTGCTAATGGACTTACGCCAGAAGAATGGGGAGGAGATACTTTATTTGTTAAAGTTTCTGCTTCAACAGGCGAAGGAATTAATGATTTGTTAGAAAATGTCCTTTTAATAGCTGAAATGGAGGAATTAAAAGCTAATCCAAACCGTTATGCTTTGGGTTCGGTAATTGAGGCTAGACTTGATAAAAGTGCAGGTCCAACTGTTACATTACTTATTCAAAATGGGACTTTACGTTTAGGAGATTCTGTTGTTGTAGGTACAACTTATGGTAAAGTAAGAACGTTGAAGAATGATAAACATCAAGAGATTTTAGAAGCTTTACCTTCTACACCTGTTTCTATTACGGGAATAAATGAAATTCCTACAGCTGGTGATAAATTTATGGCTTTTGAAACTGAAAAAGAAGCACGCAGTATAGCTGAAACTAGGAAACAATCCGCTAAAGATAAAGCTAATAAACCAGCTGAAGCATTAACGTTAGAAGATTTATTTTCTAAAATTCAAGAAGGTGTTAAGGAAATTAATATTGTTTTAAAAGCTGATGTAAAAGGTAGTGAAGAAGCTGTTAGAAATGCTCTAGAAGAAGTAGAGGTTGAGGGTGTTAGGCTAAATATTATAAGAAGTGGAACTGGGACAATAACTGAAAGTGATGTTGTTTTAGCTAATGCGTCAAAAGCTATTGTAATTGGTTTTAATGTTAGACCTAATCATGATACTGTAGAAACAGCTAAAGAGTATGCGGTTGATATAAGATTATATACTATTATATATAAAGTTATAGAGGATTTGGAAGCAGCAATGAAAGGTATGTTAGACCCAATCTATGAAGAAAAAGTCTTAGGCCAAGCTGAAATTAGGAAGTTATTTAAATTTTCTAAAACTGGTACTATCGCTGGATGTTATGTAACTGATGGTATTATAAAAAATAATGCAAAAGCACGTATTATAAGAGAGGGAATTGTCATCTATGATGGAAGTATTAGTAGTATTCAAAGAGAAAAGAACTCTGTTAAAGAAGTTAAATCAGGCTATGAATGTGGACTTACAATTGAAAATTATAACGATTTGAAAGAACAAGATGTTATAGAAGCTTACGAAATTGTGGAAGTGAAAAAATAATGAACACGATTAGAGTAAAGCGTATAGCTAGTAGTCTACAAAAAGAAATAAGTGATATCATAGCCAATGAAATACGTGATGAAGATTTAAAACTGGTAACAGTAACTCATATAAAATTAGCTAATGATTTAGGTTATGCTAAAGTATATGTTACAACCATTTTTGATGATAAAAAAGAAAAAATAATTGAAGATTTAAATAAGGCTTCAGGCTTTATTAAAGGTGAACTTGGTAGACGTAAATTTGAAATTAGAACAATGCCTAATTTAGAATTTGTTTATGATGAGTCATTAGAATATGCACACAATATTGAGAAAATAATAAAAGACTTACAAGACGAAAAATAGGTGAGGATGAATCTTTACCTATTTTTCTATTATAAATATATATGATATTATGGTAGTGGTGATATAAATGAACGGAATTATATTAATTGATAAGCCAACAGATATGACTAGTAGAAAAGTTGTAGATAAAATTAGCAATATTTTTAAAACCAAGCGTATTGGTCATGCTGGTACGTTAGATCCAATAGCAACTGGAGTGTTGGTGTTATGCGTAGGTAATGCAACAAAAGCAGTTGAATTATTAACTAATTTTAATAAAGAATATATCGCTTCTGTAACACTTGGTGTTGAAACCGACACTTTGGATATCGAGGGAACTATTTTAAATGAAGTAGATAATGTAGTTGTTACGAAAAAGCAAGTGTTAGATGTTTTAAATAAATTTATTGGAAAAATTGAGCAAGAGGTGCCAAAATATAGTGCTATTAAGGTTAATGGGAGGAGACTTTATAATTATGCTAGAGGAAACAAGCTAGTTGAACTTCCTAAGAGAAATGTTGAAATCTTTGAACTATCCTTGATAAGTGATTTGGAAAAAAGTAATGATAAAATTGAATTTGATATTAAATGTCATGTTTCCAAAGGAACATATATAAGAAGCCTAATTAGAGATATAGGGTTAGAATTAGGGTATCCTGCTTGTATGTCTTCTTTAAGAAGGGTTAAACAAGGAGGATTCTCAATAGACCAATGTTATTCTATCGAGGATGTTGAGAACGGATCTTATAAAATTCTTAGTATAAGAGAAACCCTAACTAACATAGAAGAACTTATAGTGAGTAAAGAATTAGAAGTAAAAATAAGAAACGGAGCCATCATAGACAAGATGTTTGATGCTGATAGGATAAAGATTATTAACTCTTCAGGTGATTTAATAGCTATCTATAAAATGTATGAACTTGATAATTCTAAAGCAAAACCAGATAAAATGTTTATATAAATAGGTAAAAAGAACTTGATTTATCATAGAATATAGGGTATATTAGTAATGCATACCTATTCTTGGTAATTGAAAACTCCGTCGTTTACTAGGATTCAGGTTTATATTTAATGCAAGGAGGAAACTAAAATGGCTTTAAAGAAAGATGAAAAGCAAAACATAATTAAGAAATTTGCTCGTGGTGAAGGTGATACTGGCTCAGTTGAAGTTCAAGTTGCAATTTTAACTCAAGAAATTCTTCAACTAACAGAACACTTGAAAGAACATAAACACGATTTCCACTCTAAAAGAGGTTTGTTAATTAAAGTTGGTAAACGTCGTAATCTACTTAATTATCTAATTAAGAATGATGTTAAGAGATATCGTGAATTAATTAAAGAATTAAATTTAAGGAAGTAGGCACTATTTTTTAGTGCCTTTTCTATTGAAGGGATGGTAAGAATGGATAAAAAAATATTTACATTAGATTTCAGGGGAAGAAAAATTGTTGTTGAACATGGTGAACTTGCCAAACAAGCTCACGGAGCAGTTCTAGTAAGATATGGTGACACGGCTGTTTTATCAGCTACTGTTGGCTCTAAAAGTGTATCGGCAGGGGATTTCTTTCCTCTAACGGTTATTTATAATGAAAAACAATATTCAGTGGGTAAAATACCAGGAGGATTTATTAAAAGGGAAGGTAGACCAACAGAGAATGCTACTCTAACAGCTCGTTTAATAGATAGACCTATTAGACCACTATTTCCTGAAGGCTATAAAAATGAGGTTCAAATTATAAACACAGTGCTTTCAGTTGATCAAGATAATTCGCCAGAAATGTCAGCTTTATTTGGGTCTTCATTAGCATTGTCAGTTAGTGAAATACCATTTGATGAACCAGTAGCAGGTGTTGTTGTAGGACGTGTTGATGATGAATTTATTATTAATCCAACCGCTGCTCAAGCTGAAGCTAGTGAGTTATCTTTAACTATTGCAGGAACAGCAACAGCTATAACTATGGTTGAAGCTGGTAGTAAAGAAGTATCTGAAGAAGTTATGTTAGAAGCAATGTTATTTGGTCATGAAGCTATAAAAGAATTAGTTGCGTTCCAAAATGAAATAATTTCAGAAATTGGTGTCGCTAAAGATGAATTTGAAATTCCGCAAACTGATGAGGAATTAACTGCTGAAGTAAACAATATTGCTAAAGATAAAATGATAGAGTGTATTAAAATAAAAGAAAAAATAGCAAGATATGAAGCTATTGATAATTTAAAAGAGGAAGTTATTGAGTCTTATCGAGAAAAATATCAAGATGATGTAGATAGAGATGATATAGTCAAAAAGGTAAGAAATATTCTTGATGATGTTGAATGGCTAGAATTAAGACGCTTAATTGTTGATGAGAAGATAAGACCTGATGGTAGAGGAATAACTGAAATTAGACCTTTATCAGGGGAAGTTGATTTACTTGCGAGAACACATGGCTCGGCATTATTTACAAGAGGCCAAACTCAATCCTTAAGTGTTACAACTTTGGGTGCAATTGGTGAACATCAAATTTTAGATGGGCTCGGTGTTGAAGCTGATAAGAGATTTTTGCTTCATTATAACTTTCCACAATTTAGTGTTGGTGAAACCGGTCGTTATGGTTCGCCTGGTAGAAGAGAAATAGGTCATGGTGCTTTAGGAGAACGTGCTTTATTACAGGTTATACCAAGTGAGGAAGAGTTTCCATATACTATTCGTGTAGTATCTGAAATACTTGAAAGTAACGGTTCATCTAGTCAAGCTAGTATATGTGCTGGTTGCATGTCGTTAATGGCTGCTGGTGTGCCTGTTAAGGCCCCTGTAGCAGGTATTGCTATGGGACTTGTTAGTGATGGTGAAAATTATACTGTTTTAACTGATATTCAAGGTATCGAAGATCATATGGGAGATATGGATTTTAAAGTAGCTGGTACAAGAAATGGTATTTGTGCTCTTCAAATGGATATTAAAATTAAAGGAATTAATGGAGAAATTATTAAAGAGGCTTTAGAACAAGCTCGTATTGGTAGAATGCAAATTTTAGATGTTATGGAAAATGTAATTGCAGAACCACGAAAAGAACTTAGTCCTTATGCTCCAAAGATTAAACAAATTATGATTAATCCATCTAAAATCAAAGATGTTATTGGTCGTGGTGGAGATATGATTTCTAAGATAATCGAAGATTGTGGCAATGTAAAAATTGACATAGAAGATGATGGAAGAGTTGTTGTTTACCATACTGATTACCAAATGATCGATAAAGCAATAGCTGTTATAGAAGACATTGTAAGAGAAGTAGAAGAAGGTAAAATATATACTGCTAAAGTTGTTAAGGTTGAAGAATTTGGATGCTTTGTTCAATTGTGGCCAGGCTGTGAAGGTTTAGTTCATATATCTCAATTAGCCAATGAACATGTAAGTAAAACAGAAGACGTAGTTAAGCTAGGTGATGAAATCATTGTTAAAGCTCTAGGTTATGATAAAAAAGGTCGTTTAAACCTTTCACGCAAGGAAGTTTTCAACAAAGATAAAGAAAAAGAACCTAAAAAGGAAACTGAAGAGGTTAAGATTTTAGAATAACAAGTAAAAAAGAAGATATTTAGATATCTTCTTTTTCTATCTCTTTACTTCCATGAATACAGGTAAGATAATAGGCTTTCTGCCAGTTTCATCCTTTATAAATGGAGATACTTCAGCGATAATTTGTTGTTTTAAATCTGCATAATTCAATTTCTTGTTTTTAAGATTGTGTTTGATTATCTGATTAGCCATATATTCTATTCTACTAAGTAATTCACCACTTTCGTTAACAAGAACAAAACCTCTAGTTGTAATATTAGTGTTCCCTAGTAATTCATTATTATTGATATCAATATTTGCAATAATAACTAGAATACCATCATCAGACATAATGCTACGATCTTTAATAACGGCACTACCTACATCGCCAATTCTATTACCATCAACATAAATATCTGATGCTTGAACAGTTCCGTTTCTTTTAATACCGTTCTTTGTTATTGATAAAACATCACCGTTATCTAAAACGAAGATATTCTCCTTAGGTATTCCACATTCTAATGCTAAATCAGCATGTGCTTTAAGCATACGATATTCACCATGGTATGGCATAAAATATTCTGGCTGGAATAATCTTAACATTAATTTCAATTCTTGATTATTACCATGTCCTGAAGTATGAATGCCACTTAATGATGTATTAGTAAATACTTTAACACCTTTTAAGTATAATTTATTTATTGTATTCGATATACTTGCAGCATTACCTGGAATAGGTGATGAAGAAAATACTACGACATCGCCTGGGATTAATTTGATTTGTCTGTGTGATCCATTAGCAATTCTCGATAGAGCAGCTAGTGGTTCACCTTGTGATCCAGTACATAATAATGCTATTTCATTAGCTTTCATTCTGTTAGCTTCTTCTGGTGTAACAAAGATATCGGTATCTTCAATATAACCACCTGATATAGCTATTTCAATTGATGTTTCCATACTTCTTCCAAATAAAGCAACTTTTCGGTTGTTTTTTTTGCAAGTTTCAACAATGTGTTTTAGACGATATATATTTGATGCAAAAGTTGCGATAATAATACGACCATCACATTCTTCGAAGACGTCTCCCAAAGCCTCATCAACTTTTGATTCGCTAATTGAGAAACCATCTACTAAGGCATTGGTACTATCACTTAATAATAGTTTAACGCTCTTTTTTCCAATCTCAGCCATTTTATGAATGTTAGACATTGGTCCAATTGGTGTAAAATCAAATTTAAAGTCCCCAGTCATAACTATTGTACCGTTTGGTGTATGAATAGCTAAACCGTGAGAATCCGGTATAGAGTGAGTTGTATTAAAAAACTCTATATCGAAATATTTATATTTAACTCTAGTTTTTTCAGTATAAATATTAATATTTTTATATTTAATATTACGTTCTTCAATTTTCTTTTTTATAAGTGCAGTTGCTTGCTTAGGCGCATATATAATTGGAATATTGATTAATTGCAACAAAAAAGGAATACCACCAATATGGTCTTCATGACCATGGGTAATAAATAAGCCCTTTATTTTGTCTTGATTTTTCTTTAGAAAAGAAAAATCGGGAATGACATAATCTATTCCCATTAGTTCATCTTGTGGGAACATAACACCAGTATCAACAATGATAATCTCGTCGTTATGCATGACGCAATACATATTCTTGCCAACTTCTCCTAATCCGCCTAAGGCAAAGACTTTTGTATCGCCATTTTCAAAAAATTTCATAATTCTCCTTTCGTAGTTAATATTTGAAAGATTAACTTTTTTAAGTATACATGTTTTTTGTTTGTTTGTCTAGATTATATCCTTTTATTAGGCTTAAATTTACAAAAAATAGGTAAAATGATTGGTTTCGAAACATTATTTATGTTATTTGTATTATAATAATATTTGAATGGAGTTAAACATGGTAGATATTTTAGAAAACATAATTGAAGTTATCACAGATGTAATGAGAGTTGGAGGACCTTTAGTTGGTTTTTTCCTCATTATCTTAGAATCAATTCTGCCAATTCTACCATTAGGAGCTTTTATTGCTTTAAATAATATTGTGTTTGGTTCGTTTTGGGGTTTTATTATATCTTGGGTTGCTACTATTATCGGATGTATCATATCTTTTTATGCTTTTAGGTTAGGCTTTAGTAATATTTTATACCGTAATATTAAACTTGAAAGTAAAGTAAATAAATTTATGGTTTATATGAGGAATATTACCTTACCACAGTTAACATTACTTATTGCAATGCCATTTACCCCCGCATTTGCTGTTAATATAGCTGCAGGTCTATCAAAGATGTCCGTCGGCAAGTATTTAGCAAGTATAATTATTGGAAAAATTTCAATTGTATATTTCTGGGGATATATTGGTACTAGTTTTATTGAAAGTATTAAAGATCCTGTGATTCTTTTAGAAATTGCGGCTTTACTTGGCATAGCTTATGTTATATCAAGATTAATTCAAAAATATTTAAATATGAATGGAGTGAAGTAATGGAGTATATTGTAATTATTTTATTAATAGTGATTCTTATAGTCTGCGTCATATCTTTATCGAAGAATATTAATGAGGGGAATATCACCGAACGTTTAGGAAGACTTGAGACAAGTCTTACAAAAGAAGTGGGAGACTTTAAGACTGATTTTGGGCGTACTTTGACTGAAGATTTTAACAGATTAAATGAGCGAATTGAATTTAAATTAAATGCTATTAATGAAAGAGTTAATATTAGATTAGATGAGAATTTTGAAAAAACAAATAAGACCTTTACTTCCGTTTTAGAACGTCTATCTAAAATAGATGAAGCTCAAAAAAAGATTGATTCTCTCTCAAGTGACATTGTGTCGCTGCAAGGTGTTTTAACAGATAAAAAGAGCAGAGGTATCTTTGGTGAGGTTAATCTAAAGCATATTCTAAGTAACATTTTTGGAGAAAAGAATGATCGTATTTATCAAATTCAATATTCTTTTCAAAATTCAACTATAGTCGATGCTGTGTTATTTGCTCCTGAACCTTTAGGAACTATAGCGATTGATTCTAAATTTCCCTTGGAACATTATCAACTGATGGTTGATAAAAACCTCTCAAGTGTAGAAAGAAAAAAAAATGAAAAAGAGTTTAAAAATGATGTTAAGAAACATATAGATGCTATATCATCTAAATATATAATTCCTAATGTAACATCAGATCAAGCAATAATGTTTTTGCCAGCAGAAGCAATATTTGCAGAAATCAACGCATATCATCAAGATGTAATTGATTATGCTAATAAAAAAAGAGTATGGATCACTTCTCCAACTACTTTGATGAGTACTTTAACTGTTGTTCAAATGGTTATTAGAAATATGGAAAGAGATAAATATGCTTCAATTATTCAAGAAGAATTATCTAAATTAAGTGTAGAATTTTCACTTTATCGCCGTCGATGGGACAAGCTTTCACAACATATTCAAACAGTTAGTAAAGATGTTGAAGAAGTTCATATTACAACCAGAAAAATAAGCAAGCGTTTTGATTCAATAAACAAAGTTGATGTTGATAAATTGCAAGTAACAGAAGAAATAGAAACCATTAATAATGGAGGTGATGAAGATGAATCGGATTTACAATAAATTAGTTAGGGATAAAATAGCTTAAAAAATAAAAGATAATGGAGAAGAACCAATAACAAGAATTCTTGGTGATGAAGAGTATAAATTAATGCTTAATAATAAATTGGTAGAGTAAGTTCATGAATATCTTTTAAGTAGTGAACCTGAAGAACTAGCAGATATCTTAGAGGTTGTTAGAGCAATAGGTAAGGTAAATGGACTATCCTTTGAAGAACTTATAAAAATAATGGACCAGAAAAAAGAGAAACGTGGGGGATTTGATGAGAAAATCTTTCTTATCAAAGTTAAAAATGCAAAGAGTTTATAATTTATAAACTCTTTTTTGTTTTAAATAACTTGTTTCATCAATACAATTTAATAGGTGATAATGATGACAAGGTTGTTTTTGTTCTTAGTAGGTTTTGGTTTAATGGTAATTGGTATTGTCCATATTATAATTTATATGAATTTTATGACTGTTGGGTATACTTTTAATGAATACGTTAATTTTATTATTAGGAGTAGTGATTTTGTTTATACAATAGTAGGTTTTATTATTGTTAATTTATGTATTTTTGTTAAGGGAGGAGAAAATAGTGAAATACGTTTATGATATTCTTTTAAATTTTAATGAGACAAGGATCTATGATTTTTTTGAGTGGCGTCCTGAAGATGATATTGAATATTTTAAAAAAGTATCGATCTTAAAGATCGATAGTGATTCTTATAGAAAAGTTGCAGTTGGAGCTAGAGTTGCTGATGAAGCCTTATTAAATAAAATATATAATACTGCCGAGATATACGATAAGAAACAAATTAGATATGTTGAATATTTAATGATATTAACTAACGGCAGTGAAGCAGTTGGTGTTTTACTAAATAAAATGGGTCGAATACTGATGATTAGTAAATTACTCTTGGACGAGGAAGAAGAAGTTTTTGGGATATGCAACATACAGGATGAGAAAGCACTTGATATAACAGCCAGTAATATAGAAAGTAATAATACGAATAATTATTTAACCCGTTATGAAGGTAAAAAATTATTTTTTCTTAATAAAGAGTTAGAAGGGTTATACTTTGATAAGAATTTAGTTAAGTTAAAATATTTATATTATGAATGTTTTAGACAGATAGAAAATGATATAGAGACAATATATGACCGTATAAAAACATTTATAAATGATGAATGGAGTACAAAACATAATGAATTATATAACTTGGTAAGACTTTCATATAGCAAGAAATAGTTTTTTGTCACATCCTTGAAAGTATATTTTTCAAACTTTATACTAAACATATTATAGAAGGATGGTGATTTTTTGCATTTAGTACCGACGGTTATTGAAAAAACAAGTAGTGGTGAAAAAGCGTATGATTTATATTCACGATTATTAGAGGACCGTATTATTCTCTTATGTGGTGAGATAGATGATCATCTTGCAAATAATATTGTAGCTCAATTGCTTTATTTAGATAGTTTGAATAATGAAAATATTAATCTTTATATAAATTCCAATGGAGGTTCTGTGACAGCAGGCTTTGCTATCTATGATACGATGAATTATATAAAGAGTGATGTCTCGACTATTTGTCTTGGTTTAGCAGCTTCAATGGGTGCTTTTCTGCTGTCTAGTGGTGAAAAGGGCAAAAGATTTGCACTACCTAATGCAGATGTTTTAATCCATCAACCATCAGGTGGTTCTCAAGGGCAAGCGACAGAAATGAAAATTGCAGCTGAACATATTTTAAAGGTGAAGGATAAACTCAATAATATTTTATCTAAGAATACTGGTCAAAAGTTAGAACAGATAGAAAATGATGTTGAAAGAGATTGTTATATGACTTCTGATGAAGCATTAGGCTATGGACTTATTGATAAGATATTGTAAAAATCAGTTATA
>Ga0265294_10007774_pt1 | contig 12643 bp, 17 predicted proteins | sample MunlanPumphouse3_FD_192504 | JGI IMG/M metagenome (GOLD analysis project Ga0265294, IMG submission 192504) | Groundwater microbial communities from a municipal landfill in Southern Ontario, Canada - Pumphouse #3 | ecosystem: Environmental > Aquatic > Deep subsurface > Groundwater | place... | reverse complement strand
ATTTCTTCGTTGGCATTAATAATACCTCTTTCAATTCTTCCAGTTGCTACTGTACCTCTTCCTTCAATTGAGAAAACATCTTCAACAGCCATAAGGAATGGTTTTTCAGTATCTCTTGTTGGTTCTGGGAAATAAGCATCTACTTGGTCTAATAAATCATAAACTGGCTTTAAATTAGCATCATCAGCTGAAGTAGCTTCTGTTGCTTTTAGGGCAGAGCCTCTAATAACAGGAAGTGTATCTCCTGGGAATTCATACTTCTTTAATAATTCTCTTACTTCACTTTCAACTAAATCAATCATTTCTGGATCATCAACCATATCGCATTTATTTAAAAATACAACAATAGATGGTAAACCAACTTGTTTAGCTAAAAGAATGTGTTCTCTAGTTTGAGGCATAGGACCATCAGTAGCTGCAACAACTAAAATTGCTCCGTCCATCTGAGCAGCACCAGTAATCATGTTTTTAATGTAGTCAGCGTGACCTGGACAATCAATATGAGCATAATGTCTCTTTTCTGTTTCATATTCTAAGTGAGAAATGTTAATAGTAACACCTCTTGCTTTTTCTTCAGGAGCTGAATCAATTTGGTCAACAGACCTTTCTTTAACTGTTCCACCCTTTAAAGATAGGGCGTGCAAAATAGCCGCGCTTAAAGTAGTTTTACCATGGTCAACGTGACCAATTGTTCCCACATTTAAGTGAGGCTTTGTTCTTTCAAATGTTTCTGCCATAATTTTATAAATAAACTACGAAATTAAGAATTTAGAGAATCCCTAACCTCGGGTTTATGATTAATTTAATAATTTATTATTAATACTATGTATTGTAGCTAAAATTTAAAAAAAGTCAATAACTAGAAGGGTAAATCGTCGACTTTTAATGATTCTTCTTCTAGTTCATTGGGTATTTCTTCTTTTTTTTCTTGTTTTTCGTTTTTAATACCCTTTAACTTTTTATACTCTTCGTAATCTAAAACAATTAAAGATGTTCCGTCTGGATCAGCAATAACCACTTTAACTTTTTCTTCTTGTATTAATTTTTTAATTTCGTTTAAATCCATATTATTTTCTTTTACCGTCAATTATTTCTTGAGAAATATTTCCTGGAACCTTTTCATAATGGCTAAACTCCATGGTAAATGTTCCTCTTCCTTCAGTTAAAGACCTTAAAGTAGTAGCATAACCAAACATTTCAGATAGAGGAATTTTAGCTTCAATAACTTTTAAGTCTGTTCTATCTAAGGTTTCATCAATTTGTCCTCTTCTAGCAGATAAATCTCCAATTACATCTCCTAAATAACTTGGTGGGATAACTACTTCAAGCTTCATAATTGGCTCTAATAAATGAGCGCGAGATTTTTTAGCTGCATCTTGCAAAGCCATTGAAGCAGCAATTTTAAAGGCAATCTCAGAAGAATCAACTTCATGAAAAGATCCATCATATAATACAACTTTCATATCAATAATTGGATATCCAGCAACAACACCTTTTGACATTGCTTCTTTAATTCCTTTTTCAACAGCAGGAATATATTCTCTAGGAATAGCCCCTCCCTTAATTTCATTAATAAATTCAAATCCTTCTCCTCTTTTCTTTGGTTCAACTTTAATTTTAACATGACCATATTGACCTCTTCCACCACTTTGCTTAACATATTTTGATTCTGCTTCTGATGGTATTTCAATTGTTTCTTTGTAAGAAACTTGTGGTCTACCAACGTTAGTTTCAATATTAAATTCTCTTTTTAAACGATCAACAATAATGTCTAGGTGTAACTCTCCCATTCCCCAAAGAATTGTTTCTCCTGTTTCTTGATTTGTTTCCATTCTAAAGGTTGGATCCTCTTCTTGAAGTTTTTTCAAGGAAATTGCCATTTTTTCTTGATCTGCTTTTGCTTTTGGTTCAATTTCAATTGAAATAACTGGCTCTGGGAAAACAATCTTTTCTAAAATAACTGGTGCTTTTTCATCGCACAAAGTGTGTCCTGTTGATGTTTTCTTTAAACCAACAACAGCAACAATATCTCCTGCATATACATCTTCTACTTCTTCTCTTTCATTAGAATGCATTCTTAAAATTCTACCAATTCTTTCTTTTTCTCCACTTACAGTATTAAGCAAATATCCTCCTTTTTTAAATTGTCCTGAATAAGCACGTAAATACGTTAAAGTTCCCACAAAAGGATCTGTAGCAACCTTAAAGGCTAAAGCTGCAAATGGTTCGTTGTCATCTGGTTTTTTTTCTATCTTAATATCTTCATTATTAGGGTCTGTTCCAATAACAGGAGGAACCTCAGCTGGACTAGGTAAATAATATACTACAGCATCAAGCATTAATTGCACTCCTTTGTTTTTCAATGAAGATCCACAAAGAACTGGAATTAATTTATAATCAATGGTTGCTTTTCTTAAAACACTTCTTATCTCAGCAACACTAATTTCTTGACCTTCTAAATATTTATTCATCAATGTTTCGTCTTCAGCAACAATTTTTTCTAACATTTTTCCTCTCCACTCATTAGCTTTTTCTTTTAATTCTTCTGGAATTTCTGTTTTTACAACATCCTTACCCATTTCTCCTTCAAAATTAATCAACTTCATTTCAATTAAATCAATTATAGAAGAAAAATTAGCTTCTTCCCCAACAGCAAATTGTATAGCCACAGCATTTTTAGTTAATTTATTCCAAATTGATTCTAAACTTTTTTCAAATGAGGCTCCCATTCTGTCTAACTTGTTAATAAAACAAATTCTAGGAACATGATATTTATCAGCTTGTCTCCATACTGTTTCTGATTGAGCCTCTACTCCAGCCACTCCATCAAAAACAACTACTGCTCCATCTAAAACCCTTAAACTTCTTTGTACTTCAGCAGTAAAGTCAATATGACCAGGCGTATCAATAATATTTATTCTGTGTTCATTGCTTTTGTCTTTTTTTAAATAATCTCCAGGAGACCAAAAACAAGTTGTAGCCGCAGAAGTAATAGTAATCCCCCTTTCTCTTTCTTGTTCCATCCAATCCATTACAGCTGCTCCTTCATGAACTTCTCCAATCTTATGAGAAATTCCCGTATAAAACAAAACACGCTCAGAAGTTGTTGTTTTTCCAGCGTCAATGTGCGCAATAATTCCAATATTTCTATATTTTTCTATAGGATATACTCTAGACATATTTTTTTACCAAGCAAAATGAGCAAAAGCTCTGTTGGCTTCAGCCATTTTGTGGACGTTTTCTTTTTTCTTTACTGAAGCTCCTTTGTTTTCTGAAGCTTCTATTAATTCATCTGCTAATTTTTCTTTCATTGCTTTTCCTTTTCTTGAACGAGAATGAGTAATAATCCATTTCATCGCTAAACTCAATCTTCTTCCTCCTTTAACTTCCATTGGAACCTGATAGGTTGCTCCTCCTACTCTTTTTGGTTTAACCTCTAAAACAGGAGAAACATTTTGAATAGCTAATTTAAAAACCTCTAATGGGTCTTGTTTTGTTCTTTCTCTTACAATATCAAAAGCACCATAAACGATTTTCTGGGATATAGTTTTTTTTCCTTCTTGCATTATCTGATTAATAAACTTAGAAACCATTATGTCATTATAGATAACGTCAGGATAAATTGTTTTCTTTTTAAAACTTGCTGCCATATTTTTTATTTCGGCTTCTTAGCGCCATATTTACTTCTTTCTTTTTTTCTACCTTCAACTCCACCACAATCATAAACACCCCTGACAATATGATATCTTACCCCAGGCAAATCTTTTACTCTTCCACCCCTAATTAAAACAATAGAGTGCTCTTGAATATTGTGTCCTTCTCCAGGAATGTATGCTGTTACCTCCATACCATTACTCATCTTAACTCTAGCGACTTTTCTTAATGCTGAATTAGGCTTTTTAGGAGTAGTTGTAAACACCTTTAAACAAACACCTTTTTTGAATGGAGAGTTATAATCCTTTGGTCTATTTTTCAAAGGATTAAAACCAAAAATCAAACCAGGTGCCTTGCTCTTTTTTTCCGCTGTTTTTCTTTTCTTTTTTATTAATTGGTGAATTGTTGGCATAATTTAAAATAAAAAACAAATTAAGCATTTGCTTGTAGAATAAAAATATCAGATAAAAGCTAAAATGTCAAATTTTAAAGGCAGGATAAAAATATCCTGCCCTTAACACTTCTAAATATTATTTATTTTGATCCCAATGAATCATTTAATAAAGAAATTCTTTCATTATATTCATTGTTTGTAATCTGTCCTTTTGCTAATAAATTATTTAATCCTGAAAAATATTGTCTTTGTACTTCAGATACTGTAACTGCTTCATTAAATAATATAGCATCATCTATGTTACCAGTAAATCCTTTTGCTAAAGCTGCTACATTGGTAAAAGATCCTATACTAGCTGATGACGTTGAATTGTGTAATGATGTCATTGTCCCAGTATCAACTGGTGATGGTATTGTTGCTGCTGATCCATCTATATAAACATTCAATGTGTCGCCGGAATAAGTAAAACCAACATAATGCCATTTGCTATCTAAAATAACCTCGCTTGATACATATGATTTATAATATGTTGCTGTATTACCATCTCCAGAAAGAGCAACTCTAAGTTTTGAAGCAGATGCTCCAGATGTTGCTATAGCCCAACTTCTTTGATTGCTAGTTTCATCATAATGAGCAAAAATACCTTTATCGTCCTGGTCGGCTCCTTTTACCCAAACAAAAGCAGACATTTTTGATCCCATTGCTAAAGATGAGCTATCTGCAATTCTTATAAAATCAGCACCTCCAACAAATTCAACACATCGACCTAAAGAACAATCAGATGTTTCTACGTTTGGTGGAGTAACAGCCACAATACCAGTATTTGATCCCCAAGAATCAACAGCATCTACAGCTAGAGCAGGAGAACCATCAGCTGTTGTTCCCTGAAATTTCCACTCAGAGACAATACTAGTTAAACCAGAATTTCTTAGTCCATTAGCCCATACTTGCACTTTTGCTGTATCGGCTTTAGAAGATAAGGAACTCATACCAACAATAATAAAAGATGAAAGAATTCCAACAATCACGATTACGACTAAAATTTCAATTAAAGTAAATGATTGTATTTTTTTGTTAATCATGTTTTTTATTAATTTTTATTATTTTCTAAATATTGAATTTTTGCTTTTAATTGTACGACCTCTTCTTGCACCTTCATAATGTTGTTTTCCAATGCATTAATTCTTTTGACTTGATAGTCAAATAAAAGGCAAAAAGACCAACTAATTAAAATGCCTGCGATTATAACAATTATAACTTCAAGCATGCTATGATTTTCTTCCCTCATGTTTGTTATTTTATTATTATATTTTTATTTTACCCTTAAATTATTTTATAGTCAACATCTAAAGTGTTTTTATAAATAAAAAAAGAGGTAAACCTCTTTATTAATATTTTAATTTTCTCATTAATCCTGGATTTCTGTTCTCTTCTTCTCTTAATATTTTATCTGCTTCTTGAAGACGACCATGATAAACATGAAGCGAATAACTAATGTCAATCAGTCTCCCAATTCTACAATTGTTGGGAATTAACACTTCTTTGTTTACCATTTTAACTGCACCGACTTCGTTACCAGGCAAGGCATCAAAGCAATCCCTTGATCTCCAAAGAAAACGCATATCAACGATTCCTGAACCACAATATCTTATCCATACTTGTTGAAAACATGGTGGTGAATCATTGTCAGCATCAATTGTTGGACTCCAAGTAATTGCAAGGTCTCGATTTGAAGCAATTCCAGAATCAATTGATTTCTTGAGTTTTCTTCTTAAAAAATCAAGCTGATCCGTATAGGTGTCAATAAGTCTTTCAATATATAAATATGTAAATCTTTTAGGGCTGTCTAAGGGAAGTTTTTTGTATTCTTTGTACCAGTCCCTATCAAACTCATCAACGTATCCCTGCATTGCTCCTTTTTTTAGGCCATAAGCAGGATGAATATCTTCATTTTCAATCTGTTCAAGGGCTTTACCTTCAAAAATTATTACTTGAGATGTGTCTCTTGCTTTTTTTGGTTCTTTTTCTGAGCCAAAAACAATGTCTACACCATGATTAATAATATTATAAAGGGCCGCAATCCAAGAATCATGAAAATCAAGGTCTTCTACAATAAAATGTGGCGCTATATCCATTTTTTACCTCCAGTTCATTTTAATGAACTATCTTGAAACTACTATATAAAAAGAATTAAATCAAGGGTAACCCAACGATTAAATAATATATTTTTTGAGAAACATTAAAAATAATACCTGTTCCATAAAAAATAAAAAGTAAAAGTATAAAAATGCCAAATTGGCTTAAAAAAGCTTTCAAAGATTGAAATTTATCTCCTAATAATTCAAAAAGAATATGTGATCCATCCAAAGGAGGAATTGGCATTAAATTAAAAACAGCAAGTATTATGTTATAAAAAATAACTATTTGTAAAAAATAATAAAAACTAGGATTAAGTATTGGAAGTCTAATAATTAAACCAAAAATAATTGCTATTAATAAATTAGCTGCTGGTCCAGCTAAAGACACCTTTAGTTCTGCCCATTTTTTATTAGAAATAGCATAAAAATCAACTGGAACTGGTTTTGCCCATCCAAACACTGGTCCTCCTGTCCAGATTAATAATAAAGGAACAAGAAAAGACCCAATTGGATCTAAATGATTCAAAGGGTTTAAACTTAATCTATTGTTTTCTTTAGCTGTAGGATCTCCTAAATAATAAGCAACGCTTCCGTGAGCAATTTCATGAATTATTATTGAAAATAAAATAACCGCTAAACTAATAATTGTAATTAATAAACTCATATGTTAAATATATATCATAATTCAAAAAGACTTGCAATTATTTATTTTTTTGCTATTATACAATACATATGGAAAAAGAATGTACAATTTGTGGTAAATCTTCATCAATGGGAAGACAGTACAAGAAATTAATTTCTAGGTATAATCCTTCTCCTAAAACAAGAAAATACCCTAATCTTCAATGGTTAACTATCCCATCAGAAACCACTAAAAAGAAATATAAAGACTTTGCTGGAAAAAGAGTTTTAGCTTGCGCAAAATGTATTAAAGCCTTAGGAAAGAAATAATTTCCTATCGGGCTGTAGTATAACGGAATTATTTGCGCATGGGGTGCGTAAGACCTGGGTTCAATTCCCAGCAGCCCGACCAGTAATTTTAAATACTGCTCTAAAAAGCAGTATTTTAATATTTATATTCAATTAATACTTTATCGTTAATTTTAATTTCATATTTTGAAACAACCCCTGCTTTTAATTCAACAACCTTATCAACAGGATAAACAGAATTCATTTTTGTAATTTCTTTATTTGTATATTCTGAAACATTTTCAGAAATATTAACTATTCTATTTCCATTAATCCATAAAATATCTATAGGGAATTGCATATCTTTCATCCAAAAATATTTAATGTCTTTATTAAAATAAAAGAAAAGCATGCCTTTATTTTCTTTTAATTCTTCTCTATCTCCTAATCCTTTGTTTTTATCCCATTCAAAAAAAACAACTTCAGTATTAAAAATATTATCATTAATAATAATATCTGCTTTTAAGTTAGACACTAAAAAATATCCACAAAATAATATAAAAATAAATAATATTTTTTTAAACATATTTAGTACAAAACACCGAATTCGGTGTTTCTCATTAGCTAATGGCCCTATCCCTTTCAAAAAGAATCCGTAGATTCCTAACGTGGGTGCCGCATTCAATTGCCACAGCAATTAAAGATTATAGCTCCCAAATTGAAAGGTGTTCGGAATTTTTTGAACGATAGGGCCACTTTTACCTTACTATAATTTATAAAAATCTACAAGTTATTCTTTAATGCCATCTAAATTAATATCGTAAAGTATTTCATCATTAATAAGCCTATATTTTAATATTTCACTATTATCAAACCAAATTTTAATTTCTCTTTCTGCTTCTTCTGGTTTATCAGAACAATGGATAAGATTCCTTACTGCCCTTTGATCAAGATTAGCAATATCATATGAATCAATGGTTAAATCTCCACGAATAGTTCCCACATCAGATGTTAATGGTTCAGTTCCTCCCACTATTTTTTTAACTATTCCTACGGCCTTATTCCCTTCCCAGACCATTAAAACAACTGGTCCAGCTGTCATGTATGCATATATTGCTCTAATAATATCTCTTCCATATTCAATGGCTGGTTTTTCTATGGGTAAGCCTGAATTTTCCATGTCTTTTACTCTAATCTGACCCTTACTTTCACACCAAGCATCATCTTTGCTATAATGTTTTTCACACTGTTCTTCTGTTGCAAAAGCAAATTTCATGGCTACTAATTTTAAACCAGTTTTTTCAAAACGTTGAATAATATCTCCCACAAGAGAACGTTGTACTCCATCTGGTTTAATTATTACAAAAGTTCTTTCTTTTTTAAAATCTGCCATATATTTACTTACTTATTATTTTTAATTTTTTACCATCAGAAACAACTTTAATTGTTCCATTAATATCTGTTCTTAATGTTTTAATACCAAAATTATCAAGCCTTGTCAAAACGTCTTCTGATGGATGTCCATACGAATTTTTCCCTACTTGAATAATTGCTAGCTCAGGTGAAGTATTTTCTAAAAAATCTAAAGATGTTGAATATTTAGAGCCATGATGAGCAATTTTTAAAACATCTATATCAACACCAATAATGCTTTCTTTTTCAGAGGTAATGTCTCCTGTAAAAAGAAATGAACTTTTATCATAATCCATTTTTAAAACAACTGAAGAATCATTAGAGCTTGAAAAATTATCTCCTTTATCAGGATATAAAACTTCAAAAACAATATTAGAGAATAATATTTTTGAACCTTTTCTTAAATTTAAAATTCTTGATTCTTCTTTTTCTATTAATTCTTCCCATTCTTTATTTTCACCAACACCAGTCCATACAATATTTTCAATCTCGTATTCTTTTAAAACCTGCAAAAGACCAGTTATGTGATCTTTATCAGTATGAGTTAAAACTATTAAATCAATGGTTTTGTCCCAAAAAGGCATTTCTTTTGATAAATTCTCTATTATTTTCTCTCTATTAGGACCACCATCAATTAAAATTTGCTGCTTAAGTGGAGTTTCAATAAAAATAGCATCTCCTTGTCCAACATCAAAAAAAATAACCTCTAAATAATTACTAGAAAAATAATCAACAATAGTGAAAGATAAAATATTTAAAAAGAAAAGGCATAAAATTATGCCCCCTACTTTTTTATTCATTTTTATTTAATTCAGCAATTAATTTTTTAGAGTCAATGCCATATCTATCACAAACATCACCCAATTCTAATTGCTTCATTTCGTATTGAGCAAAAGGACAAGTAACACAAGGTAAACCAAAATCAAGAAGAATCTTTTCTTTCTTTTTGTTTCCTAATAATTTGTCTAATTTTGTTTTTCTTGTTGTTTTCATATTATTATTCCCCCACCAATCAATTCTTTTCCCTTATAAAAGACTGCTGATTGACCTGGGGTTATTGCTTTTTGCGGACTTTTAAATTTTAAAACCTTGTTTTTAGATAATATCGCTTCTACTTCTTTTTGTCCATATCTAATTTTAGCTTTAATTTTTAATGGTAATTCTTGTTTATTAATCCATTTAATATCTTTCAATTTAATTTCTGACTTTAGTAAAAGTTTTTCATTAGTACTAACAACTAAACGATTTTTCTTAAAATCTTTTTTAATTACATAATATGGACCCCCACTTAAGCCAATTCCTTTTCTTTGACCAATAGTGTAAAAAAATAAACCGTTGTGCTTGCCTAATATTTTTCCTTTTTCGTCAACCATATCACCTTTATTAATTTTAATTTTCTTTTTTAAAAAATCACTAGTAGTTCCAGAAATAAAACATATTTCTTGAGACTCTTGATAAGGAAAAAAGGGAAGTTTTTTCTTTTTGGCTTGCTTTATTAAATCTTCTTTTTTAAAATCTCCCAAAGGAAACATTATCTTGTTTAAATTTTTAATTCTCCATAAAAAATATGTTTGATCTTTTTTTTCATCTCTTGCTTTAAAAATTCTATTATTTTTAATTCTAGCATAATGACCAGTGGCTATAAAATCTGGTTTAAGCTTTTTTGTTTTTTCAATAAATAATTCAAATTTAATTAATTCATTACACATTACGCACGGATTGGGAGTGTTTCCTTTTTTTAGTTGTTCTAAAAAATAATTAATAATTAATTTTTTAAATTCTTTTCTTACGTCAATTACTTTAAATTTAATGTTTAATATTTTAGCAATCTTTTTTGCTTTTTCTGATTGTTCTATAGAATTATTTAAACGCATAAAAACACCAACAACTTCAAACCCTTGGTCTTTTAAAATACTTGCTGCCATTCCTGAGTCTATTCCACCTGACATTGCTAAAACTACTTTTGTCATTTTATAAAATTAACCCAATATTACTTGGGTTAATTATTATTCATCATTATCTTCTTCTAATTCTACTCCATTAATTTGCTCAATTGCCTCATAAGGACATAATTCCTCTCCCCCACACTCTTCGATTTTAGCTGAACTAATTATTTTTGCTTTATCTCCTTCCATTTCAGATCCTTCTGGACAAATGGCTGCACACGTACCACAACCAACACATTTTTCTTTATTTATCTTATATTCTTTCATTTTTTTTATTTTTTAGATTTTTCAATTACTTCTTCTGCTTTTTCTTTTGACTCAAAACCAGATACTTTTACCCATTTATTTGGTTCTAATCTTTTATATGTTTCAAAAAAATCTTGTATTTCTTTTTTAATATGTTCATCTAAATCATCAATACTATTAATATTTTTAAACCTTGGGTCAATTTTATCATCTGGCACAGCAATAATCTTATAATCAAGACCTGACTCATCTTCCATGTTTAGCATTCCAATAATTTTAACTGGAACAACACAACCAGGAAAAGTAGGATTAGTTGCTAAAACAACAACATCTAATGGGTCTCCGTCATCAGCTAATGTATTTTCAATAAAACCATATTCAAAAGGAAAACATTGAGAAGAATAAAGAGTTCTGTCTAGCATTATTCTGTTGGTTTCTTTATCAAGCTCATATTTATTACAGCTTCCCTTGGGAATTTCTATAAAAACATTAATTTTCATATATATCTATTTAATTTTATTATAATCTAATCTTATCTTAAAAATCTTATTAGTCAACCTATTCTGCTTTCTTTTTTCTTTGCATTAATTCTCTTACTGCTTCTTTAGGGCTCTTTTTTTCATATATCATTTGATATACTCCTCGAGCTAAAGGCATATCAACCTTATACTTTTTGCTTAGTTGATAAACTGCTTCAGAGGTTGTTACTCCTTCGATAATTCCATCTGTTGTTTTTAATATTTTTTCCAGGCTTTCTCCTTTGGCAATTCTTTCTCCAAATGTCCTATTTCTACTTTCCGGGCTAATGCAAGTAGTAGAAAGGTCTCCTAATCCAGCTATTCCAGAAAAAGTCTTTCTTTTAGCCCCTAATTCTTGTCCCAATCTTTGTATTTCTACAATTCCCCTAGTTAAAATAGCTGCTTTGGTATTAGCTCCAAAACCTAATCCATCAGAAATACCAGCCACTACTGCAATAATATTCTTTAAGGGTCCACTAATCTCTACCCCAACAACGTCAGAACTAGTATATACTCTAAAATAATCATTAGAAAAAATTTCTTGTATGTCTTTTGCTGTTTTTTTATTAGCTGAAGCTACAACAATTATTGCTGGCATTTTCTTTGCTACCTCAATCGCAATAGTAGGACCAGACAAAACAGCAACTTGAACACTTCCTAATTCTTCTTTTAAAACTTCTGTCATTCTTTTAAATGTTTTTTGTTCTAAACCCTTAGCAACATTAATAAAAACCTTTCTTTTTAAAGGAATTTTTGTTTCCTTAACCTGCTTAGCAATAATCCTAAAAAACTTTGAAGGAATTGCAAACACTATCCAATCTGATTTTTTAATAGCAGTACTTAGATCTTTTTCAAAATTAATACTCTGAGGAATTTTAATTCCAGATAAATATTTTTTATTCTCTCTTTTTTTATCTAATTCTTCCAAATGTTCAGGAAAAGCACTCCAAACAGAAACATTATGCCCATTTTCCGCAAGAAGAATAGCCAATGTTGTTCCCCAAGCACCATCTCCTAAAATAGTTATATTTGTTTTTTGTATTTTATTCATAAATTAATCATACCAAAAAAAACAATAAAAGCAATATTTTTTTAAAAATTAATTTTTTCTATGAGCACAAATATCCTTAAAATCACAATAATTACATTGCCATCCTGGAGTTGGCTTAAAATTACTTCTCTTAATTCTATTGATTGTTTCTTTTAATTCTCCCTCAATTTTATCTATTTCTCCTTCTTTAGCACAAAAAGATAAAGAAGATCCATTTTCTAAATAAAAATAGGTTAATTTTTCTGCTTTAAGGCCATAAACCCTTTCTAGGGCTAATTGATATATTAATAATTGTAATTTTTCATCTTTGCTTGCTGTTTTCTTAGGGTTCCCTGTTTTATAATCAATAATCTCTACAAAACCATTGCCTAAAT
>Ga0265294_10007773_pt1 | contig 12643 bp, 10 predicted proteins | sample MunlanPumphouse3_FD_192504 | JGI IMG/M metagenome (GOLD analysis project Ga0265294, IMG submission 192504) | Groundwater microbial communities from a municipal landfill in Southern Ontario, Canada - Pumphouse #3 | ecosystem: Environmental > Aquatic > Deep subsurface > Groundwater | place... | reverse complement strand
TTAGGTTTATTAAAAATGGACTTTTTGGGTCTGAAGAATCTAAGTATCATGGAATCTGCTTTAAAGATTATTAAAAAAACACGGGGCATTGAAATAGATATAGATAATTTACCATTAGATGATGAGTTGAGTTATCAATTGTTTCAGAAAGCAGAAACTACTGGAGTTTTCCAATTTGAATCGTCGGGGATGAAGCGCTATTTAAGAGAGCTTAAACCAAACCAGTTTGAAGACATTATTGCTATGGTGGCCTTATATCGTCCTGGACCAATGGAATGGATCCCTGATTATATTAAGAATAAGCATGATAAACGTTTAATAAAATATATTCATCCGAAACTAGAACCCATTCTATCTCGTACCTATGGAGTGGCAATTTATCAAGAACAAGTAATGCAAATCGCTCGATCTTTAGCAGGATTTACCCCAGGAGATGCTGATATATTACGTAAAGCAATGGGTAAAAAGATAGCCTCTCTTTTAGCTGAACAGAAGGTTAAGTTTATTGAAGGTTGTGTGAAAAATAGTATCCATGAGGATTTAGCTAAACAAGTTTTTGCTTTTATTGAACCTTTTGCGGGTTATGGTTTTAATCGTAGTCATGCTGCTTGTTATGCAATGATTGGTTATCAAACAGCCTATCTTAAAGCTCACTGGCCAGTTGAATTTATGGCGGCACTATTAAGCGCTGATCAACATGACAACGATCGTATTGCGATTGAAATTGAAGAATGTCGAGCCATGGGCATTAAGGTAATGGCGCCTGATATTAATGAATCATTTGACTCTTTTACTGTTGTGACTCCTGGAACTAAAGAAAACCAGGCGGTATCAGTTAATACTAAAGTAAATACTATTCGCTTTGGTTTAAAAGCGATTAAAAATGTTGGTGATAATATTGTTGATGTAATTATTGACAAGAGGAAAAAACAAGGGCCATATAAAAATATTTTTGATTTTTTAGAAAGAATTAATAATAAAGATTTAAACAAAAAGTCTTTAGAGAGTTTAATTAAGAGTGGCGCTTTTGAAGCCTTTTCCGATCGATCTTCACTCTTATATAATCTAGATAAATTATTGAATTATAATAAGTCTATTTCTAAACAAGAAGCTAGCGGCCAGGTGAGCCTGTTTGCTAATTCAGCAGAATTAAGTAAATTATCTAAACCAAGCCTAGACTTGGCTCCAGATATTTCAGAAATTGATAAATTATCTTGGGAAAAAGATTTATTAGGCCTTTACATTAGCGGTAACCCTTTATCTGTTTTTAAAAAAGAATTAGCAAATTACAGCTTGCCTCTGGCGAATCTTAAAGGCTACCGAGGCAATAATTATTTAATAATTGCTGGAGTAATTACTAGTTTGAAAAAAATTATTACTCGTAAAGGAGAGACAATGGCTTTTGTAAAAATTGAAGACGTCTCTGCAAATATTGAACTTTTAGTTTTTCCTAGGACTTATCGTGAAAATTTAGAAATTTGGCAAAACACTAATATAATTATGGTTAGGGGTCGATTATCAGAAAAAGATCATGAACATAAATTTTTAGTTGATAGCGTAGCTTTATTAAACCCTAATCAAGCACAAGCTTCAGTTGACGCTTTTAAAAAGAGTGTTCTAGAGATTAAATCAACTAAACATTGGCAAAAGCGGGATGATGATTCACTTGGAGGCCACAAGATTATTTCAGGATCTAAGGACCGTGCAGATATAAGCAAGGTTATTCCTTTGGACAATGAGCCTGCTTTACGCATTGCTTTTAAAATTAGTCCCGGGGAAGAGGAGCAGGAAGCTATTAAAGCAATTATTGAGCAACAAGAAGGGAATCAAGCAGTTTATTTCCGAATAGTCGAAGCTAATAAAGACCATATTATTAAAACAGCTATGAGGGTAGATAACACTAAAGAATTGAGAGAAAGTCTAGCTGAGCTATTAAAGGATAAAGCTCAAATTGTTGAACCTGATTAAGCTATTATTTTTTAATTGTTATCTATTTAAAAATTTGTTATAATAAAAAAGTAAAATATATTTTCTAATTATTTTATTATTTCATTAGTATATAACCGGCTTGTCCGGAGGAAACAAGCTTATGCCGAAAACAAAACAAAGTCTAGACAAAAAAAAGCCTGTAAAAAAGGCTCCTGCAAAAAAGACAACGCTTAAAAAAAAGCCTGTAAAAAAGGCTCCTGCAAAAAAGAAAAGCGATATAAACACTAATCCCAAGAGTGTCGCTCAGGCAATAACTATTGATGTTATAACTGACAATGAAGATATTCTATTCCAGGCACCGATTGAAGAGGAAGCTGAAGAGCTTAAAAGTCATGATGATTTAGATGTGCAAAAAAAATTCTTTTCCGACTTAGTCTCAGAGATGAAAGATAAACAAGAGATAAAAGAAATGCCAATAAATTCAGATTTAGAAGCTTTTGCCGAAAAAAAAACAGTTAGTCCTCGTAAGTCATTGCGCTTGTATCGTCGTATGGCTTTTCAATCAACTATTTTAACTATTTTTCTTCTTTTACTTGCAGCTTATTTCTTGTTGCCCAGCTTAACTATTTATGTGGAAACAGACTATGAAACTATTTCTAATTCTTTTGATTTTCAGGTGATAGGAGATACTAATCAAGGTGATAATTTAATCTCAACTAGTAGTCGTAGTTTACCAGGAAATTTAGTGATTCTGCCAATTAGAGCAGAAAAAATATATCAGGCTAGTGGTGAAGAAATTTTAGGTGAAGAAGTAGTAGGAGAAGTTACAATACATAATGAATATAATCGCAACCAACCTTTAGTAGTTAATACTCGATTATTAAGTGAAGATAATAAATTATATCGCTTGACAGAGTCGGTTAACGTACCAGCTAATTCTGAGATGACTGTAGCTGTTTATGCTGATCAGGCTAGTCAAGAAATGGCGATCGGTCCTAGCCACTTTACCATCCCAGGCTTATGGCTTGGCTTACAAGATCGTATCTACGCTAGCAGTAATAGTAACTTTGAATATCGCCATCAAATTAAGCGTTATGTTAAGCAAAGTGACCTAGATCAAGCTAAAATAGATATTAAAAATACATTAAGTGAAAAATCGGCTAAAAACATTAAAACTTTAGAGTCAGGCCTTAATCAAATAGCTTATCTATCTGATAATAATGATTTAAAAATTGAAGTTGATGCAAAATTAGGAGAAGAAATTGATAAATTTACTGTTACAGCAGAAAATGATTTAGTAGTGGCTAGTTTTCCTCAGGATCAGGCTGAGGCTTTAGTAAAAGCTAAGTTGTCATTTACTTTACCTGAAGATAAAAAGCTTAGTAGTTTTCAAACTTCAACAATTACTTATCGTTTAGAAGACTATAACGCAGAAGATAAGGTGGCAACCGTTAATACATCTTTTAAGGCTAGTATGTCGTTACGTACTGATAGTGAAATTATTGATAAGAAACAATTAGCTGGTTTGAACCAAGATCAAATTGCAGAATATTTACGATCATTTTCTGAGATCGTTTCCTATCGTTTAGAATTTTTCCCCAAATTCATAAAAACAGCCCCTGTTTTACCCGATCGTATTAAAGTTAAAATTATGGAAAATTAATTAAATATTATAAAGTTAGGGCTATTTGTGGTAAAAAATTAAAAAAAGGATGGCTAATAATGCTTAATCCTTTTTTTATTTATAAAATAATTCGGCTTTTTAAGACTGGAGATGAAAGCAGTGCAATTTTATACGGAGAGAAGATTTGATATAATATGCAGTCCAAACAATAAACTTAACAGTTGAGTTTTAAAATAGGCCCATAAGCAGATTTTTCACTTTAGCTTTTTTATTAGTTTTAATTTCTTTTTTTGATTTTAATATTTTTACGGCCTCAGATTTTGATGCCTGAGAATGAATCATAGCACTTAAAGCCTTACCGAGTTGGCTAGCTTCTGTAAGGGATCTTTGATGTAAGTTTCGACCTATAGCAAGACCAGCTGTGCCGTTTTTTAATTGTCGACTTAAATGAATTAATAGTTCATTTGCATCTTGTTTAGCCCCACCAACACAAATAATCTTTGTTCGTCCAGCTGCTTTAACAACTTCCTGAAATGATTTAGCTTTTTGATCACTATTAGCAGTTTTGTATGGATATTTAACTTTAACGAAATCTGCGCCTAAAGATGCGGCTACGCCAGCTCCACCAGCAATTAAATGAGTATCATCCTCATTTTTAATTTTGGAATGACGTGGATACATCCAAATAATAGCTAGTATGCCTGCTTGATGAGCGGCCATTATAGTAGTGGCCGCCTCTTTAAGCATTTGAGCTTCCTGTTTACTGCCAAGATAAATAGTATAACCGAGACCTACTATTTTAAGTTCACTTTGATTTTTGAAATTAATTATATCTTCTAAACCTAACCAGGCTCCATTATATGGAGAGTCTTTGGTATCATTTAAATTAGTTTTACCATTCACTTTAAGAATAAAAGGTAATTGTTTATAATCTTCTCCATATTGGCTGAGGAGGCCAATATGAGTCGCTAAAACTGCCCCAGGTATGCTTTTAGCTATTTTAAATAAGTGTTCAGGGTCGCCATCTTCTAAACTAATACCAGAACCTACAAAATCGTCATTTAGATGCTCTACTTTTTGATCACCAGCAAATAGCAAAAGATTACCAGTATTATTAGTAGCTAATTTATAGTTATTCTTAAATTTAGTTCTTTTATCTTTCGGAACACTTAAGGGCACTTTTATTTTTTTCATATTATTATCTCTTTTAAAATTTCGTTTAATTATGCTATAATTTATAAATATAATTATATCATATTTATGAAGAAGAATGAAAGCCCAAAGCAAAAAATTGATTTAAAAAAATATAAAACACAGGGGAGTCTAGGGCTTAATAAAATGAAATTTGGTCTATGGCTCTCAACTAATCGCCGAAGAATAACCACAATAATAATAGTTTTTTTAATTATCGCTTCAGCAAGTCTTTTTAGTTACTCAGGTTATCATTATGTAATCTATTTTTTATATGGACGACAAGCAGATAAAGAATTGCTAAAATCAATTACTGATAATTTGTTCGACGCTCAGACTCATCATGAAACATATGGTCCTAGCGAACTTTTACTTGGAGAGGTTCATAGCTTTAAAATAGCTGGCAAGACAGATTTTGCAATTAAAGTGAAGAACTCTAATAAAAACTATTATGCTATTTTTGATTATTGTATAAAAGATTCACAGGCAGCTAATCTTGCTTGTGGGCATAGTTTTATTTTACCTGAATCTGAGAAGTATCTAGTTTTGCCAGCACAAATAGTAGAAAACTCTTTATCAGCTTTAAACTTCCAAATGGTAAATTTATCTTGGAGTCGCTTAAACAATCGTGAAATACCTAATTGGCAAGAATATTCACAATCGCGCTATAATTTTGAGATTAATGAACTGCTCTATTCTGCACCTGATTTTAGTGCTCTTACTCCAATGCATAGCGTCTCTTTTACAATTAAAAATAATAGTGCTTATCATTTTTCTACTATACCTTTAAATATAATACTTTATAATGGAGCCTCGATGATTGGTGTTAATACTTATAATATTTATGATTTAATGTCATTGGAAGCTAGGAATCTAAAAATTTCTTGGCCGGCTGGTACAGGAAGAGCAAATAGAGTTGAAATAGTTCCTGACGTGAATATCTTAGATACTAATGTTTTCTTGCCTTATCGCGGATAAATTAATTATGCGTTACCGAATTAGGACATATCTTAAAGCTTTTGATTGGCCGTTACTAGCATCAATTATTCTATTGACTAGCTTTGGTTTAACTGAGATTTATAGCGTTGCTCTGGGTCAGGGCGCTAATGATTTACTCAATTTCTATAAACAAATAGCTTTTATTGGCCTAGGAATTATTCTTCTGTTTATTTTTACTTTTATTGATTTCAGGTTTTTAAAAAGTATTCGTAAGTATTTATATATTTTTGCAGTTTCTATTTTAACTTTAGTTTTAATCTTTGGCACTAATATCCGAGGCACTAAAGGTTGGTTTTCTATTTTTGGACTTGGTATCCAGCCGGTAGAGATTGTTAAGGTATTATTACTAATTTTTTTAGCTGCCTATCTTTCTGATTCAGCATCTAAGATTAAAACATTGCGTCACTTCTTGATGTCAGCTTTAAGTACCATTTTTTTAGTGTTTTTAGTAATATTGCAAAATGATTTTGGTTCAGCGGTAATTATTGGATCTATTTGGTTAGTCTTAATTTTAATAGTTGACTTTCCTAAAAAATATATTTTTTCAGCATTTAGTATAATCCTAGTTTTATTTGTCTTAGCCTGGTCTTTTTTCTTTAGCGATCATCAAAAAGGTAGAATTTTTACTTTTTTAAGGCCTGGAGAAAATGTTTTAGCTGAAGATTATAATGTACAACAAGCAATTATTGCTGTTGGGTCTGGTAATTGGTATGGTAAGGGCGTTGGTTTTGGGTCTCAATCACAATTAAAATTCCTGCCTGAGGCACAAACAGATTTTATTTTTGCTGTGATTGCTGAAGAACTTGGTTTCTTAGGATCCTTTTTACTCATTATCTTCTTTGGTCTTTTCTTTACTCGACTTATTAAACATGTCCGTAAACTAAACAATGATTTTAGCATATATTTCATACTCGGTTCGGCGGGCTTGATTTTTATTCAAATGTTTATTAATATTGGTATGAATATAGGTCTGATGCCTGTGGTTGGCATTGCCTTGCCTTTTGTTAGTTATGGTGGTAGTGCTATTATCTCACTATTTATTTTAGTTGGCATCATTCAAAATATTATTATTAAATCAAAAATTAATTATTAGCCGCCATTCTCAGGATAGTTTCTGATTTTGAGCGAGCTCATTACGCTAATATGGAATTAAAATTATCAGCTAAGCTAAGAGAGAAAAAAGAAAAAATTACTGCTCAGGAATTAGCAGCAGTTTTGTATGGTCGCGATCAAGAGACTATTTCTTTAAAACTTAATTATAATGAATTTGAGAAATTATTCGCTGTTGCTGGAGAGTCAAATTTAATTTCTTTAGATTTTAATGGTCAAGCTTTTCCAGTTCTAGTGAAAGCCGTTCAAAAACACGTAGTTAAAGATACTTTTCTTCATATTGATTTCTACAAAGTTAACATGAAGGAAAAGGTTAAGGCCGATGTCCCTCTAAAATTTACTGGTGTTTCTAAAGCAGTCAATGAGCTCGGTGCGGTCTTTATTACTAATATTGATGAATTATCAGTTGAATGTCTTCCTAGTGATTTAGTTGATCATATTATGATTGATATTTCTTCTTTAGAAGAGCCAGGGGATGTCATTAGAGTTGAAGATGTTAAATTACCAGAAGGACTACATTTATTCCATGAAGCTTATGAGATTATTTGTAATGCTGAAGAACCAAAGAAAGTTGAAGAAATTGAAGTAGTTAAAGAAGAGCTAAGCGATGAGGAGGCTAAAAAGGAGACAGAAGAAGGAAAGGAAGAATTAGATAAAGAGAATGAAAAGAAATAATTAGGCAATAATGAGATTAAGAAAACTAAAATTATCTAAAAAAGGGAAGCTAATATTTTTTAGCTCTCTTTTTATTATCATTATTTCAGCCTTTGGTCTATATTATTTAATTTTTAGTCCAGATTTTTTGACCTTGTTTAAATTAAAGCAAAATAATGATCATCAAGAGATAGTTGAGAATATAGAAGACTTAGAAATAATTGATGACTTGACAAATTACTCATCTCGTTGGTTAGATGGAAAAAAAGTAGAGGCTTCAATGGCTGATAGTTTCCCAGTGGCTATTATGATTGATAATGACCCTTTAGCACGACCACAAGCGGGCCTCGCTCAAGCTCTCTTAGTTTATGAGGCTCCAGTGGAAGGCAGAATAACGCGATATTTAGCTGTTTACTTAGCTGACATGGAGCTTGATAAAGTGGGTCCGGTAAGGAGTGCGCGCCCATACTTTGTTCAATTGGCTTCAGAACTCAAGGCTGCTTATCTTCATGTTGGCGGTAGTCCGGAAGCGATCGAATTAATTAAAAAATCCGAAATCTATGACTTAAATGAATTCTATAACGAAAAATATTTTTGGCGTGATTATAATTTCCCAGCACCTCATCATATTTTTACCAATCAAGAGAACTGGCTTAGGTATTTAAACAATCGCGGCTTAGTTGAAAGGCAAACAGATATTTGGCAATTTAAAGAAGAATTTGGTAGCGGGATTGAACAAAAGGACATAGATATCGTTTTCGGACCAGCCTTTCAGGTTCGCTGGGAATACAATCTGATAGATAATGATTATTTGCGAATTCTAAATGATCAAAAAAATATTAGTGAAGGAGCTGAGATAAGGGCAAAAAATATTATTATCCAGAAAGTTCGTAGTGAAGTCTTAGATAATGTTGGCAGGCTTAAAATAGAGACATCTGGTGAGGGAGAGGCTATTATTTGTTTAGATGGATCCTGTCGCGGGGCTAAATGGAGGAAGCGGGGAGCTAATAGGACAAAATTTTATGATGATAATAATGATGAAATTCAATTTAACCCTGGTATCACATGGGTTGAATTAGCTGATGATAATACGATGATTAACTATTAATTACACTTTCATCATGTTTTAATTAGAAATTTGATACAACAAGAAAACGAACCTGACCACTGAGATCAGGTTTTTTTTCTATTTTAACTAAAGGTAAGGCCTGAGAAATAAATTCACTTAGTTTTGATGTTTGCTGAGGATTTATTTCCATGATCAAATATAATTGATAACTAGTCGGGATTGTCTTCATGTTAGTAATTAATTGACGGTAGAGGTCTAAACCATCTAAACCACCTAATAGGGCGAGATCAGGCTCAAAACGGATGCTAGGCTCTTTAAATCGTTCTTCTGGACTCAGATAGGGTAGATTAGCCATAATATATATCTCTTTATCAGAACTAGAGACTATTTTTAGCCAAATAGGGTCAAGTAAATTTCCTGATTTAAAAATTATTTTTTTTTCTACCTGTAAATTTTTAGCATTTGCTTGAGCTATTTTTAAAGAGTTTACTGATATATCGGTGGCTAAAAATATGCTGTTATGATATATATGCGAAAATTTTTGGTCTAATTCTTTAGTTAGGGAAATGATAAGGGCGCCTGAACCTGTGCCCAGATCAATGAATATTTTTTCTGATTCACTGGCAGAACTTTTTTTCAAGACAATATTAATAATTTCTTCACTCTCAGGTCTGGGGATTAGTACATCTTCATTAACCATGAATTTTCTAGCATAAAAATATTGTTCTTGTTGAATATAAGCTAGAGGATAATCGTTCTGAAGTTTAGTGATTGATTCTAGAAATAAACTATAATCTGCTCCAGATATTTCTAGTTCAGGTCGAGCTAAAAGATAAGTCAAGTCTACGTTCAGCTGCTTGGCTAGAAGAGAAAAAGCCTGTTTTTGTAAAACAGGATTTAAATTTTTTAAAATATTTTTTAAACTGGACATATTAAACTCGTAGCTCTTTTTTTGCAGTTTTAATCACATCCTCTAAGTCGCCATCCATAATATCACTCAGATTATGCCAATTTCTTCCAATGCGATGATCACTTAAACGATCTTGTGGGAAATTATAGGTTTTAATTTTATCACTTCGATCACCTCCACCAACTTGATTCTTTCTAGTACTAGATTCTCCGGCCAATCGATCTTCTTCTTGTTTGCCTAGAAGACGTGATCTTAAGACTTGTAAAGCTTTTTCTTTATTCTGATGTTGAGATTTTTGGTCTTGGCAGCTAACAATTAGTCCAGTAGGGATATGTAAAATACGAATAGCTGAATAGGTAGTGTTAACGCTTTGCCCACCAGGTCCACTCGAGCAAAATGTATCTATTCTTATATCTGCGGGATTGATCTTGATATCTACTTCTTCAGCTTCTGGCAAGACAACTACGGTAGCGGTGGAGGTATGAACACGACCTTGTTTTTCTGTTTCTGGCACTCTTTGCACACGATGGGTCCCAGCTTCATATTTTAATAGGCCATAAGCACCAAGTCCTTTTACTATAAAGATTAACTCTTTATAGCCGCCAATACCAATTACGTGAGAGTCAATGATTTCACTTTTCCAAGCTTGACGTTCGCAAAAACGAAGATACATTTTAAATAGGTCACCAGCAAAAAGAGCCGCTTCATCACCACCAGCTCCAGCTCTTATTTCAAAGATGGCTGATTTATGATCATTTGGTCCTTCCGGATATTTTATTAGCTCAATTTTATCGTTAACATCTGCTAATTGCTTAGCTAAAGAATTTAGTTCTTCCTCGGCTAATTGCTTTAATTCATCATCTTCGCTATTAGAAAATAGTGTTTCGCCTTCACTGATTTCTTTTTTTAATTTAGCTTCTGTATCTATTAAGGTAATAAGCTCCTTAAGACGAGCATGTTCACGAGCCACTTTAATCATTTCAGTATTATGCTTAGCTAGCTCTGGGTCGGATAAACGTTGTTCTAATTGTTTAAATTGTTCTTTAATCTCTTCGTACATATTAGATATTTAGATAAAAAAATAATCAACTTATTTTAGTCTTACTGTTTGTAAAAAAACATTAACTATGAGTTGATTATTTAAAATTTTTCTTATTTTTTCTTAGTTAAGGTAACTTGGGCTATCTTTTTAATATCTTTTGTCTTAACAACAACTTCTTTTTTTGCTTTTTGTTCTGCTCGGGCTGCTTTCTTAATTTTTTTACCTTTAACTTTAGGAGAAATCTTTTCTTTAGCAGCTAATTTAGCACTAAACTTCTCAACTCGTCTTGCAGTATCAACCAATTTTTGTTTACCGGTGTAAAATGGATGACACTTTGAGCATAATTCAACTTTTATTTCTTTAACAGTTGCACCTGTTAGAAAAGAATTACCGCAAACACAGGTCACGGTACAATCTTTATAATATTTTGGATGAATGTCTTTTTTCATAAATAACTTAGTGGCGGAAAAGCCTGTTTATTTTTTCCTAATTTTGCGGTAAAGGCACAAAAATTAGAATGATAATTTTCTTTAATATGTAAAGATTATCATAACTTTATAAATTAATCAATACCTGTTATACTATCTTCATAATTTATATCCAATTCCCATTATGAGCAAGCCAGGAAATATTGCTAAAAATACATCATATTTAACCGTTGCTTTAATTATCCAGAAGATTATTTCTTTTGCTTATTTTATATTATTAGCTCGCTACCTTGGATTGGATTTGCTTGGTCAGTATTATACAGCTTTGGCCTTCACTACTATTTTCTCTATTTTCATTGATCTTGGCTTTGCTAATATACTAACTAGGGAAGTGGCAAAAGATCAAACAAAAGGATCATTATGGCTTAGATCAGTCATTTCCATGAAAATTGTTTTAGCAATTATTACTTTCATTTTGGCTTTGATCATTGCTTATTTTTTCTATAGTCCTTCTCTGTTAATACTCATTATTATATCCTCATTATCAATGATACTTGACTCATTTACTAGCACTTTTTTTGCTGTGGTTAGAGGTTTTCATAATTTAAAATATGAGAGTGTTGCCTCAATAATTTTCCAATTCATTGTTTTTGTTTTAGGACTATTACTTATCTACTTTAAGTTACCGTTAGTGGCTTTTGTTGGAATTGTAGTAATTGCAAGTAGTTTTAATTTCCTTTACTCATTCTTTATAATTAAATTTCGCTTAAAGTTAAAGGTGGCACCAAATTGGAATATAAATGTTTTTAAGGAGATTCTACAACTTAGTTGGCCTTTTGCTTTATATAATATTTTCCAACGTCTTTATCTCTATTTAGATTCTTTACTCCTAGGCTTTTTAGCAAACTATAATCAGGTCGGTATTTATCAGATTGCTTTTAAGTTAATTTTTGCGCTACAATTCTTACCAATGGCATTTACCGCTTCACTTTATCCTGCTATGAGTTCTTTTTGGCAGAATAATCGTAATAAATTACAAGTTACTTTTGAAAAAGCCTTAAACTATTTATTAATATTATCAATCCCAATTATTTTTGGCGTGTTTAGTCTCGCAGATCAAATTATTCCTCTATTTAAGGTAGGTTCTGAGGCCATTTGGCCTTTACGAATAGCTATATTTGCTTTAGTATTTATGTTTCTTAACTTTCCTGTCGGTTCTTTATTAAATGCTTGTGATCGACAAAAAAAGAACACTTTTAATATGGGCCTTGCGACTGTATTTAGTGTTACTTTAAATTTAGCTTTAATCCCTTTGTGGCAAGCCTTAGGGGCCAGTATCACCGTACTTATGAGCAATGCTCTCATGTTTTTTTTAGGTTTATTTTCATTAAAAGGTCTGATAGATTTCCGAACAATGAACACTTTAAAAGTGCTATTTAAAACACTATTAGCAGCTCTAGTAATGTTGATTTTAATCTATCTCATTAAGCCTTATTTAAATGTTTTTCTAGCAGTGGGACTTGCGGGACTCTCTTATTTCTTTGCTCTATATTCTTTTGGTGGTATTAATCAAAAAGATATACGTGATATAATTAATAGTTTTAAAAAAAATAAATTATGAAAATACTATTAGTTAGTCTTGAGTATCCACCTCAAATCGGTGGCGTCGCTAACTACTATTACAACT
>Ga0265294_10007771_pt1 | contig 12644 bp, 10 predicted proteins | sample MunlanPumphouse3_FD_192504 | JGI IMG/M metagenome (GOLD analysis project Ga0265294, IMG submission 192504) | Groundwater microbial communities from a municipal landfill in Southern Ontario, Canada - Pumphouse #3 | ecosystem: Environmental > Aquatic > Deep subsurface > Groundwater | place... | reverse complement strand
TTGATAGTAATCGACCTTATTTTGAGAAATGGTTACCCTTTGTTCCTTTCACTAAAAGCATAGATGACTCATTAGATTATATTTTTTCTGTAATTAATTCTCAAGAGCTGGTTTATACTATTCGTGAGGATAAAGCCTTTGTGGGAATTATTGGCTTTAAGGAAACAAATCTTGAAACTAAGATTACTGAATTAGGCTATTGGTTGAAAGAAGAATTTCAGGGCAGGGGAATAATAACGAAGGCTACTAAGATATTATGTGATAATGCTTTTAAGGAAAGAGGAATAAAAAGAATTTTAATTAAGGTTGAGGTTGGAAACAATAAGAGTAAAGCTATCCCAGAGCGTTTGGGTTTTGTTTTAGAAGGAATTGATAAAGAAACTTTTTGTTATAATAAAGTAGTGGAGTCTTATGTTTTTTATAAAGATAATAATTGATTTGATATGAGAGATAATCTATTCATTTGTATTGTTTTTCTGATTAATAATAACAGATATTTCCTTGATTATTTTTGTTTGATGAAATAAAGATGTGTAAGTACCCGTTAATAAATTATAGTAAATCAAAAGACAAAGAGAAATGCAATCAAGAATTTTAAAATTAAGTTTACATGCAATTATCCTTATTGTAGCATTAAGTATTGGTATGCTTTATTCTTGTGAGGATAAAGATGATAATCCAACAACTCCTACAATTCCTGAATTAGAGTTTTCAGAATGGAAACTTACAAAATTTGTAAATGTTTTAAATCAAACATTCAAAACTCCTGAACCAGAAGATATAGATTGCTATTTTTTGAGATTTGAACTAAATAACAGAATATTTATTCGCTCTTCGGTCAATAACATAAGTGGAGACTACGTTATTAATACAGAAAATTCTTATTTTAAATTTGAAAATTTAGTTGGAACTGAAATCGCTGAGGTCTATGATGGAAACTTATTTGTTGAATGCATAAATAATATAAGCAATTATAGTATTTCCAATAATACACTAAAACTATATTATAATAATTATCAATACTACTTGGAATTTGAAAAGCGAATCCCTATTACTAATTAAAAAAGAAATTGTCAAATGAAAAATCTAATTTTAAAATTAAGTTTACATGCAATTATCCTTATTGTAGCATTAAGTATTGGTATGCTTTATTCTTGTGAGGATAAAGAAATAGAGTTAGATGATGTTTGGGTTTGTAGTGATTATAGATACAATGTAGATGGATACTTGAAACTTAATTTTAATGATGATGATGGAACTCTATTAGCACAAAATACAACTACTGCAGAATCATTATTTGATGCTTTAACCTATAATTATGAAATCAAGAATGATACAATGCTTTATTTAACAAAAGGAGATAGTATTTCTTTAGAGTTTATCATTTATAAACAGTCTGAAAATTCTATGAAGTTAGTTTTTACTGGAGACTTACCACAATGTGAAACTTGCCCTTCTGGAGAATACACTTTTAGAAAAGAATAACACAAATCATTTATCAATTACTTTAATTATCTTTGCAATAATTATTATAGGAATATTATGACAAAGATATATAGTTTAATTTCAATTACCCTTTTCTTGTTTAGCTTTAATGTTTCTTTTGCTCAAAAAATTAAAACAGGAGCTGAAAGAGTTGATGAATATTTGCATTGTTTTGAAGGAAAGAAGGTTGGGGTTGTTGCCAATCAGACTTCTTTGATTGGAAAGACTCATTTGGTTGATTCTTTAATTGCATTAGGTATTAATTTAAGAGCAATTTATTGTCCTGAACATGGATTTAGAGGAGAGGCAGAGGCTGGTGCAAGGATAAGCTCTTCAATTGATGCTAAAACACAACTTCCAATAATTTCTCTTTATGGAAATAATAAGAAACCATCTTCTGACGAGATAAAGAAAAATGATATTATTGTTTTTGACCTTCAAGATGTAGGCTGTAGGTTCTATACTTATATTTCAACTCTTCATTATGTAATGGAAGCATGTGCAGAAAATAATATCCCTTTAATTGTTCTTGATAGACCAAATCCTAATGCTTCTTATATTGATGGACCTGTTCTTAAAGACACATCACTTGTTTCTTTTGTTGGAATGCATCCTGTCCCAATTGTTTATGGAATGACAATTGGAGAGTATGCAAAGATGATTAATGGTGAGTGTTGGCTGGGGACTTCAACCAAAAGAGTGATAGGGGAGAAAGGTAAATTAAACTGCGATTTAATAGTTATTCCTTTAAAAAACTATAACCATAATACTCCTTATTCTTTGCCCATTGCTCCAAGCCCAAATCTAAAGACCGATTGTGCTATACAATTATACCCTTCTCTTTGCTGGTTTGAAGGAACGCCTATAAGTGTTGGGAGAGGAACAGATACCCCTTTTGAAATAATTGGCTTTCCTAACTATCATACAAAGAAGTTGACAGGTAAGGAAATTATTAGTTTCACTCCAAAAGTAATTAAGGGAGTAAGTGATAACCCTCCCTATAAGAATCAAGACTGTAGTGGCTTGAGATTGGAATGCGAAATAAAAAACGAAATAGACCTAAGCTATTTAATAGAAATGTATAATTCATATCCCCAAAAAGATAATTTCTTTCAACCCTTCTTCGATAAACTATCTGGAACAAAACTTTTAAAAAATCAGATCAAGAATCATAAAGATCAAGAATTTATTAGAAAGAGTTGGGAAAAAGACTTAGAGGAATTTAAGCAAATTAGAGTTAAATATTTGCTCTATAATTAGTATCAGATTGTTAATTGATTGTAAGTTGTTAGCTTTTACAAAAAGCTAATTGTTAGTTGAAGAAAAAATCTTAACTTTGCACTTCTTAATTTGCTGTTAGTTTTGAGAGAAAAACTTATGGTTTATAATAAAAATATAGGATTGTAATATGTTTGAGAATTTAAGTGAAAAATTAGAGAAGTCGTTTAAGATACTAAAAGGTCAAGGAAAAATAACTGAGATTAATGTTGCTGAAACATTGAAGGAAGTAAGGAAAGCTTTGATTGATGCCGATGTTAGTTATTCAATTGCAAAGGATTTTTGTGACACAGTAAAACAAAAGGCCTTAGGTAAGAATGTTCTAACTGCAATTGAGCCAGGGCAATTGATGATTAAGATTGTTCAAGATGAGCTTACTGAGTTGATGGGAGGCGAAGCTCAAGAGGTTAATATTAAGGGCTCTCCAGCCATAATTCTTATTGCAGGGTTGCAAGGTAGTGGTAAAACAACTTTCTCGGCTAAGTTTGCAAATTATCTTAAAACTAAAAAAGGGAAAAATGTTCTTTTGGTTGCAGGTGACGTGTATCGTCCAGCAGCTATCAATCAATTGCAGGTTCTTGGTGAGCAAATAGGAGTTGAGGTTTATACAGAAGATACAAAAGACCCTGTTCAAATAGCAAAGAATGCTGTTAAGCAAGCAAAGGACAAATCAATCAATGTTGTGATTATTGATACAGCTGGTCGTTTGGCCGTTGATCAACAAATGATGAACGAGATTGAGGCAATAAAGAAAGCAATCAATCCTCAAGAAACGTTATTTGTTGTTGATAGTATGACAGGTCAAGATGCTGTTAATACTGCAAAAGCATTTAATGATAAATTAGATTTTGATGGTGTTGTTCTTACAAAGCTTGATGGAGACACAAGAGGTGGAGCTGCCCTAACCATTCGTCACGTTGTTAACAAGCCAATTAAATTTGTAGGAATTGGTGAAAAGATGGATGCCTTAGATGTTTTTCATCCTCAACGTATGGCTTCAAGAATTTTGGGAATGGGAGATATTGTTTCTTTGGTTGAAAAAGCTCAAGAACAATATGATGAAGAGCAGGCAAGAAAATTGTCAAAGAAACTAAAAACCAATGATTTTAATTTCAACGACTTCCTTTCTCAAATTCATCAAATTAAAAAAATGGGTAACATTAAAGACCTTATGGGAATGATTCCTGGGGTAGGAAAGATGATGAAAGATGTTGACATTAATGATGATGCTTTTAAAGGTATTGAAGCTATTATTGGCTCTATGACCCCTTTTGAAAGAGAAAACCCAGTAAAAATTGATGGAAGTAGGAGAAAAAGAATTGCCAAAGGAAGTGGAACAACAATTGAAGAAGTAAATAGACTTTTAAAACAATTTGAAGAAACAAGGAAAATGATGAAGATGGTGGGGAATGGGAATAAAATGAATGCATTGAAAAATATAAGAAGGAGATAAACCGAATGGAAAACAAGAAAGAACCTATAATAATTGACGGGAAGCTAATAGCCTCTGAAATTAAAAAAGAATTGGCACAAGAAGTTATTCAACTATTGGATTCAGGTAAAAGACCTCCTCACTTAGTAGCAGTTATTGTGGGAGAAGATGGGGCAAGTCAATCCTATGTTGCAAGTAAGGAAAAACAAAGTAAGGAAGTAGGTTTCTTGTCTTCAATATATCGTTTTCCAGAAACACTAACTGAAGAAGAACTTCTAAACACAATTGATTTTCTTAATGATGATAATGAAGTTGATGGTTTTATTGTTCAACTTCCTCTTCCAAAGCATATTGATGAACATAAGATTATTCAAAGAATTGATCCAAGAAAAGATGTGGATGGATTTCATCCAGCAAATGGAGGAAGAATGATGTATAATATGCCTGCATTTATTCCTGCAACTCCTTATGGTATTATGACAATGTTGGAAAGATCTAAAATTAATACTGTGGGAAAAAACTGTGTGGTTTTAGGTAGAAGTAATATTGTTGGTACTCCAGTGGCAGTTTTAATGTCAAGAAATAATAGTTCTGCTAACAGCACAGTAACCCTTTGCCATAGCAAAACCGAAAATATAAAAGAAATTTGCCTTGGGGCAGATATTTTAATTGTTGCAATAGGAAAGCCAGAATTTTTAAAAGAAGATATGGTTAAAGAAGGAGCAGTTGTTATTGATGTGGGTATTCATAGAATTGAAGATCAAACCAAAGAAAGAGGATATAGGGTTGTTGGCGATGTTAAGTTTGATGAGGTAGCTCCAAAATGCAGCTATATAAGCCCTGTTCCTGGAGGAGTTGGAATGTTAACAGTTGTTTCATTACTTCAAAACACTCTAAAAGCCTACAAACACGAAATATATCCCGAGAAATAAGAAATTAATATTTTGACACAAGAACAACTAATTGAATCAGGAAAGTTGCTTCCAATAATGGAAGAGTTTTATTCTTTGCAAGGAGAAGGATATAATACTGGAAAGGCAGCATATTTTATTAGAGTTGGTGGTTGTGATGTGGGATGTGATTTTTGTGATGTTAAGGAGGCATGGGATGCAGCTCTTCTCGCTCCAACAAATATTGAGGAAGTTGTTCGAAGAGCCATTAAATTTCCTGCTAAATCAGCAATTATTACTGGAGGTGAGCCCTTACTCTATAATTTAGACCCACTTTGTGAAATGCTTCACCAAAATAATATTGAAACAATTCTTGAAACTTCTGGGTCTTCTCCAATGAGTGGCTCTTGGGATTGGATATGTCTCTCAGCAAAAAGAAATATTCCCCCAATTGAAGCAAATATTAAATATGCTTCAGAGCTTAAAATGATTATTTCTGACGAGAAGGACTTTGCTTTTGCAGAAACTTATTCTCAAAAGGTTGATAATTCCAAATGTTTCTTATACTTACAACCAGAATGGAGCGTTAGAAATATTATAATGCCAAAGATTATCGAATATATTAAAATGAATCCAAAATGGAGAATATCCCTACAAAGCCACAAATACATGCAAATCCCTTAATTCCATTCTTCTATGGGTTAAGAATATTTCTTATTTTTCTTTTTTCTTTTTTCTTTTTTCAAAATATTTCTGCACAAATCAATCCTAAAGCTGAAAAGGAATTTAAGAAAGCATTGGATTATTTGAATAAAGGAGAAGAAGACAAGGCAATTAAATCCTTAAATAAAGTATTTGAAATAGATAGAAACTATCCTGATGCATTGCTATGTATGGCTGAAATATACTATAATAAAAGCCAGGATTTCGATTCCATAAAATTAAAAGCCTTTCCTTATTATAAACGTTTTGTTGAAATTCATCCAGATTTTGATATAACTTCTCACTATCGATTAGGAGAATTTTATCTTCTTGACTATAATACTGAAAAAGCTAAATATCATTTCAATTACGCCTTGTCAAAATATAAATCTCCGAAGGAAGATAAGAAAATAGATGAAACAAAAAGAAAGATAGAACAAATTAGTTTTATCGAATACTCTCTTCAAAATCCTGTTGATTTTAAGCCTAATAATATGGGAGAGAATATAAATTCTAAATACGATGAATATCTTCCAACACTAACTGCAGACGAACAAACTTTTATTTTTACCAGACTAATTCCAGACACTATTGATTTTGGACTAAAAATTCTAATGGTTGAAGATTTCTTTGAAACAAATAAGGTAGATGGAAAGTGGGAAAAAGCTAAAAAGATGCCTCAACCATTCAATTCAATGGAAAATGAAGGAGCTTTATCAATATCTCCTGATGGCAGAACTGCTTATTTCACTCGTTGTAATTCAAGAGATAGTTATGGAAGCTGTGATTTATATTCGTCTGAAAAGATTGGCTCACGTTGGACAGAACCTAAGAATATGGGTGCAACAATTAATTCTTCGGCTTGGGACTCTCAACCAACAATAGCATCTGACGGAAGAACTCTTTTTTTTGTTTCAAATAGAAGAGGAGGAAAGGGGAAAAATGATATTTGGTACACCTACAAGAAAGATGATGGAAAATGGACAAAACCAGTGAGTTTGGATTCAACAATTAACACTCCTGGAAATGAAATGTATCCTTTTATTCATCCGAGTAACACTACTCTCTATTTTTCTTCCGACTATCATTTAGGTATGGGAGGATTTGATATATTTTATGCAAACATTGAGAATGGACATTTTGTTTTTCCACAAAACATTGGATACCCTGTTAATACATCAGCAAACGAAACAAGCTTTATTGTGTCTCCAAGTGGCAAAAAGGCAATTTTCTCAACTTTTCTGAATGATGGTTTCGGAGCAAAAGAACTATATGAATTTGATCTCTACGAAAAAGCACAGCCAACTCCAGTAGTATATATGAAAGGAAGAACCTTTGATAGAAATACAAATTTGCCACTTGCAGTGAATTTTGAGGTGAAAGATATTAATAGGAATCTTTTAATTGCATCTTCCATTTCAGACCCAAAAACAGGTGAATATTTAGTTGTTTTGCCTCTTGGTGCCGATTATGCACTTAGTGCTTGGGCAGAAGGTTATTTATTTTATTCTGAAAACTTCAATCTAATTGACGTAAATAAATCAAATTCCTATAAAAAAGATATATACCTAAATCCAATTGTTGAAGGACAAACTGTTGTATTGAATAATATTTTCTTTGAAAATAATAGTGCAGAGTTATTACCGAGTTCTCAATCGGAGCTAAATACATTATTTGAACTTTTAAGTTCAAATAAGAATATTAGAATTGAAATATCCGGTCATACAGATAATGTTGGAAAGCAAGATTATAACCTTGAGCTCTCAACCAAAAGAGCTAATAGTGTTAAGAGTTATTTAGAGTCTAAAGGAATTGAGTCTAATCGTTTAGAATCTAAAGGTTATGGACAAACAAGACCAATTGCCGACAATCAAAATGAGGAAGGAAAAGCAAGAAATAGACGGACAGAATTTAAAATTATAATGAAATAAGTTCAAAACACATTGATGAAAGAAAAAATATTTGATTTAGACGAAATATCATTAGTTGATTTCTTTGGAATAAATGAAAAGAACCTCAATTTTCTATCTATACTATTTCCTAATGTAAAATTAATTCAAAGAGGAGATAAGCTAAAGGTTATTGGGAAAGAAAAATATATTGAAGAATTTGAAAAAAGCTATAATCAATTAGTTGAACTCTACTTTCAAGAATCAAGAATGGACGAGAAGCTAATTATGAGTGTTGTTAAACCAAATGCAAACGCTCAAAAACTAAGTCACACTTCAAATGATATTCTTGTTCATGGACGAAATGGACTAATTGTCAAGGCTCAAACTCCTAATCAAAAACAAATGGTTGAGGCTATTGATAAAACCGATATGCTTTTTGCCATAGGACCAGCTGGTTCAGGAAAAACATACACAGCCGTAGCATTAGCAGTAAGAGCTCTTAAAGCGAAACAGGTAAAAAGGATAATACTAACTCGTCCTGCAGTTGAAGCTGGTGAAAACTTAGGATTTCTGCCAGGCGACCTTAAAGATAAACTTGATCCTTATCTACAACCTCTATACGATGCACTAAGAGATATGATGCCTATCCAAAAGCTTGAAGAATATATTGATGAGAAAATAATTGAGATTGCTCCCTTAGCTTTTATGAGAGGGAGAACCTTAGATAATGCGTTTGTAATTCTTGATGAGGCTCAAAACTCAACTCGCTCCCAAATGAAGATGTTTCTAACAAGAATGGGAAGAAATGCAAAATTTATCATAACTGCAGATCCAACACAGGTAGATTTGCCAAATAACCAAACATCAGGACTAAAGGAAGCAGAAAGATATCTGCAAGGAATTGAAGGAATAAGCTTTGTTTACCTTAAAGAGTATGATATAATTCGCCACCCTCTTGTAACAGAAATAGTCCAAGCCTATCAAAGAAACAGCATATAAACCTATATGTCTATAACCTCATATAAAAAAGCTGTCTTGAATACAATGTTTCAATACAGCATAGACGGCAAGTCTCTTTGCAAAAAAAAGAAACCCCGCACCACGAAAAAACATCAAGTTTGGTTGAATTTAGTCTTAATATATTTCAAAATAAGTTAAGGAAAAATTCTTTTTTATTAAGGAAAAATTTAGAGTGAGTTTTTTTGTCAGAATCAGGATTTACATCAGTTAAAATAAAAAAAGCACTTACATTTCTATAAGTGCTTTTCTATATTTTACTTTTTTGAAAGTCCTATTTAATAAATCCACTTCTAATTAATAATGCTTTATTTGTTGGTTCTTGTCCACGGAAAGCTTTGTAAAGTTCCATTGGATGTTTTTTGCCTCCTTTTGATAGGACATTATTTCGGAAAGAGGTTGATACTTCTTTGTTGAAAATTCCTTTTTCTTTGAATAGTGAGTATGCGTCAGCATCTAAAACCTCTGCCCATTTGTATCCATAGTATCCAGCTGCATATCCGCCTGCAAATATATGTCCAAATTGAGTACTCATGATAGATCCTTCAACAATAGGGAGTAAATCTGCTTTTTTAGAACTCTTTCTTTCAATTGATTCAACATCACCTTTTAGAAGTTCTTTTGTATTATTCCATCCCATATCAACCAATCCTAAGAAAAGTTGGCGTACTGATGAATATCCTTGAAGGTATTGCTCGCTTGCCTTAATTTTCTTGATTAAATCTTCTGGAATTTTTTCTCCTGTTTGGTAGTGTACTGCAAACATATCTAAGAATTCTTTTTCTGTTGCAAAGTTTTCCATTATTTGAGATGGTAGTTCAACAAAATCTCTATAAACAGATGTCCCTGAAGTGCTTTGGTAGGTACATTCAGAAAGCATTCCGTGAAGACAGTGCCCAAATTCGTGTAGGAAAGTGTTGTATTCGTCAAAAGTAAGAAGTGATGGAGTTTTAGCTGTTGGTTTTGTAAAGTTACAAACCATTTGAATAAGAGGTCTTACATCTTCATTGTTTTCAATTTTTTGTTCTCTAAAGGATGTCATCCAAGCTCCAGAACGTTTTGATTCTCTTGGGAAGAAATCCATATATAGAATTGCCATAAATTTATTGTTTGTTTTATCCCAAACTTCATAGGTTACAACATCTTCATGGTATTTTGTAATATCTTTATTTTCTCTAAATTCTAATCCATAAAGCTTGTCTGCCAACATAAAAATACCTTCACGAACTTTTTCTAATTGGAAATATGGTTTTGTCATTTCTGGATTAATAGAAAACTTTTCATTCTTTAGCTTTTCTGACCAATAGGACCAATCCCAACGTTGGATATCTCCAACAAACCCTTTTGAGTGAGCATAGTCTGTAACCATCTGCAAATCTTTCTTAGCAAAAGGCATTGAAGATTCTAATAAGTTGTCAATAAATGAAAGTACTTTCGTTGGATTTTCAGCCATTCTATCAGTTAGAGCATATTCTGCATATGAAGAATAGCCTAATAATTGAGCCATACGAAGACGGAGGTTCGCTATTTTAATAATATTTTCTTTATTGTCGTTTTCGTTATTATTATTAGCTACTTTGTTTGATGCAGTCCAGAGTTCTTTTCTTAGCTCTCTATTATCAGCATAAGTAATAAAAGGCAAGTAGCTTGGATAATCTAAGGTAAACACCCAACCTTTAACCTTACGTTGTTTTGCAGTTTCTTTTGCTGCGTCAATTGCATATTGAGGGATTCCAGCCAAATCTTTTTTATTTGTGATAACTTTCATGTATGCATTTTGATCCGAAAGATTATTTTTTTGATACTTCAAGCTTAAAAGAGAAAGCTCTTCTGAAATCTTACGGAATTCTTCTTTTTGATTTCCTTCCAATAAAGCTCCACTCTTTAAAAATCCTTTGTAAGTTTTATCCAATAACATTCTTTGTTCTGTTGTTAATGGAATATCATCTTTCGAGTCATATACTTTCTTCACTCTGGCAAAAAGTTCAGGATTCATATTAATATCGTTGCTGTATCTAGTTAGTTCTGGAGACATTTCTTCGGCAATTTTTTGAAGTTCATTGCTTGTGTTTGCTTCATTTATGTTAAAGAAAACACCTAAAACTCTGTTAAGCAAGCTCCCTGCATTTTCAAGTGCAACAATTGTATTTTCAAAGCTTGGTTTTTCTTTGTTTTCAATAATTGCATTTACATCCTTCTTTGCCTGATCTAAGGAGTAAAGAATAGCAGGTTTGTAGTGTTCTGTCTTAATCTTATCGAAAGGAGGAGTTTGGTATGGAGTGTTCCAATCCTGTACCAATGGATTAGATTTTTTAATTGTAGAGGCATCTTCTGGTTTCATCTGAGCCACTAACATTGTAGAAACTACGGTCATAATTAATGTAAATAAAGTTATTTTTCTCATTTTCCAAATATATTTAGTTATTTATTTCAAAACGAATTGCAAAAATACACTAATTTTACCAATTTCAAAACCACAAATATCATTTTAACAGGTTTTGATTGAGAGGTAATAAAATGTTGAAAATTAAAAATAAGAATTAATTTAAAAAACTCCCAATTTTGTCCTTTGATTAAATAGGTTTCATGTTTTTTGTTATTAATAATTTTAGTTAATGGTTTATGTTTTTATCATAAATTTGATTTAGAGTTTGGTTAGATAAAAAATTTCCACCTTTCATTTAGTAAATATTCTATACTCCAATCTAAAAAAAAATCTTAATTTTGCATTCTATTGTATTATTAAAACTATTTGACATATGAAAAAAGCGTATTTGTTTCCAGGTCAAGGTGCTCAGTTCGTTGGCATGGGAAAAGATCTTTATGATAATCTGCCTTTGGCAAAAGAAATGTTTGAAAAAGCTAACGAAATATTAGGCTTCCGTATTACTGACCTTATGTTCTCTGGTACTGATGAAGACCTCCGTCAAACCAAGGTTACACAACCTGCTATATTCTTACATTCAGTTATTTTAGCCGAAACATTAGGAAGTGATTTTACTCCAGATATGGTTGCAGGTCATTCTCTTGGAGAGTTTTCTGCATTAGTTGCTGCAAAGGCTATGAGCTTTGAAGATGGTTTGCGTTTAGTTGCAGCTCGTGCTAATGCTATGCAAAAAGCTTGTGAGGCTACTCCTTCAACAATGGCTGCAATCTTAGGATTGGAAGATAATATTGTAGAGGATATTTGTGCTTCAATTAAAGACGAGGTTGTAGTCCCTGCAAATTATAATTCTCCAGGTCAGCTTGTTATTTCAGGATCTGTTGCTGGGATTGAAAAGGCTTGTGCATTAGCTAAAGAAGCAGGAGCAAAGCGTGCTCTTACTCTTAGTGTTGGAGGAGCTTTCCACTCTCCACTTATGTTACCAGCTCAAGAAGAACTTGCAAAAGCAATTGAAAATACTAAATTCAATTCTCCAATTTGTCCAATCTATCAAAATGTAAATGCAGAGGCAATGACAGATGCTCATCTTATTAAGGAAAACCTTATTAAGCAATTAACTGCAGCAGTTCGTTGGACTCAAATTTCAAAGGCTATGGTCGAAAGTGGAGCTACTACATTTGTTGAAGTAGGCCCTGGCACCGTTCTCCAAGGTTTAATTAAAAAGGTTTTACCAACTGGAGAATTTAGCTCTGCAAAGATTTAATCCAAATAAAATAATGGATTTTCAAACACTAATTCTCAAACGCCAAAGCGATAGAAAATACGACTCAACTCCAATAGAGAAGGAGAAGATTATGCAATGTATTGAAGCAGCAAGGCTTTCTCCCTCAGCATGCAATAGTCAGCCATGGACCTTCGTTGTTGTGCAGGATGAAGAGCTTAGGCTTAAGGTTGAAAAGGCAGCCTCAGGAATGGGAATGAATAGTTTTGCTGTTCAAGCACCAGTAATTATTGCTATTGTTTTGGAGAAACCTAATTTCACCTCTAAGATTGGTTCTGTTGTA
>Ga0265294_10007770_pt1 | contig 12644 bp, 9 predicted proteins | sample MunlanPumphouse3_FD_192504 | JGI IMG/M metagenome (GOLD analysis project Ga0265294, IMG submission 192504) | Groundwater microbial communities from a municipal landfill in Southern Ontario, Canada - Pumphouse #3 | ecosystem: Environmental > Aquatic > Deep subsurface > Groundwater | place... | reverse complement strand
CAGCTAACTTCTGAGCTGCGTTGATTCCAGCGATTATACCTTGGCAAGCAGCTTCTTCATACCCACTGGTCCCATTGGTTTGCCCCGCCACAAATAAGTTTTCAACTAATTTAGTCTCAAGAGAGGGGTAGAGTTGCAAGGGGTCAAGATAATCATATTCAACTGCATAACCCGGGCGCATGATTTGAGCTTCTTCTAATCCTTGAATTGAATGGATAAAAGCTGTTTGCACATCTTCAGGTAACGAAGAACTAACTCCATTTAAATACATCTCTTCAGTACCAACACCTTCTGGTTCAATAAATATATGATGGCGCTCACGTTCAGGAAACCGCACTACTTTGTCCTCTATCGAGGGGCAATAGCGGGGACCTTGCCCCACAATCTTACCACCATAGAGGGGAGAACGATGAATGTTTTCTTTAATAATGCGATGCGTTTCGCCATTTGTATAAGCAATGTAACATTGTAGCGAAGGACGATCGATCGTATCGTAATCAAAAGAAAAGGACATCATGGTAGAATCCCCAGGTTGTTCGCCCAATCGATCAAGGTCGAGTGAGGATTTACGGACACGCGCTGGGGTTCCTGTCTTTAAACGACCTAAGGTAAAACCCTTAGCTCGTAATGCAGGACCTAGTCCGAGAGCTGCGGGCTCGCCAAGACGGCCTGAGGAAGCCTCATACTCACCAATAAAGATTTTCCCTTCCATGAAGGTTCCAGTGGTAAGCACGACTACTCGTGCGGTAATTTTATGTCCGCGTTCGGTCACGACTCCAACAATCTTACGGTTGTCAGAACTCAAGATGATATCGACTACTGTATCCTGAAACAGAGCCAGTCCTTTTTGTCCTTCAAGGGTCTCTTTAGCTACTCGGTGATAGGTAAATTTATCGGCTTGTGCCCGAGGGGCCTGTACCGCCGGTCCCCGCCGTCTATTGAGGATGCGAAATTGAATCATCGATTTATCGATGAGGTGTGCCATTTCGCCCCCTAAGGCATCGACTTCCCGCACAATGTTACCTTTAGCCAATCCCCCTATAGCGGGATTGCAAGAGAGTCGTCCGATAGCGTCTAAACTTTGGGTAATCAGAAGTGAATTGTACCCCAGCCGTGCTAAGGCTAAGGAAGCCTCAATGCCGGCATGGCCGGCTCCTATTATTAATGCATCGTAATCCATATTATTTTCCTACGCAAAATCCACTAAATATCTTTTCTAAAATATCAGCGGATGCAACTTCTCCGGTTAATGACCCTAACGCGTCTAAAGATTCGCCCATCTCCACTGCAATAATGTCGAGGGGAATATCGCCGTGAGCGAGTTCCAAAACCTTTGTTAGCGCTTCATGAGCTCTGATTAATTCAGTACGTTGTCGAGCCGATTCTATAACAAGGTCTTGACCGTCAGGTCGTTGAATTTCATGACGAAGGCGACTGAGCATCTCCTCACGGAGGGCTTTAAAGCCCTCGCCTCGTTTAGCACTAAGAGGAAAACTTCCCGTTCGTGGTTTTCTAGTGGTCAAGTCAGTCTTGTTCCACACGATTATACAGCGCGGATCAGTAATCAGTTCTCCGTATAAATCTATTGATTGATCATCATGTTCAGTGCCATCAAGCAATAACAAGATGAGATCGGCCTCTTCTAATAATCGGTGTGTTCGCCTAATTCCTTCTTGCTCTACCGCATCAAAAGAATCACGTAATCCTGCCGTATCATAGAGGCGAATTGGTATACCTTCCAAGACCGTTTTTGACTCAATGAAGTCACGGGTTGTACCGTGCACTTCAGAAACAATCGAACGGTCTTCTTTCAACAGGAGGTTGAAAAGAGTCGATTTTCCGGCATTAGTAGCTCCAGCTAAAACTACCTTGGCCCCCTCGCCATATAATTTACCGATAGCATAAGTGCTCAGCAGTGTTTCAATACGTTGTTGAGCTCCCTCGACTATTGCAAAAGGAAAATTGGTATTTTCGACAATCTCATCTTCAGCATAATCGAGTTGTACCTCAACTATACTCATTGCCTCGAGAACCTGTTGTTTAATCTCTTCAATCAAAGAGAACAAATTCCCTTCCAGCCTCCCAAGCGCCAAGGAATGCCCTAACTGAGACTGAGCTGAGACTATTTCCATGACCGCTTCAGCTTGAGTTAAGTCCATGCGACCGCGCATGAAAGCTCTAAAGGTAAATTCGCCTGGGGCTGCGCTACGCATGCCAAGCTCTTTTAAAACACCAAAGATTGATTCTATGCCAGCTCTACTCCCATGACAGGTTATTTCTACACTCTCTTCACCGGTGTAGCCTCGTCCATCACGAAAAACAGCCAGTACTACCTCATCGATCGGTTGTTTGGTCGAAACATCAAGTAAAACACCGTGCACCAAGGTGTGTGATGCACTTTTAGATAATGCTTCACTGCGAGAGAAGGTCTGGCCTAGAGTGGCAATACAGCCCTCTCCTGAAACTCGTATGACCGCAAGGGCACTGCTACCCCAAGGTGTTGCCAGAGCAAATATTATATCTTTTGTGTCGTATGTATTTTTCATCATCCGCTCAAGTATACGAAAGCAACCCATATGTGTCCATATCACCTTCCTTTACAAAAAGGTCCTTTACCAGTTATAGTCGCCGCATGAATGTTAAAGCCATTGAACAAAGAAGTGAATTAATGAGGGCTATGCGTAATTGGTTTGCTGAAAATGAATACTTAGAAGTTAGTACTCCTATTATAGCTACAAACCTTATTCCAGAGCCTACAATCGCTAATTTTTCAACGCAGTACCTAAGCGAATTTTATGCGTCTAGGGAACTTTATCTCATTCCTTCCCCTGAAATTCATATGAAACCAATTATTGCGGCAACCAAGCGCAGTATTTACCAAATTATACCGTGTTTCAGAAATCGTGAACAAATTGGAAGTTACCATAATCCAGAATTTACGATGCTCGAATACTATACTGTCGGGGCAGACGACACTGATTCCATTGCCATAACAGAAGAGCTCATAGCTAAAACTGCTCTTAAAGGTACACCGGAGCATGCGTTACCCCCTTTTAAAAAAATGTCTGTTGCTGAAGCTTGCCAACTCTATGGGGGTTTTGATTTAGATAAAACACAAACTTCTTCTGCTTTACGGGCACAAGCACAACGCTTGGGCCTACACGTTCCTTTTGAAGTTGAATCATGGGAAGCAACATTTAATCGAATATTTCTTAATTTTGTTGAACCAAATCTACCCCAAGAAAAACCATTGATTTTATTTGATTATCCACAGCAAATTGTATGTTTAGCTAAGAAACATCCTAGGCGTCCCTACCGCCGACGTTGGGAACTCTATGCTGGTGGAATAGAATTGGCAAATTGTTATGATGAAGAACAAGATAAAGAGATAGTAAAGGATTACTATCGGGAACAATATGCTATATTAGTCGCAAATCGAAGCCAAACTGGAGAAGTCATCCCCGATATCGACTTTGCCTTTGCTAATATCTTTGATGAAGAGTTCCCCCAATGTTCTGGAGTGGCAATGGGCATTGATCGGCTTTTGATGCTCCAAGGAAACTACAAGACAATTGGGGATTTGATTTTATTTAATCTTTCTGGTAGTATTACCGACGGCAATTAAAGCCCATTTAGTTATATTTACGAGGTAAATGATGATAAAAGCAGGTCAAATAGACAAAGGAACTGCGCTGTTAATTAAGGGACAACCCTTTATTGTTGTAGATAGAGAATTTGTGAATCCTGGTAAAGGCTCTGCCTTTGTGCGAGTTAGGCTCAAAAGCCCAGCTACTGGTCAGACATTACGCGAAACCTTTAAAACCCAAGATAATGTTGAAGATATTACTGTAGACGATCGTGACTGTCAGTACCTCTACAATGATGGCGATAATTTCCATTTCATGCTCACTGAAACATTTGAACAAATTGAAATTCCAATGGCGACATTTGAAGATTATCAATTTATTATGAAAGAAGGAGAAACGTATCGAGTTACTTTCTGGGAGCACCAACCCCTCGATATCCAAATTCCAACAAAAGTTATTTTTGATGTTGCTGAGGCTGAAGAGGCTATTAAAGGTGATACTGTCACCGGTGCAACCAAGAATGTCACTACCGAGACTGGTCTAGTGGTCCGCGTCCCTATTTTTATTAAACAAGGTGAAAGAATATTGGTAAACACTGAGACCAAAGAATACATTGAACGAGTTAACAAATAGAAAATTAGTAAAAAGAGGTGGTACAAAGTATCACCTTTTTTATTGTAACTCAGCGTTACCTTCAAGCTAGTAAAATCAATTTTATGTAAAATATACTACAAAGATATGTTTTAAGATATTTTATTTATTTGTTATAATACAATAATTTAATCCCTATTTTTCCAATTTTAACTGCAAAACTTATAGCATAATATTTACTTACAGAAAATATCTCACTAACCTACAGGTAGAATTAAAACTCGGTACAAAAAACCAACTTTCACCACTGCAAAAGATTAAGAACAATTAAAAATAGAGCAATTAAAAGAATTCATTTTCTACAGAAAAACTCAATACACGCAACGGATGAAAAAATAGATAGGCTAGTAAACAATAAATTAATTATGTTGCATATGTTGCACCATAGCAATTCCATTGTGATTTTCGATGATTTTTTTTATGTTTACAGCATTGTTAGTATGCATGAAAGCATGATGCACCGTTAAGATTTTATCTTGTAAATCATTATCATCTTCCATATCTTCAATGATAAGGCCTATTTGTTTAGCTTCCTCTGCATCTACATGCCTGGCATGCATTTTTGAATGATTGTGATCACCCAATGCATCCACGATCTTTTCGGCCTTACTATCTTTATCGGGATCAGATGAGAACATATTATCCTTGAGCCAATCCAAAACAATCTGCCTTGATAATTGGATAGCATTTGCACACTCTCCTAAGAAAGTGGGTGGATATTTGCCGATAATGGCTTTCCAGATTTCTAAGCTACGAGGGTCTTTTTTAACTTCATTAATAGCTTTCTCAAATTCATCAATTACCCCTTGGGCTGGGAATCCTCCTAGTTGAGGATCGATCGGTCCTATGCTCGATTGCTTTCCCATTATTATTGTTTTACATGAACAGGATATCATGGTTCCAGCACTCATCGCAATTTGGGGAACAATAGCACGAATATCTTTGCCAAATAGTTTTCTTAAATAATTAACAATACTTTCAGCAGCTGCAAGTTCTCCTCCAGGCGTATGAAGGATTAAATCCAAACCTTTTGTTCGATCTAATTTGTGTGAAACTGCCATAAATGCATTTATGTCGCTGTCATTAATTTCAATACCTTCGACCCGCGGGCGATCGATAAAAGCAGAATAATAGGCGATAACATTACGACCTGTCTTTTCGTGCAACTCCCGAAGATACCCCCGCCTTACTTTATCAAGAGGTCCTACAGAATTTTCTCGTTGGATTTCAGCTAATACTTCGTTCCATGTGGGCATAAACGCTAGCCCATTCGAGTAATATTGGTTTGCCCGTCATTTGTGCACGACGAAGAAGCACTGGCGGAGTAATGGGAAGGTTCCGACCTGTAAGCAGAGAATTCTCTATATGCCAAGAATATATCTTCTTTATTTTTAACATTTTGAGCTGAATTATCATCAATTTGAAGAAGTTTTAATCCCTCTAGAATCTCTTTCATGTTCATACTGAAGCCTCCTTCTGACTTTAATCTCTACACCCTTAAGGTATCATTTCTGCTCATATGTGTCTATTGATATTTACTTAGGCACTTTGGACAATTACCTTGTTGTCTCAGTTGTCACGAATAATAAATGATATATTTCTTTCATAAAAACATTAGTTATCACCAATCTAAAATTATAGTGATTCAGTAGGTTAAAAGGATTGTCACCAACAATTAACTCCTGTTGAACAGAATATACTACAAAGATATGTTTTAAGATATTTTATTTATTTGTTATAATACAATAATTTAATCCCTGTTTTTCTAATTTTATCTACAAAACTTATAACTGTGGATCAGTATACCGCCGCAACTCTCCATTCAGCGTTCGAAACGTCCATTCTCCATTATTGTGTTCCTCTAGGTAGCTTTGACAGAGGGGGACCTTACCCCCTCCTTCAGGAAGGTCTATTGCATACGTTGGCATAGCTAACCCACTCAGCCGATTCCTCAATTCAGCCTCAATTGCTAATCCATGTTTCAATGGAACTCGTAGATGATTGGTTCCCTCAACTAGATCACCTTGAAACAAATAATAAGGCTTAACTCGATTAGCAACCAAGGTATTCATTAATTCTTCTAAGACATCTGGGTTGTCATTGACCCCACGCAGTAACACCGTCTGATTCAAAACGGGCATACCGGCATCGACAAACAAAGCAATTGCTCTGCGACTCTCTTTAGTTATCTCACGAGGATGATTAAATTGGGTCATTACATACAAAGCTGAGTGTCTTGCTTCCTCAAGCATCCTTACTAAACTTAAAGTGACACGGGATGGCAGTGTTGCTGGCATTCTAGTGCACAGCCGGATAACTAAATCGGGCCTTGCTTTACCCAGCTCCCTTAAAATATGTGCTAAACGGGAATCGGAAAGAGTTAAGGGATCTCCACCAGTTAAGAGAATCTCTTTTACAGCGGTATGAGCTTGCAAGTATTCGCCCACTTGATTGAGTTCAGCATCAGTAACACTCTGCCTCTCCCTTGCTGTAAATCGACGCCGGAAACAATGACGGCAATAGGTAGCACAGGTATCGGTCACTAAAAAAGCTACTCGATTTGTATAACGATGGATTAACCGGGGAAAAACGGAATGAGCCACCTCAGCTAAAGGATCAGTCTGTTCAGCTCCTGAACGCTGTAATTCCAGAATAGAGGGAACCACTTGTCGACGCAAAGGGTCTAGAGGGTCCGATGGGTCAATTAGGTTTACATAATAACGACTTATTGTTAATGGTAAAGAACTTCCTTGCTGAGCGAACCATTGGCGCTCCTCTGTAGTGAGTTTTAAATAACGTTCTAATTCCTCGCAACTAGTTATGACTGCATCCATATCCATGCCAGTTTTGTACCAGAAAATGGAGCAGTAGTCCAGATGAGCGGATTTCTTTTGCATCCCAGCACTTTTACTGATACACTAAATCAGCACAATCTGTGAGGTACACATGACAAATACACAACCAAAAAAAACCATGAAAGGGTATTATTTAACGACTTTTCTAATTGGATTAGGGTTCTTCACCATGGGACTTATGGATCCCCTGTACGACACCTACATCCCTATCTTTCTCGGTCGTTATATCAAATCAAATGCACTCATTGGTGCAGTTATGACTTTGGACAACGTCTTTGCAATCTTTCTCATCCCAGTGTTTTCAGCCATAAGTGACCGAACACAAACGAGAATCGGTCGGCGTATGCCTTTTATTATCACGTTGCTCCCCCTGAGTGCCTTTGCTTTTGGATTAATCCCCTTTGCCGCACTCTCTTCACTTGTCCTACTTATTATCCTTATTTTTGCCTTAAATCTATTTAAACAAGCGGTACGTGGACCAGTGGTGGCCCTCATGCCCGACATGGTACCTGGTGAAATTCGATCTGAAGCCAACGGAGTAATCAATACCATGGGAGGCATTGCTGCTATAGTTGGAACCATTGGCCTAGCCCAGTTAATGAATGTAAAAGTTAATCTCCCCGGACGAGGACCAACCGATAATATCTTAGCTTTTCCTTTAGCTGGAGTACTTGTTATAATCGCTGTAATATTATTATTCCTTTTTGTAAAAGAGAATAAAGGCGCCCATTATGAACAAGCTTCCAAAGAAAAAGTACCTATTTTAAAATCACTGAAACAAATCTTTGGTGAAAAAGACAAAAGTGCATTTTTTGTCTTAATATCACTATTATTCTGGTTTATTGGGTATCAAGGAGTACTCCCGTTTGTGGGCAAGTATTCAGTTGAAATATTAAAAACATCCCCTGGTAGTGCAGCCCTTGCTGCTGGTATGGTTGGCGTTGCGTATGCCATCTTTGCCATTCCTAGTGGTCTCATTGCCCACCGTCATGGACGCAAAAAAACTATTCGAGTTGCTTTAATCGGACTTATTACTGTTTTAGTACTAATCTTCGTTCATAGCATGATCTTTACTGTCGAAGGAATTTCCCAGAACCTACGGATGATTCCATTCTGGATTCTCATGTTTGCCTTCGGCTCATTCTGGGTAACCGTCATTACGAACTCATTTCCGATGCTCTGGCAGATGGCCGATTATACTAATATGGGAATTTATACTGGATTATACTACTTCTTCTCGCAGCTCGCATCGATTATAGCACCCCCCATCACCGGAGGATTAATCGATATCTTTGGTTATGGTTCATTATTTTTATTCGCAGCAGTCTGTATGCTCATTGCATTTTTCCTCATGTCCAAGGTTACTCGCGGCGAACCTCAAGATGATGCCTCGTAAGTAAGAATCATCAAGGGCTACTCAACTTTAAAGTAGCCCGTTACTCTTATGGCCAAACCAGTTTTTCGAACAGCTCATCCACTGCGACGCGCTTCCGTTCGAGTGCTTCTGCATGAAATGTAACTGGGCTGACATGGACAACTGGTCCTTCAGGGATTGTTATAGGTGTCCAGATATATGTTACTGGCTCTGGAGGTGCTACAGGAGGTAGCACAGCAGTCACACGTATCGCAGGAGGCGGAACTGGAGCACTACGCTCTGGCCGCACCGGGATTTTCACCTCTGGTGCTATACGTTCCTTAGGTCGAACAACTTTTGCTGCAACAGTTTCTTCAACAGGCGTAACTACAGGAAGCTCGGGCACTATTGGCAAGGCAGAAAGCACTGAAAAATCTGTCTCAGGTGACTCTGGAATAGACTTCACTGGCCGCCTCTGAATCTCCACCTCTGGTGCTATGCGTTCCTTCGCCTTCGCCGGTTTTGTTATTGCAGGCAATATAGAACGTGCTGACAAATCCATCTTAGGCTGAGCAGGGATAACTTTCATGGTTCGATATGGTGTTTCCGGAGTAGGTTCAACAGGTAACTTTTCATCAGTTCCAGGTTCAACAGGTAACTTTTCATCAGTTCCTGGTTCAACGGGCAACTTTTCATCAGTCTCTGGTTCAACGGGCAACTTTTCATCAGTCTCTGGTTCAAGAGGCACCTCTTTCTCTGGTTTTGGTGGAACGTAGGCAGCAGTAGTTACTTTCACAACAGAAGGTTTTTTGACTTCTGGTGGACGCTTTTCTTCTTGTACAGGCTTTGGCTCTGCGGGAGTCTCTTGTGCAGTGGGTTGGGGAGGTTTAAACGTTTCTTTAACCTCAACTTCAACCTTTTGGGCTACCGCAGGAGTTTGGCTCACACTTGGCTCCTTTATTTCAGTTTCCACTATTGGCTGAAAATAGAGAATACCAGCTAGCACAAAAACACTCAGCGAGATAATCGTTCCTAATAAAATAAAAATTCCACTTTTTCTCATAACCCGCCGTTTCCTATTTATTTCTAATAATCAAAATCATATACCCATAGTACCGCAAAACTGATCTATTTGTCGATGAATATACCCTTCACCCTTCCAATTCTCCAAAATATAGACTGCAGAAGGCCCAATTAAGCATTCTGGGCTAATATCCTTTTGCGCCTTGGCAATACGCCTAAAAGATCTGCAAGAGGCTTTATCTCGACGTACAGCTCGTAAGTATCTTATCAGACTTGGCGCATAAACGAAACAGGCAAAATCACACAATGTATCGAGCTGCATCCGATGTAGTAGTGCTGCGTTGATAAGAACAGCTTCTTTGCCTTGTTCTTTATACTCCTCTATGAGACCTTTACAAGTCTCAACCATCACAGGGTGCATCAGGGATTCTAACATTGCTAGCTTAGCTGGATCTGCAAACACTATAGCTCCCAGCTGCTTACGGTCAACTGCTCCAGTAGCAGAAAGAATCTGTTTGCCGAATATCGTAACCACCTGTTCTTTTACTGTCTCCAAGGTAGTATGCCCTAACTGATCAACATCGATTACCGCTATGTTGCGTTGGGCAAACAACGATGCAATATAACTCTTACCAGAACAATATTTACCAGTCAGTCCTATGGTAATCAATGCATCGCCCCCCATGAAGAGCCTACTTCCAAACTCACCCGCAATGGTACCGAGAGAGGATAAGAGCTCTCCATCTCTTTTTTTACTAACAATTGCATCTGAGTAATCTCTGATTTTGGAACTTCAAAAATTAATTCATCGTGCACCTGCAATAATAATTTACTCTTTAATTGCTGTAAGCGCATAGCCTCTACAACTTTAATCATAGCAAGCTTCATTATATCGGCAGCTGAACCTTGAATTACAGTATTTACCACAATCCGCTCGGCACCAGCTCGTTCTACCCCATTACGACTGGTAATTTCTGGCACAGCCCGTTCACGTCCCAACAACGTAGCAACCTTACCGTCACGTTTAGCATCTTCACGCACTCGCTCCATAAATTCACTTACTTTAGAGAAACGGGCAAAATAATTATTAATAAAGGTTTGGGCCTCTTTACGAGGAATTTGCAATTCATTAGAGAGTCTAAAAGCAGACATCCCGTACATTACTCCAAAGTTAATCGTCTTAGCAATTCGACGCTGTTCAGATAACACAAGATCGCCATGCACTCCAAAGATGAGCGATGCGGTATGGGTGTGAATATCTTCGCCCTCCAAGAAAGCTTTTTTTAAATTAGGATCATCGGCTAAGTGTGCCAAAACTACCAATTCAATCTGGGCATAATCAGCTGAAAGAAATATATGGCCTGGAGATGGGACAAATGCATCTCGAATTCTCCTCCCATCATCATTCTTAATTGGAATATTTTGTAAATTTGGATTATGGCTCGACAAACGTCCAGTTGCTGTTCCGGTTTGCGTGTAAGAAGTATGGACCCTCCCCGTCGCAGGATTAATCATTTTAGGCAAAGTGTCGATATAAGTGTTCTTTAGTTTGACCAAACCTCTATTTTGTAAGATTAAATTAGGAACAATATCTAAATGAGCTAGTTGTTCTAAGGTATCAATCGCAGTTGAAAAACCTGTTTTGATCTTCTTGCCAGGAGGCAATCCCCGCTCTTGAAATAACACCTCTTGTAATTGCTTGGGTGAATTAATGTTAAATTCATGTCCTACTTCAGTGAAAATCTTCTTTTCAATTATTGCAAGGCGAGATGTTACCTCTGTATCAAACTCAGCTAACTTCTTCTCTTCTAAGAGAATTCCAGCTAACTCCATTTTCGACAGGATTGTTACTAATGGCATCTCAATAGTATTAAAAAGTTTAGTCATGCCCCTTTCCTGCAAACTTTTTGAAAAAACTTCATACAGACGCCAAGTAATATCAGCATCTTCAGCGGCATAGTCGACAGCATCTTCTAACTTCACATCTGAAAATTGCCCTTTTTTGTCGGGAACCACAGAGGAAAACTGTATTGTTTTGTACCCATCAAGGTAGCGTTCCGCTAAATAATCAAGATTGTAGATGCCACTAGCAGCATCAAGCACCCAAGCCGCAATCATCGTATCGAAAGTTACATTAGCCTGAGGAATTCCCCACCGAAGTAGGACTTTATAATCATACTTTAGATTCTGTCCAATTATAGCCGTATTCTGATCTACTAAACACTTTTTAAGCAAAGCTTTGGCTTCATTGGCAGGAATTACGGCTTTACCGCCGGCAATGAGGGGCACATACCACGACTCAAACGGCCGGTTAGTAAACGAAAAACCTACTGGCTCCGCTACCATTTCATCGATACTGGTGGTTTCAAAATCAAAAGCCATACGTCCACTTTTAGCCATCTCATCTAATAGTTGGGCTAATTGTGCAACACTCGTTACTACATGATAAGCTCCAGGTTTAGCCCAAGAAGAGGTACTCGCTACTGGCTCAACAACTTGAGTTATATCTTTCTCTGAGTTAGCTAAAATTGCCGCAATTAACGAACGTGCCTGAGCTGCTTCAAAGAACGGAATTGCTTTCTCCCAATCAACTGAATCTATTTTGAACCTATTGGTATTGAAATCGGTAATATCGACCACATCGGGTCGCAGAGTAACCAACGTTTTACTCAAATATGCTAACTCTTTAGAAGCTTCTAGTCGCTTTGCAACTCCTGGTGACAACTGTTCAATATGGGCGTAAATTTCATCAAGATCTGCAAACTCTTGCAACAGCTTTACGGCCCCTTTTGGACCAATGCCAGCAACACCGGGTACATTATCTGAGCTATCACCAATGAGTGCTAAATAATCTACCATTTGGGAAGCATCAATGCCGAACTCATCTTTTACCTCAGAAGGACCCATCATCCGGTAATTTTTCTCTCTCCGGCGTGGAGGACGAAGAGCAACAGTATGGGAATTAACTAATTGGAGGAGATCCTTATCTCCTGTGACCATGACACTCTCTAGACTCTGTTTTTCTGCACAACGGGTTAATGAAGCTATAATATCATCAGCCTCCCATCCATCTATGCCAATTTGAGGAATATTAGCAGCCGTCAAGATCTCCTGAATTCGAGGGACTTGGGCGTGTAAATCTTGGGGAGCCGCATCTCTATTCGCTTTATAGGG
>Ga0265294_10007769_pt1 | contig 12645 bp, 12 predicted proteins | sample MunlanPumphouse3_FD_192504 | JGI IMG/M metagenome (GOLD analysis project Ga0265294, IMG submission 192504) | Groundwater microbial communities from a municipal landfill in Southern Ontario, Canada - Pumphouse #3 | ecosystem: Environmental > Aquatic > Deep subsurface > Groundwater | place... | reverse complement strand
ATTCATTAGATTGGAAGAGCTTAACTGCTGAACAAGTGAAAACCAATATTTTAGAAAATGTAAAAGAGGGAAGCATCATTCTGCAACATTCTTCAGGTAGTAGGGAAGAGGATTTAACCGGGTCAGTAGCTGCTCTGAAAGATGTTATAAAAGTTTTAAAAAAAGATGGGTATAAATTTGTTACGATACCAGAACTTCTTAATATCAAGTACAAAAAGTAATTTCAGGTGGACACTTGGGGACGGTTCTGTTTTGTCTCCAAGTGTCCACTTGTGTTCACTTGGAGTTAGGAATTTAATGGACAAAACAAAAGCGTTCCCTTGCTTCCCGAAAAAGGATTGGTTGGTTATAAGAAGTTGTGATAGAATAGATATGTTCGTAATAAAGAGTTGGAGGAGAGCTAGTTATGTATATTAGTACTAGAGATAATTACCAATCTGTGTCAGCGGCAAAGGCTATTAAGTTGGGGATGGTACCTACGGGAGGGCTTTTTGTACCAGAAAACATACCGTCTTTGTCACAGAAGGATATATTAGCAATTTTGCAAGGTTCTTATTCGGATGTAGCAAAAAAAATACTTGGTCTTTATCTTGATGATTATTTAGTGGAAGAAATATCCGAATGCGTTGATAAGGCGTATGTTGACAATTTTAATCATGAGGATATTGTTGCTTTACATCAGCTTACGGATAGTGTTTATGTGATGGAGCTTTGGCATGGTCCTACTGCGGCTTTTAAAGATATGGCTTTGCAGGTTATGCCACATTTGTTGTCGTTAGCATTGCAAAAGTTAGAGTTCGATAAAGAGATAGTTATTTTAGTAGCAACTTCTGGAGATACTGGAAAAGCTGCATTAGAAGGTTTTAAGGATATTCCAGGTATTAAAATAGTTTGCTTTTACCCATACGGTGGGGTGAGTAAAATTCAAGAAAGGCAAATGACTACAACGGATGGAAAAAACACCTATGTTGTAGGTGTTAAGGGGAATTTTGATGATTGTCAAAATGCAGTAAAAGCAATATTTGGTGATGAAGAATATTGTTCGTTTCTAGCAAAAAATGGTTACGAATTATCTTCTGCCAATTCTATCAATTGGGGAAGGCTTTTACCACAGATTGTGTACTATGTATTTTCTTATCTTAAACTTGTGAAGGATAAGAAAATTAGCCTTGGGGATAAAGTAAACTTTGTTGTTCCTACAGGGAACTTTGGCAATATTCTAGCAGGGTGGTATGCTGGGAAGATGGGTTTACCTATTAATAAATTGATATGTGCTTCCAATGAAAACAAGGTATTAACCGATTTTTTCCATACAGGTGTATATGAAAAGAATAGAGCTTTTAAGCATACAAAAAGTCCTTCGATGGATATACTTGTTTCCAGTAATTTGGAAAGATTTCTTTATGAAATGACAGGAAGAGATGGTAAAACGATATCATCATGGATGGAAGATTTGAATAATAAGGGATATTTTGAGATAGGGGATAAATTAAAGGAAGCAATAGCAGAGGTATTGTGGGCGGATTTTGCTACTGAGGATGAAACAATGGCTATGATTAAACAAGAATTTAATAAGACGGAATATCTTATGGATACTCATACAGCAGTAGGAATGAAGGTCTATGAAAAATACTTAAAAGAAACAGGGGATGATACTGTAACTATACTTGATTCAACAGCAAGCCCTTTTAAATTTACTGCTAGTGTTTTAGAAGCCTTAGCGGGTTTTCAAGCGGTTAATAATAAGGACGAGTTTGAACTTTTTCAGGAATTAAGTAAAATTGTTGATATGCCGGTTCATTCTGCCTTGAAGGATTTAAAGGAAAAACCTGTTTTACATGATCGTGTTTGTGAAAAAGGGGATATTAAAAAGGAGCTTGAAGATATTATTGGGAACTTTTTATTAATTAATTCGTCATACACATAAGAGGAGGTGAGTTTGGTTGTCGTCTTTAATAACAATAAAAGGTTTGACTAAAAAATATCGTCTGGGTCAGGAAGTAATTACGGCTCTTGATCATGTTGACTTGGATATTGAGGAAGGAGAATTTCTTTGTATTTTAGGAACTTCTGGCTCAGGAAAGTCAACATTATTACATATTGTGGCTGGGTTAGAAAAGTCCACAAGGGGAGAGGTTTTAATAAAGGGTGTATCTATGACAAAGATGAAGGAGAAAAACATGGCTAGTTTTAGGCGAAAGCATATGGGCTTTATTTTTCAGTCATATAATCTGATTTCGTCATTAACAGCAGTAGAAAATGTAACTTTACCTTTGATTTTTGATAGGACAGGTAAAAAAGAGAGGGAAATACGAGCCAAAAAATTGCTAGTACAAATGGGTTTAAAAAATCGATTAAAAAATAAGTCCACAGAGATGAGTGGTGGACAACAGCAACGGGTGAGTATTGCTAGAGCTTTGGTAAATAATCCGAAAATTCTTTTCGCTGATGAACCTACGGGGAATTTGGATAGTAAAACCACAAAAGAAATAATGGATGTTTTGACAGACAAAGTAAGAAGTGCAGGAGTGACTTTAATTATGGTTACTCATGATATTGAAATAGCTGAATATGGAGACAGAATTATTTATATGAAGGATGGTAAAATTACAAAAATTGTTGATAATAGAAGAGGAGAATAAGAAATGAACATGAGATTAAAAAAAGAGCTAATTATAGGAACGATAATTAACGCAATTGTAGTATGTTTGTTATTGTGTAATGTTAATTCAATTCAAGCTGCGATAATAGAAATTGATACTTTTCAACCAATAATAATGATGGAAAAGGTTAATATAGAACAAGCGGTAGCCGGTAGTGAATTTACTTTAAACTTGGCGGTGAGAAATGTTAGTACCAATCCAGGATTTAATCTTGCGTTGGATTTTTCAGTGGATGGTAATGAAGAAAACAAAGAAATGTTTCCTTTTACTTTAAAATCAGATCAAGAAACTACTATAGATAAATTAGATGGTAATGAGAACAGGACGGTGGCATTGACCTTTACAGTTGATCCTGATGCTCAAAACAAAGAGTATCAGCTTAATATTAATCTTAAGGGGCAGGATGCGGAATTTCGTAACACGGTGAGTTCTGTAACCAGTATAGCTGTACCGGTTACTTATGATGTGACTAAACCTATACTTATGGTAAAGTCGGTTTCTGTTAGTCCTGAAGATGCAGATATAACAGAAGGGTTTGAAACTTATTTTCAGATCGTTAATTTAAGTAAAACGACTGAAGCACGAAATGTAATGCTCTTATTGGATGGAGGGGATAATTTTGAAGTAATTGATATTTCCAATAGAAAGAATATAGCGAAGCTTTTGAAGGGTGGTTCTCAGGGTGTTACATATAAATTAAGAGCAAAGGATACTAAAACATCTAATACAGTGGATTTAAAAATATCATTTGATTATTTAGGAAGCGAATCAGAAGAAATAAAAGAGACCATCACCTTACCGTTGCCGAAAGAAGAGGTTGGAATAGGGGAAACTCCACGAGTTATTATTAATAAATATACATTGTCTGATGAGAGGGTCTTAGCTGGAAACACAGTGAATTTAAGCTTGTATATAGAAAATACGAATAAGAGAGCAGTGAAAAATGTAAAAATATCACTGGGCGTGATAAAAATTGAGGAATCGTCATCAGGTGGGGGCTCAACTACGACAACAGGGGGGACGGTTTTTTCACCTGTAAACAGTAGTAATAGTTTTTATATTGATTACATACCGGGAAAAACTGTTATCCAAAAAAATATTGATCTTTATGTAGACCCTAATGCGTCAGCCAAGACGTATATAGTTCCGGTTGATATAAAATATGAAGATAGACAAGGTGAAACCTTGACATGTGAGGAATTAGTTAATATTCCTGTTACTCAAGAGTGTAAACTGGAAGTATTATCTGTAGATGTAGCATCTCAAGGCTTTGTTGGTCAACCTGTACCTATTGCGGCTGAATTTGTTAATGTAGGAAAAGCAGTACTTGGTAATTTTATAATAACCATGGAGGGTGATTTCAATAAAGAGGATTCTACTTACTATGTAGGAAACTTGGATATTGGGGTAAGTGATTTTTATCAAGGAACAATTATTTCTCAAGAAGAAGGTGCATTGGAGGGAAAACTTGTTTTTGCTTATATTGATAATAACAACAAAGAAGTTCGTGTAGAAAAACCATTCAGTATAGAGATTGGTTCTAATGCTGAACCACCACAGGGAATGGATGGAAAAGTGGGACCTGATGGATTTATGGAACCGGGTATGCCGATGAATGGTGAGCCTGACTCAGGAGGAGGCTTTGTTAATACACTTAAAACAAAGTGGCTGACAATTCTTCTCGTATTAGTTGTTTTATTTGAAGCTATTTATATTATTCGTGTGAAGAGAAAAAAAGCAAGTGAGGAGTTCTTTGATGAATAAGTTAGATTTGTTAAAGCTTGCTCGCCAAAATTTATGGCGAAGGAAAATGAGAACGTTTCTTACTGTTTTGGGAGTATTGATAGGTACTACCTCTATTGTTGTTATGCTTTCCTTGGGGATAGGTTTAGATGATGTTCAAAAAAAGCAGATGGAGCGGTGGGGAAGTCTTACTATGACTACGGTTCGACAAGGTATGGTGTATGATAAAGAAGGAAATCCCCAAGGAGATGGGAAACAACTCAATGATGAAGCGGTTGAGGAAATCAAAAATATTAAAGGAGTTATAGCAGTTTCCCCAGCTTATGATATGGGAGGAGAAGCTCGATTTGGACGGATGGAGGGGTATATTCAACTTATTGGCATTGACGCTGGGGTTATGGATCAGTTAGAATTCGAAACTACTCAGGGTCGACTTCTGAAAAGTGAAGACAGAAATGTCATTGTTGTAGGAAACCAGGTTATAAATAATTTTAGGGATGAAAAAGAGATACGAAGGATGCAACGAGATGATATGATGATGTATGATGGTCCACGTCACCGAGAGGATAAAGATCCCACTCAGATGCTGGATCAAAGAGTATCAATGCTAGTGCGAAATGGTAGTAATTCTGAGAAAAAAAAGCTATTTAATTTTACGGTTGTAGGTATATTAGAGGGAGAATATAACGAACACTCTTATCAAGCATATGCACCTATTGATGATATTAAAAAAATTCGCAAATATATGATGGCTGGGAATAAGGATAATGTCAATGGTAATATGGTTATGGAGAGGTCTATGAGAGCGGGAAGTAGAAGTAACGAAAGAAAGAAAGCATCCTCACGTTCTCAAGATGATTATAATTCTATTTTAGTTCGGACAGAAGATGTAGAAATGACGAAAAGTGTATCTCAGGGTCTCAAGGATATGGGCTATAACTGTTGGTCCATGGCCGATCAATTGGAAGGCATAGAGAAAACATCACGTATAGTTCAGGCAATATTAGGTGGAATAGGAGGGATCACGCTTCTTGTTGCCGCACTGGGGATAACAAATACTATGATAATGTCAATTTATGAGAGAACAAAGGAAATTGGTATTATGAAGGTAATAGGTGCTACCTTTTCAGATGTATATTTGCTGTTTTTGACGGAAGCAGGTATGATCGGTTTTTTGGGAGGTCTTACAGGTATTGGCTTGAGTTACGGTGTATCGAGGATTGTTAATAACGTTGCTATGAAATTTATGGGCGGAGCGGGTGCTTCACCAGAGGATTTAGTAAATATATCATTGATACCACCATGGTTAGCTGTTTTTGCACTGGGTTTTGCGGTGCTTATTGGAGTAGTAGCCGGATTATATCCTGCATATAGGGCTGTTCGTCTTAGTCCGATTAGTGCTATACGTAGTGAATAAAAATATTGTCATAACTAATTTAAACTTAAAAATCAGGTGGAGAAAATTCTCCACCTGATTTTTATTGTGTTGTAGAATTTCTAATTAGTTCACTTGCTTGTAATTGATGTAATTACATTTCGCATACTGTTAAACATTAAACCAGAAAAACTATGTGACATTATTTCATCGAGTGCATTGATAACAAGGTCTAAAGAGGGATAATCAACTATAAGTGGAGGCTCTAATCTGATTACGTTAGGCTTATTAAGAGTATATGCAGTAATTATTCTAAACTTATTGAGTAATTCACCGGCTACTAAAGACCCTAAATATTCTTCACTAAGCTTGTTTAATTTCCCTAATGTTAGTTTATTTACCAAACCGTTTGATGGTTGATTGAATTCAATTCCAATAAGAAGACCTCTACCACGCACATCCTTTATAAGCTTATATTTATTTTTTAGTTGAGAGAGCTTTTCTAAGAGATAGATCCCTTTTTCTTTCGCTTCTCTAGGTAATTCTTTAGTTAAAATAGTTTCTAATGCTACAATACCTACAGCTGAAGCTAAGGAATTACCACCAAAGGTAGATGTATGTAGTGCGTATTTATCTATTCCTTTATAAACCTTATCCCAGATGTGAGGACGGGCGATGTAAGCGCCAAGGGGCATTATTCCACCACCCAGGGATTTTGCTATACACATAATGTCAGGTACAATATTTTCATGTTCACAGGCAAAAAGAGTTCCTGTTCTTCCAAAACCTGTTTGTATTTCATCTACAATTAGCAAAGTATTATACTTGTTGCAAAGAGCTTTAACAGCGGGAAAGTATCCTTCGGGGGGGAGATTTATTCCACCTTCTCCTTGAATAGGTTCAACGATGAAAGCGGCAACGTCCTTATTTTCAAGAACTGCTTCTAACGCTATAATATCTCCGAAGGAAACCATTTCACAATTAGGCAAAAGTGGTCTGAAGGGTTCTTGGTATTTGTTTCTTCCGGTGACTGATAGTGAGCCTAGGCTTTTCCCATGAAAAGAATTTTGACAGTAAATTATTTTTTTTCTTTTTGGATCTACTGCACGAGCAAGTTTTAAAGCACCTTCGACAGCTTCAGTACCGCTGTTACAGAAAAATACTCTGCTTAAATCACCCGGTGTAACTTGGGCTAAATTTGATGCAAGTGCAGCGGTTAGGGGATTGAGAGAAGCTTGAAGAATATTAGGACGTGACTTTGCGGTTTCCAAAGCTTGAAATACTTCAGTTGGATTATGTCCGAGATTTAAAGCTCCATATCCACCTAAGAAATCCAAATATTTGTTACCACTTTCGTCCCAGACATATATTCCATCAGCCTTTACAAAAAGTTTATCAAAGTCCAGTAACCCCATAACATCTACAAGACTGGGATTGATGTAGTTGCGGTAGTAAGTGCGCATTTTATCACGACTCATTTCAAGTGCCTCATTTAATGATGTCAGGTTAGTAATGGTGTCTTTTTTATTTACGTTTAAATTTAGCAATAAGCATTCCCCCTTTAAAAAAATCATTTAAATTAATATTAACGAAATTTTCCTACCATGTAATTATATCCAATTAATATATTTTGAATCAAAAAAAACTATTTCTAATATCTGAAATAGTTCAACAAGTAGAAGTAGCATAATATTCATGTAATTAGTAAGGCTTTCACTTGAATAAGTGAAAGCCTTACTAATTATTTTAGTTTTTTGATTTCAGAAATAATCGGACGACCTATTTGAGAAATTGTATAGTTAAAGGTAATTTCATCACCAATATCTAAGTCATATTCCATAATATTTTCTTTGAGTTCTTCAGAAAGTTGAAATGCTTTAGGAGGAATTTCTTCAGAACCACCACTTATTTTAATTTCTATCGAATTATTATCTATTTGTCCGAGAAATTCACCACTGTCAGTTTCAATTTCAGAAGAAAAAGTATTACCAGTAACGCCATTGAAAGCAATTGGTCTAATATCATGTTTAATTTTAAAAAGAAGATGAGGGTAAGTAATAGCATCTGATACATCTTCGTTTTCAGTGGGAGAATGAAGATTTGCAGTAACTTCAATTTCATTAATTTTATCTATTACCGAAAGTTCCTCAATGTAATATCCACCTGTTGGTTTTTCACCAACACCTAACAAAAAGTATTTTTCTTCGTTGAGAGAATAGCTGTAAAGACCGTTATTTTTATAGTTATTTGTATACCATGTAGCAAAATCCCCTTTATTGATTGTATTAAAATCAGCAGAAGGTATTTTTATTATTTCATAAGAGATTTTGTCAGTTGTTGGTTGAGAGGGGGTATTAGAATTACCGCATCCTACTATTAAAACCGTGACTAACATTAAGAAAGATAAGGCAAGTGTTAAACGCTTATACATTTAATTATTCCTCCTTGCAAGGATAGACGTATTTTTTATATTTTGTTCTTTACCAATTATACCACTTTATACAGTATATGTCATTTAAAAAATAATAGAATTACATTTTTAAATTATAACAGAATTAAGGGTTAGTTGCTATAAAAATAAATTAAAGCCTTTATAGAAGAACTTTAATTTATTTTTATAGCAATATTTAGTTTTTGTTAGTGGTGTTGCCAAAGCTTTTTTTGACATAAGTTGCACAACACGTTGATGTACAATTACCTGCACGTTGAGGAGATAATTCATTTGCCATTTCATAGTCTAGGTTATCACTATGATTTTCACTAAACTGATTAGTGGTAACGAGGACTTTATTTGCTGTACATTGATTGCCTTTTGAGTAATATTGACAGTCGTTAACTATACAGTTAATATTTTGTTCCATTGCATTCATCCCTTTCTTAATGTACTTATCCAGTATTATGTACATTATGTTGGGAAATATGTATTTTGGGGAAAAAATAGTATAAAAAATAGAAATCACTTATAAGTGATTTCTATTTCACTTAGTCATAATAGACTAGCCTTTAACAATCAGTGGTACATAATGGAGGTACAGCAATTTGACGATTTTGTAAGAGCTTTACTGTTAAGTAAATAACCATTTTTTCCTCTATTTTACAAAATTCCTTTTCTTCAAAAGGAACTGTACTGCAAGAGGGGTGAGTTGGGTTAAGGTATTCATCAAATTCAACCATCCTGCTTTGGATTAACTCACAGTACGGGAGTTCATTGTAATATTCAGTATTAATCTGGTTAAACTCAGTAAGGTCACCGGAAAGAAGCTTCGATTTCTCGGAAAAGTCAGCTCCATTTAAATCTTGAGTTTTAAAATACTTAAATTCCTCAGATGTACCGATTATAGGAGAAAGAGGTTGTATACCGTTGAAGTCAACAGCCGTTGTGCAATTAAAGGGAACATCTACAGTGCAATGGCGAATATCTCCACATATACCTGAGGTATTAAAACAAGTGCCTTTTGTGGCGTAGTCAATATTTTTACGGACGCAACCTCTAATAAAAAGCATATTTGTATCTTGTAATAGTAAACACTGAGTAATTTTAAGATTCTTTTTGATATCTTTTATTTCAAGTGCTGCTTCGGGTAAGCTAATAATTGAGTCAACGTTGATTTGTAGGTTTAGTTCAGCAAGAACCATGGGAACTTTGACAACTGCTCCAGTGAGTAAGGCATCAATTGTAACAGTGTTATTAACACAATCGGATAAAGTATTAGCTTTAACGCTGACACATTCAGCTTTAGGAGGATAGAATGGTTTCGTTTTGGGGAAATTGGGATTAGCTAATGCAGATTTATTTTTTAAACAGCTAAAGTTATAAGCCCATGACATAAATATATACCTCCTTGTAATTGTTTGTAATACAAGATTGTTATTTAAGATAGTAAGTTTGTATTACTTTATAGTACAAAGTATGCAAGAGCTCTATAATGTGTTACTAATAAAAAAAGAGTACCCCTAAAGCTTACGCTTTCGAGATACTCTCTTTTTATCATCTACCAGTTATTTTTACGTGACCTAAAACATTCATTACAGTAAACGGGTTTGTCGCCACTTGGTTTAAATGGAACTTTTGTGTCTTTGCCACAGGCTGAACATACAGCATCATACATCGGACGATCCTCACGACTATATCTTGAACCGGATCTAGTTTGATTTTTTCTAGCGGCTCTACACTGTGGACAACGTCCTGGTTTATTAGCAAACCCTTTTTCAGCATAGAATTCTTGCTCGGATGCAGTAAAAGTAAATTCGGCACCACAATCTTTGCATGTTAACACTTCATCATTATACATATAAAATACCCCCTCGATTGTTTGACGTGCTAATGGAGACGATAAGACTTGCTTCCTTTTAGCCCCGATGGCAATCGAGAAAGATTCTTCTTCGCTACGTTAACCCGTTCGACTTATTATATTCAATAGATTATTTTTTGTCAAATAATACTACTTGGTTTTTTCTCTTTTTGCTTGTTTATTTACTTCTTTAATAATGTCTTCTGTGAGAAGTTTTACGGATGTTTTTACCTTGTGTCTTTTTGCCATTCGTTTAAGCATTGGTACGTAGTTCATATTTTTTTTAAAGGTTTGAGCGTAGGCTTGTACTAATTGATATTTATTAGGACGATCTGGCAATTCTTTATTATGGTCATAAAAAGAAGTTTCAAAATGTTTTTCCATTTGTTTTATAAGCTCTTCTTCAATCATCTTACTCAGTGTAACTTCAGGAAGTTTAATATTTTTCATTTTTAGTTCTTCATGAAACTTAATAATATCTTTTTCTTGAATAACAATCTTGGCTGGCCATACGGATTTCAATTTGGTATAAGAAGATAAAAAAGGTAGAATTTCTGCTTGTGCCATGGTCTTATTTTTCCATTTCCAATAAGTATATCCCATCATAAATATCAGGATAGTAGCAAGAAAAATAATTGTAAATGTTGTACCATTTGAATTCATGGATACACTCCTCCCATTATTATATTGTGGTTGTTGCAGATTCAATAATAAAGCATCTAATATTATTATATACGATAACACTAATATATGTTTTGTACAAGGTCTTTATGATCGTTATCTTCTGTGGAACTTAGTATGCATTAAATGTACACAATCATGTGTATATATTTAAATTATAACAAATTTTTAGGTAAAACAAAAAGACCTTTGTCGGGTCTTCTATTTTTTCTTTGGTGCCGCGGGGGGGACTTGAACCCCCACATTCTTACGAACGGCAGATTTTGAGTCTGCTGCGTCTGCCAATTCCGCCACCGCGGCATATTCACTTTGAACACATAAATAATTTTATCAAATATAAGTATAACTGTCAACAAAACAAATTTAAGAAAAAACCAAAAAAGGACTTTAAGTCCCTTTTTGGTGTAAGCATATTATATGCAGTTGAGTATTCAAAGAATCAATATTTTTTCTGTTGATTTTTCTTACTGGCTTTCAAAATTTCGTCTAAATCATATTCTTCACCCGTTTTTTGATTTGCTTTAGAATTAGCATATTCATTAGCAATTGATGAATTGTTATCAGGATTTAAAAACTCATTTGCTGCTTCTTGCTGGTAAGGATTCTTATTTTGAGTTTTATTAGCGTAACTTTGACTTTTGTTGTTAACCTGTGCTAACTCTTCCGCTGCTTCTTGCTGGTATTTATTGATTTTCTGCTGATTTTGATTATTTTTTTGTGGGTTGTTTTTATTTTGTTTGTTGTTCATGTTATCCATTAATATTATTCCCCCTTTTTTTATCACAAAAATTTAAATGATATGACCTTCTCGTTCGTGTTGTCGCTGTTGAAACGTAGTTCTGTGTTTCAAACGACTATGAGTTTAAACTTTGAGTTAGATATATGTTTGTTTACTCAATAAAAGATTCCTCCTTCCTAAGGGTATGTTTCCCTTATTTCAATTACTTATCCAAAATTTTATTTTGTGTGTTAAAATTGTTATAATAGTAGGGAACATTTTCTTTTATTGTTACGTCTTATAAAAGGATACAAAAAGATATGATGGAAAGGAGACGATTAAGGCTGTGTGCAAAGATGGAGATTTAATTGTCAAAAGCAAAGATGGCGATTTAGAAGCTTTTGAAGAATTGGTTTGTCTTTATGAACGTAAAATTTATACAACAGCTTATCGCATGATGGGTAATTACCACGATGCAAATGATTTTGCTCAGGAAGCGTTTCTTAGGGCGTTTCAATCTATAAGAACTTTTCGTGGAGAGTCATCCTTTTTAACATGGATGTGTCGAATAGTTACTAATATATGTCGTGATGAATTACGCAAGAAATATAACATATCAGTAGAATCTTTGGATAAGCAATTAATTTTGGGAGATATGGAAATAAAAAGACAAATACCTTCTTCTGACCCAGGACCTGATGAAATGTATGAAAATAAAGAGTTGCAAGAAGAATTACAAGTGTTGATTAATACACTTTCTCCAGAGTTTCGTTTAGCGCTTATTCTTAGGGATATACAGGGATTTTCTTATGAAGAAATTGCTGAACAGTTAGAATGTTCGATGGGAACCGTTAAGTCTAGGATAAATAGGGCTAGGAAGTATCTTAAAAAGAAACTGTTAGCTCAACGGGAACAAATAAAACAGTGTGAACGTCAATATATGTGAAAGGGGGGGAAGAAATGAATTGTAAAGAAGTACAAGAAAATTTATCAGCTTATTTAGATAACATATTGTCAGCGGAGGAAATGATATTAGTGAAAAGACATCTTGATGAGTGTAATGATTGTCGAGAAGAACTAAAGATTCTGCAAGAAACGGTAGAGAAGCTTTCCTCCCTTGAGGAGAAAATACCACCGATAAGTTTTCGACAGGAGTTATTTAAAAAACTTGAA
>Ga0265294_10007767_pt1 | contig 12645 bp, 11 predicted proteins | sample MunlanPumphouse3_FD_192504 | JGI IMG/M metagenome (GOLD analysis project Ga0265294, IMG submission 192504) | Groundwater microbial communities from a municipal landfill in Southern Ontario, Canada - Pumphouse #3 | ecosystem: Environmental > Aquatic > Deep subsurface > Groundwater | place... | reverse complement strand
GGGCTCCGCGCCGGAGTCGCCCCTCCGCCCCCCGGTTCACAACAGTATATTTTTGTAGTCTAACATCGTAATTACTGCTAAGAATACGAGCCTCAAAAAATTTACAGAAAAATTGAGGTACTACCGAACATTGGGAGAAAGAAGTTTAAAAGAAATTTGGACTGGAGATAAAATGAATAGATGTCGAGAAAAAATGTTGTGTTGTCAGTGTGAAGGGTGTTGGTACTTATGTAATGAAGTCACAATGCTTTTAAACGGTCAGTTGGATTAAATGTGTCTGAAAAAATGGACTTTTCAATTATTATTCCAACATGGAATCGATCAGAATTAGTTGATAGGCTTCTCGAAAGTCTGTATGATGAGCGAAAAACATATAGTTTTGGAGCAACTGAAGTTCTAATCATTGATAGTAGTGAGGGTAGAGAAAAAGAAACGATACTATCTGCATGTAAAAAATATGATGCAACATACATCCATGGTACAGACAGTGTTCGTCAAAAGAGGAATTTGGGCATAAAAAGTGCAAAATATCCCTATATCATTTTTATTGACTCTGATGTGAGAGTAAAAGAGGGATTATTGGATAATTACGCATCCTCATATCAAAATATGCCTCTCCAATTTAAGATTGGGGGGATTCTTGGCTTGACTGTTTTTGAAGGGCCAATGACTTTCTGGTGGAAAATTCTATCTATCACCCCATTTGTTGATGCGTTTTCCTTTGCAAAAAAATATCCATTTCATTCCTGGACCATCGGAAATAATGTATCATTTAAGAAAAATGTGCTGGAGGAAATTGGTATGTTTGAAGAAAATTTACCATATAAACTTGGCGGGGATGATTTAGAACTATCATACCGAGTTACAAAAGCAGGTTATATGATTGGTTCTGCTCCGGATGCAGTAACATATCACTCACGAAATACTTGGAATAATTTTTCAGCAATAATTGATCGAGCTAAACGGTGGGGATCCATGGAAGTAATGATTTGTACAATACATCCTGAATTATATAAGTTGATAATACCAAAGAATTATGTTATATTTTGTCTAGCTCTAATAATTGGGGGAATTACATGTTTTATAACGAAATCATGGATTTTTTTAATTGGATTAATAGTTTGGTGCTTGAGCATTAATATTGTAAATTATGTGATTGATGGTATATCGAATAAATTCAAAAACCCAATTTATTACCTGCTTTCAAAATGTATCGCAGGATTATATGAATTTTTCAGAGTAAAAACTTCAATCCAGAAAAAGCATCTTGATGTCTTTTTAAAAGGTATGTTGTTTAATTCATTTCAAATTCAAGCTCAATTAAAAAATGATGCAAAAAGGATGGGATTGCTCCTATTATCTTTTGTTTTGATATATACGTGTAGTTTTATTCTCGTATTGTTTACAAAGGGTGTCGTTATATGAAAAAACTAAATGGAATAAGTATTGTTATTGCAACCAAAGGAAGGTTATTACACTTGGAGAAGTTATTACAAAGTGTATTAATTGCAAGAAATAATTTTACAGGTTCCTCTGAAGTACTGATAATTGATGATAGTTCTGAAGATGAAACAAAAATTATTGATTCTTTATGTGAAAAATACAGTGCACAAAAGTATTTTTTTACGCCTTCTGTATCAGGCAAACGAAATTATGGGTCTTCAAAAGCCCAGTATGACATAATATTATATCTGGATTCAGATTGTGTTGCTTCGCCAAATCTGCTAACAGAACATTATAAAATGTATTCTGATGATTCAATTGGGGGTGTTGCCGGCTTATTAATATTTACTGGGGAAGAAAATCGATATTGGCATGTTGTTGACCAATCACCATTTGTTGTATGTTTTAAATTACCTGGGTGGCTATATGAAGTCCCTTGGACACCAACTGCTAATTTCTCTATAAGAAAAAATCTCTTTACCGAAATTGGCGAATTTGATACAGATTTTCCAAATAAACCGGGTGGAGAAGATGTAGACTTAGGGCTGCGCCTCACTAAAAAAGGATATAAAATTAGATGTTCAAAAACAGGAATTGTTTATCATGCTAAAGATACATGGTCTCACCGAACTCAAATGAGAAAACGGGTGTGGCATTATGGAAAAGCAAACTACTATCTCATAAAGAAACATTATGACTATTCTATTTCTTGTCTTCCCAAGAAAAGTATAGTGCATATCATTATTTTTATAATGATTCTGATCATGGCAATCATTTCACAAAATCCTATGTTACTTGGTTTATTCCCGATTTATCTTATCGCAGATATTATTGCCACTGCTATTATTTTCTCAAGAGTAAATAAAAAGCGTAAAATCACATTCTATGAAAGTATTGGAATTTATAATTTAAAAATGATTAATGAGTTGGGTTTCATATCTGAATCCATCAAGCATAATAAATTAAACTATATAAATAGGGATATGGTATATTTCGATGGTCAAATGACGGATATATTGTCCGACAGTGCAGTAAACGTCTGGTCGTTGATAATTGCTCTAACAATTATTACTACTTTAGTATCCATTCTAATTTCCATCTCATAGCGTAAATACTGTTTAGAATATATTAATAAAGACAGAAAAAAACTATTTGAGAATTTCTAACAACCCATTTTTCCGACAGAAAGTACTTTCTTTTCGTACGTTGAGTAGTATGGAGACTTTCAGCAGCTTTGGTCTCAACCATGCTTATCAAGAACATTATGAAAAACTTGGCGATTGCCTCTCCGACGTTGGTAATACACTTGATTGGGATGTCCTTCATCCTTTTCTTGATGAATCCATGTATCCAAATTAAGCCGGCATGGATGACCATCCCAATGTAAATGTAATACCCATTTTCAAGATCCAGCTATTGGAAGTCTAGAATAACCTCCCAGATCTGAACGTTGAAAGTGAAAATCTATGACCGTCTCTCCTTTTGGCATTTACTTGGATGTTCTGACAAAATACACGACAATTCAACGCCCAGGTTATTTCGGAAGTGCATGTCCGAATGAAGGCAGATCTTTGTAACTGTAAACGTTAGGTGGCAAATAAATGTCAAATGAATTAAATATAACGACCCAACATTATAATTTAGACGGCGAATTAACCCAATTCACTCCTCAAATAAATCAGAATCCAGACTACCTTCATTCATCTTAGCTTTTTTCCGTTCATCACCTTGAATGACTGAGTTTGACGGTCTATTTATTATCCCGTCTGCCCCAACAATATTCCCATAGTTATCTCCCACTACTACCTGTCCACCAGAAGCTACATTTCCAATATTAATTACTGATGGTCGAACTGTTTTTTCTGCCTCTCCTTTAGCAATGATACTATATGCTTCAGCATCAGCAATTGTTTTTATAGACACAGCTGTCTCTTTTGCTTCTTTCAATTGTGCATAGTCAGAACTAGGGATAGTAATTGAATTTACATTAAAATATACCGCTGAAAGGCCACATTCATATAAATCTCGTGCAATACTTATGTGAATTGCCTCTGATATATCAAATAATCTAGCAGAAACATCTAGGAAACTGACATTATCATTTATCATTATCTGAGATATTCCTACTACAATTTTCATCATTATCATATCTCGCAGATAATCCTGTAATTTATCGTGAATAAATGAAGACACATCACCTGCAAGTCTTTTTACAAGTTTTGCTGAATCTGAAACTTTGATTTTCATCTGTCCATTTGCTCGAACATTAACAAATAAACCATATAGTGGGTCTTGCATTGGAATTGGAGAGGGAGTGCCCCACAAGAAATTAAATGATGTAAAACAGTTTACAAAATATACATCACACTGAAAAGATACATTTCTGCTTAATTGGTGTGGAAGAACCTTTTTTAACAATGGAGTAGTAGATGCATTTAGAGTATAATGTCCTGATGTGAAAATATCTAGAATTTCCCCATCGCGAAAGAGAATTGCATAATAATTGTTCTCTACATATAATTGCATCTGGTGCGTCAATATTACGATGGGATGTTTCCAGATGAAGACATCTGTTGGTCCTTCAAATTTTATTATTTTGCTTATTATCATATTTATTCACCAATAATTTTCGTTGATTCTAAATACAATGAAATGAGTGTTGTAATAAACCCTCATTGTACTATGGCTCCAGTAAAAGTATTTCCAGAAAGTGTAGCATCAGTGTCAGGACAAATACCATCTGCATTAGAATAAGATGATTTGTATACCTGTGTGGAAGATGTACACTTTCTCACCGTACCACTTGAACTATACGAAATTGAACCAAGAATCCCACCTGCATTTCCGGTCATAATACTAAACTTATTTTTATTGCTTGAAATGGTTCCAGAAGAAGTACAGTCAGTAACCACTCCACCACCAGAAATGCAACCAGCAATTCCTCCCGCATCTGATTTGGCACCTCCTGCTGGAGCTGTATATGCTATCCTTGTCATTACTGGATACGGGTAGGGACTGAATTCTGCATTTACAATTCCAGAAAATGAACATTCTGATATTATTGACTTAGCAGATGTAACCACTCCAACAATACCTCCCACATAACCAAGTCCAGTTATTGTGCCTGATGCCTTGCAGTTTGAAATTTCTCCATATGTATTTGAACCTAAAATACCTCCAGTTGCAGAATTGAAATTATCATTTTTAATAAAAACAGCTTCATTGATTACATTGCCGTTAAATGAGCATGAACGAATTGTTCCCACATCATTTAACCCTACAAGTCCACCAAAGAGACTTCCTCCACCGGATACATAAGAATTAAATACTTTACAATTAGAAATCTCTCCTTTTGAACAGCCAGCAATGACTGCAACATATTTACTAATGCCCGGTGCACCAGTAATTTCTGCCTTTTCAAAAATAAGATTGGTAAGAGTTGCTCCAGATCCTACATATGCAAATAGGCCGTTACTTTCATAATTTGAAACCTTTAAATTATAGATTGTATATCCATTTCCATCCAAGTGTCCTTTAAATGGATACTTTTCGTTACAAAGGGGTGTCCAAGAATAACCATTCAAATCAATATCATTACCAAGAACATAACTAGCTGAACTTCTCATATTTTGTAGTTCATCAGGTGTTGTAATAATATAAGGATTTTCAATAGAACCAAGTGGATATGTTATTTCTGTGTTTTGTTGATTATTAATGAAATTACTAATAACATTATATCCCGCGAAAATTACCACACCCAGAACAGCCAAAATGATGAGAATTTTCAGAGCTTTGCCCATTCTTTTTCCTCTTTGCCTGCGAAGTTCTTTCGTTCTTAGCCGTTTTCGCTCCAGAATGTGTATTTCAATAGAGTCTCTAATACTCAAAAGTGTAGAGTCGGCGTTTTCAAACATTTGTTTAATGTTATAGTTGCTGAAACTACTATCCAGATCGCTAAGTGAATATAAATCTTTCAGTTTTTTTAAACTTTTCTCTATATAATGATAATCTACATAATCTTCATAAGATATTTTGACTAATAGAAGTTGTCGAATTGCTCCCTCAAAAAAAATCGATAATGATTCTGAGAAGATAATATTATTCTTAATTGCTTTCTCAATTAGAGGTATGATCGATTGATATTCTTGATAGTCACAAATTTGATTGTCAATCAAAGTAAACATTTCAGCCTGATTTCTGCTATTCTGTTCTGACAATGCTAGATGCACTTTTCGTGGAAAATCGTATTGATCAAATGCAAGAAGAGTAAGTTTAGTCAAATATTTCTTTTTAATTGCTTCAGGTATTTCTAGTTTATTTATATATAGATCAATCTGTGTAAGAATGCTAGTAGTATACTTGACACCTAGCATTATATTCATTATTTCATCAAGTTTTTCAACATCAACCTGCACTTCCTTCTGGATTAAGAACTGGAGAAAATGCATCTCATTTCCATTTCCAAGATAATCAGAAAATGCATAGTAAAAATCGAGTTCATAATTATTTGCATTTATTTTTAGAGCATCAAGGCAAGCTATATATGCATTGGAATAATTGCCTAAGAGAATTTCTTTTTTTATTCGGCTCAGAGAATTCTGAAAATCACCCGTTTTGTCAATGACAATACGACCCCATTTATCACTGTCAATATATTTTTTAGTTTGTCTTACTTTGGTTCTACATCTAGGACAGGTCCCCTCCCCCGAGATTGGATTTATATCAACACTGCCCCCACAATTTGGACACTCTTCTTTTTCTACAGACATCTTTTCATTCCATCATAATCAATTATTTAATACAACTTTTTCCTACAACTTGGACAGAACCAATCCTCTTGCGACACGACTTCACCACAATGTGGACATATATTCTTCGATTGAGGATTATTACTCATGACAACTGGCATCCCCATTCCTCCTGAAACGACGGTGGTCCCTGGATTTTGCGCAGTAGAGCGGGCGGTCGCCGTATTTCCCATAGCATTCAGTGCGGAATTCATTACCTCCTTCATCTGCTCGGCATTCTCCTTGTATTGACTCTGCATCGTTACGTTGAAGGTCTGTTGATCCTTGATTCTAAGTTCGTTCAATTGCTCAACAGATTCGAGTTTGGCACGAGCGGCCAATGCCTCGGCAGCTGCCTTCGGGTCTTTTGCATTCATCGCAAGGATTTGTTCCGGCGTCAGGCTGTTTGCTCTCTTAGCAAGTTCAAGTTGAACAAGGGCGCCGACCGTCTGATCATCGACCAGAGAAATGAGAACTTCGATCGGTGCTTCTGAGAGATTTGCGATCTTTTGTCTCTCATCCTCCCGTTTGATCGCCTTGTTCTGTCTTTTGAATTCCAGATGCTGCTTGATCTCCTTGCTGTCTTTTTCCAGTTCATGGTCATGTTTTGCAGAATCACGGGCAAGGTCGTGATTTAAGGCAGTATTGATTCTTTGATTTTCAAGCCCCTCATGAAGTGATTGTATGGTATGGTCCGCATTAATCTGACCAACAGCATCTTTCGTTCCTGCTTCACGCAAGTAAGCTTTCTTTTCATACTCTGCTTTGGCTTTGCCCACTTCGATCTGCATACTTTCGCGTGCTCCAAGAACCTCTTTCCAGGCTCCTTCATCAAAGCCCACACAGTTCAGATGAGAAATCTCTATACCCTTATTACCAAAGTTTGCATTCAGATTTTTCTTGAATTCATTACTCAATTCCTGACTGAGAACTGCATTTCCGTACAGTTCTTCTATATTATATTGGGATATTTTATTCTGGGCAATATTTTTGAGTTCTGCATGAATGCAGTTCTCAATGTCCATAAGACTCACGTGCTGTTCACGTTTCAGATAGTTTTCAAGAAAAGCGACCGGATCTTTGATCTGCGCCGTCAATATACCTGCAGCTTCGACAGATATGGCATTCTTTGAACGTAACTCACCTTTTGGAATCATGAAGGTAAGAGGAATCTCTCCGGCATCAACAAGAATAACCGTTGTTCGCTCATCAAGTCTCAACTGACCGATGGTATCAAAGATGTTTCCAAGATTGTATACGCCTGCAGGAAGTGTTCCTTTGTAAATCCCTCCTTGAAGAAGAATGGCTTTTGTTCCCTGTTCAACGGTTACCTGTTTTGCAAAAAATCCTTTGATATCCGAGAGTTCAAATCTCTGGGCAAGATCTCCCGGCATTCTCATCCACTGACGATTTTTACCAAGCTCTTTGGAGGTGTCGGCAGTTCGGGTTGTTTGCGGCGAGTCCAAGAGTTTTGCACCACATTTACCACAAAATGACGCCCCTGCAACAATAGCAGCTCCACATATGGGACATGTGCTGTTTGATTTTCCCTCGATTGATTTTCCGCATATGATACAGAAATGGCCCCCCGCAGGATTTTCAGCACCGCAAAAATTACATTTTATTTTCCTGTTAAACATGATAAAATTCCATCACACTAATCAGTTACTTTCTCTTTAATGCATTTAATCCTTACTTCAAACTCAGACATTCTATCTCAACTTTGGCTATTTTCACGCTTTCATCGTCTAGAATTACCGATTTTACAATTTCAAGAATCTTTTTGTATTCACCTGATGAAGCCCCAGATTCATCAAGAATTTTATCAAGCTTCATCTCTTCAATTTCGGTTTTAATTTCGATCTCATCACGTTTTGCAGTTATTTCATCAAGGTCAAGATTTCTGAAAATATCTGATTTTCGTGCTGAAATAATAGTTATATTATCCTTGATCCAAATAAGGCGCGCAACCGCTAATTTCTTCTTTTCTGCAATTTGAAGCCTTTTAATGAGTTCTTTTCTCTCACATATCAGACTTGAAATCTTTTTCGCTGCCGAAACCGTTTCAAACTCAGAGAGAACTTTTGTGCAGGTCATCAATTCTGCATCGATCTTTTTGTCAATTTCCATTATTTTTTCATGAATAGTTGAAACAGAAAAAATGAGCTCTGCCTCTGCCATGCGCAAATCCCCTAAACTTATTTTTTCAAGGCTTTTTTTGCTATTTATGATTGACATTGTTCACCTATGTTGTAATCCTCTCCTCGCAAGCGTTCACGCAAGTTACGCAGGGGATTTTAGCCTCAGTTTCATCACTGCATGAATCGCACGTTTTTTTCTTCCCGAACAGGTTTCTATATTCCTCTTTTGCCTCGTTCCAGATTTTGTCTTCCTGTTCCCTGAGGTAAATGTCGACTTCTGTGTGAATTCTCTTGGAATATTCCTCTTCGGTTTCATCTTCTTCCATGGTGAACGTCGCCGCAAACATTGCCGAAAGTAGGTTTCTTTTCTCAGTCTCACGTTTTTTGTTTTTTTCCTTGAATACAGCACATATGGCGATGATTCCAAAAATAATGATGAGAAATAATATTAATGAAAGTATCCAATCTATTGAAACATCAGTCATCTCAAACATTTCAGTCACCTTTCTCCAGGGACTTTTCAATTTCTTTCTCTATTGAGATAAGATTCTCTGCATCGCTCACGTCAAGATTTCCCGCTTCAACACTGTTCCAGATGTCAAACATCTGCTTTTCTGCTTCGTCAACATCGGAATCAGAATCCGTGATGTCAAGTGCAAAAATACGGTTGAGATCGTCGAGAACATTCTCAAAACCTTTTCCGGACAAGTTGACTTTGATGAGGGACGACTCGAAGTTCTCAGGAGAAAGGCTCTGGATTTTGTTCCAGACCTGTGTGGTCTGCAAATCCCGCTGATACTTTTTGATGATGATGAGGTTGGATACAAACATGTACTGTTTGTGTAAGGTCAGGAAGTTCTTGATTTTGAGTTTGCCGCTCATATCAAGCTGTTTTAACTCCTGTGCGATCATCTTTTTCTTGATCAGATCAGCTCCTATACCCTCATTAAAAAGGCATTTTTTGTCTTTTTCAATAACATCGATCTCCTTTCTGAGACGGTTGATCCTGCTTTTGAGTCTGAGTTCCTCCTCCTGGAGTTCGATGATCTTGAGTTTGTCGATCGTATTACTTTTTTTGAACAGATTTTTCAGTTCCATCTTTCTCACAAGGATTTCATTGGTTTTTCATCGATATAAATATTTCTCCAAAATGGAGAATAAATATAATAACCATAAAATACAATATCCAATATGGTGATAGAGATATATAGCCTGAAAACATATCCCTTATTTAATATGGACTATCTGATTTTGGTAGATTATCAGTCCGATGCGGAGCGTAAACGGATAGACTACGCTATTGAACGCTGGAAGGATAAGGCCAATATACATAAACCAAAGGGAACGATTATTCATTTCGATAATGGGGATATTGATGAGTTTTTGGATGACCTTTATTCCCGTTTGAGTGTTGGAGATGGGTCCGTTCATGTTTTTGCAGGAGATGCTTATTCTCCGGAGATCACGGAGCAAACCATGCATTTGAAATATTCATCCTCTATGGATGCAGCAGCGATCGATAAATTTCTCAATTATATAATGAATAAACTCGGGGCTTCGTTCGAAGGAACAAAACAGGGGATCAAAGCATATACGGCATACACGAAGAAAGGACAGGTGGGGATAGACGTTTCTCTGACAAATAATGATGGAGAAACAAAACTTCTGATCACACTTCGGGGATATGGTGATGTTGTGACGTTTGTGCAAGGCAGAATGGACAAGGAGTTGAAGGTTTTCTTAGGAGCTGATGACTGATGAGTACCCACCATCGTCGTACGACCCACACGTCAGGTATCAATTACGAACAACTTGGCTGGAAATGCAAACATCAGGGAAAATATGAAGAAGCGATCGATGCTTTCGATAAAGCAATTGTACGAAAGCAAAGACCCTACGTCGCTCTGCACGGGAAAGGCGAATGCCTTCTTGACTTAGGAAAATATTCTGATGCTCTCAACTGTTTTGAGAATGCAATAAAAATCGATCGACATCACGCATGGGCATATCATGGGGCGGGACGTGCGTATCACTATCTGAAAAAATACGATCTGGCGCTTGCGTATTATGATAAAAGTATTCAGATCACCAGACAGTCTGTTGTCGCCTGGCATTGGAAAGGGCGAACACTCATCCGGATGGATGAATATGTACTCGCCGAAGAAGCCTTAAAAACAGCTCTGAAGAATGCGATCGGAAGCAAATATGGGAGAAACGCGATCCCTCTGATCGAAGCTGATTTGTTTTTCGCAAAGGCACATAAAATAGAGATGGCCCATCCAAGTAATGGAACACCCAACCGGGGTGTAGTTATTATAGGAGATAACAATGCACCGATTATTTTTGGTGATAATAAAGGACCGATAAATAACGGAGGAAATCAGGCAACGGATGACGCAATACAGAATCGTCCGATAATAATGGGAGAGCCCGGTACTGGATGGACTGTTCCAAACGAACAAATCATCCAAAGATCCGAAGAGCAAAATCCCGGGGATGTAAAACCAACAGGTATCCTTTCACGTATATGTAAGACGGAAACATGCTCTTTTTGTGGGGCACCGACTCAGGAAGATCAACACTATTGTAATAAATGCGGGAGGAAACTCCGATGAAAATCGATTTAAGCGGCCCTCTGTATGATGCCCTGAAAAAAGCCTCCGTAGAATATTCATCCCTGATTGAGAAAAATGACCTTCCCGGAGCAAGAAAAAAAGCGGCAGAGATCGCGAAGTTCTATCATGAACTTGCAAACATGAATCTTTCAAACAAAAGAGAATATCTCGAACGAGCTGAGAAATGGGAGAGAGTTTCATCTGGAAAAACGAGGTCAAGACAAAAACCATCCCTGACCTCTCATAATGAAACCGAGAAAGAAGAGGAAAATAAAATCAGCCGGAAAGCTGCCTCTCTGATAACGACCTCCAATGTCAAATGGTCCGATATCGGCGGGCTTGATTCTGTAAAAAAACTGATGATGGAAACGGTAGTGATCGCCGGTCTGCAAAAACCCGAGTCCATCAAACCCTGGAAAGGCATTCTTCTCTTTGGACCTCCCGGGACCGGTAAAACTCTTCTTGCGGCAGCGTCTGCAGGAAGTCTGCATGCAACGTTCTTTGATGTGAAATTGGAGAGTGTGCTCTCAAAATATTTCGGTGAATCTTCAAAACTCATCTCCAGTCTCTACAACTCAGCAAGAGATCACTCTCCATCAATCGTGTTCATTGATGAGTTCGATGCTCTCAGTCAGTCCAGAGACGGGGAAACAAACGAGGCGACGCGCAAAGTCCTCTCCAGCCTCCTTACAGAATTGGATGGGCTTTCCGACAAGAAAAGCGCTCAGCTTCTCCTCACTCTTGCAGCCACAAATACCCCGTGGGATCTTGATACGGCAGTTTTATCCCGATTCCCACGGCGGATCTATGTCCCTCTTCCGGATCAGAATGCGTGTAAAGAGATCATAAAGATCCAGACAAAGGGTATGGACATCTCAGAGGTTTCTCTGGACAGAATTTCAGAAAAATGTGTGGAGATGCTCTATTCGGGACGTGATCTTTCTAACTTCTGTCAGCAGGCGATCTGGACGATGATCCGCAAGGTGAATCCGGATCTCTACAAAATGGCTGAACTTCCATTTGAAGAGCTTAAAAGCCGAAGTTTGCAGACGACCCCTCTTGTAGATGATGATTTTCGTGAGGCTTTTCTGAAGATACGTTCACCGATGACAAAAATTATGCTTGAGCGATACGAACAATGGAACAATCAGTGTGGTGAAGTGTAAAGATGGCATTACATGTAGCTGAACATTACATGGAAGCAGCAGAACATGGAAACTCACATGCACAATACTAGCCAAATCTTGCCTGTCTTTCGATGCCGGAAAATGCCGTCACGCAGACGGCAGTTATCGAGATCACGCCGGCGATCTGTACGGGTAAATTTTATCTTTAAAAAAAGATTAGAAAAGACCGGAGATATATCCATCATTGTTTACGTCAATCGAACAAGCTGCAGGAACTGCCGGCAGTCCCGGGAGCGTCATAATGTCTCCAGTCTCGACAACGATAAATCCAGCACCATTACAAAGCCGAACCGTTGCTGCGTTAATAACAAAGTTCTTCGGTCTGCCGAGTTTATTAGGATCATCGGAGAGCGAGTACTGGGTCTTTGCCATGCAGATAGGAAGACCGCTTCTTCCGAGAACTTCGATATCTTTGATGGCCGCATCAGCTGCCGGTGAGTAGACGACATCGTCTGCTCCGTAGATCCGGGTG
>Ga0265294_10007765_pt1 | contig 12647 bp, 10 predicted proteins | sample MunlanPumphouse3_FD_192504 | JGI IMG/M metagenome (GOLD analysis project Ga0265294, IMG submission 192504) | Groundwater microbial communities from a municipal landfill in Southern Ontario, Canada - Pumphouse #3 | ecosystem: Environmental > Aquatic > Deep subsurface > Groundwater | place... | reverse complement strand
TACTCCCGAGACAACCAATACGAGCGTAACAATTAACATTTCTAAAGCGCTGGACAACTTCGCAATAAACGGTCGAAGTGAGAAAACAATAGCCTCATTCCGGTCACCAGTTTTATATTCGTTATATTCAATAGTGTTGGTCATGTTAACAATAATGACCATATAGAAAATCGCTTGACCACCAAAGATGAAGAACCCGAAGATACAAGCAGTTAATAGATTAACCGGTAAAAATCCTGGGAACCAACCTAACGAAAGCATCACTAGGTAACCAAAAGCTAATGAAATAAAACTAAAAGTCATCAACTGTTTTCTCGTAAATCGTTTTGCCAAAGTTGAATATAAGCTCTGAATACCAATATTAGAAATGGCAAAACTAACAATGAAAATCATCGTTTGGCTAGGATCATAGCCGATTTCTAACCAGAAAAAGTTATATCCCAAAGCGACCAGTAAATTTGAACCAATGCTATAGAACAATAGTGCCAATGCCGACCATAATAACTGATCGTTTTTAGCAATGACTTTAAACATCTGCTTGAGAGTTACTTTTTCTTTAACCTTGGACATATCCTCTGGCGGTTCCTTAACTCCAAAAGCGGTTAAGCACGAACACGCAATAAAGAAGATGACGAAGGTTACCGCAATAATTGCGTAGCCTTTAACCATGTTACCAACCGTAGTAAAACTGATGATCGCGTTACCCGCGAAAGCTCCGACTCCGGCGAAGACAACAACCATCGTCGTAATCGTGTCCCGATCTTTTTTGTTCTTGGAAAGCGCGGGAATCAAAGACCAATATGGAATATCGTTAAGGGTGAAGAACGCTTCCCAAAACAGATAGATGACGAAGAAGAAAACTACATACCACCATCCACTGGGGCGAATTGTAAACATGAAAATAATCGCGATGCCTGCTAAAACCGATCCCAGCAAAATCCAAGGACGAAATTTTCCCCACCGAGAATGGGTATTTTCCACAATCGAACCCATGAATGGATCATTGACCGCGTCCCATATCCGTCCGACGACAAGCAAAACACCGATTGTGGCAAATTGTGCGGCTGTCAGTCCTAATCCGGAAAACTGGACATAAGTAATTAAAAAAGTGGCGACAAGTTGATAAACCATGTCACGACCAATGCCGCCAAGGCTATATGCCCACTTATTTCTATTTAATAATCTTTTCTCCGCTAACAAGACATCTGTATTCATGATTCCTCCTTATTGAAATATAATAATGTCGGCTTTTTTTGCCGGCTAATAGCCAAAATTCGATTTATGTTCATATATAGTAGTGTAATTAGTATAACAGTAAAGTTAATAAAATAAAAGCCATTTTCACATGATTTTCCAATATTTTCCATGGTTGAAATTGATTTGTTTGCTTACTCAAAAATGACTATTCATGTTATTTTCTTAGTGATGAGTTTTTGCTTTTTTGCCAAAATACCAACCTATGATTGCTTTCAAAGACGTCCAATAAATGACTGTAGAATGATGTTTTCGGGAAAATTCCGATTTGGCAACAAGAATCACCTTAAGAAAGTAAATGCTTCTTACCTCAACATCAACAAGGATCATCATAAACAAAAAACGCCGAAAAAGTTTTCAGCGCATTTGAATACTTATTCCCAACGACAAATTTTCTTAACATACGGTGAAGTCATCAGTCGTAATAAGCCGGGATAATTAACATGAAACTTAAGAATATCACCGATTTTGTGTTTTGTTTTCCCCAAATTGACAATCAAATGATCGCTACTGGCTCCAACTATTTTAATTCGTGGATCATAAGGTGTCAGATCAACTGTCTCGACATCTTGTCGACCTACTGAGAGTATCGCCCGTAGCATCATTCCTTCATCTGTTATATCTGGCGTCATTCCAAATGCATCAAACCCGATATTACCAATGGGATAACTGGGCTTTTTCTGAATTTCGATGATTACAGCGCGAAGCGTGAAGACATCATTATGCATTCCTAAAATCGGTTTTCCGTATGCCGTTTCTCGGCCGAAAAAAACCGCTTCACCAACACGGAGATTATTGACATATTGAGGTATCCGATTTTGATTGAACAAATAGACCGTCGATGAATTTCCCCCGGATACAATATCAATCTTGATTTGATATCGTTTTTCTATTCGATTTTTAATTTCACCAAGCACACTAAGATTTTGTTCATCAGGAATCACGCCGCCATAACAAGTGAGGTTAGTCCCAATTCCCACCAAACTGATATTTGATAAATTTAATATTTCGCCAACGATGGGCAAGAAATCATCATGATAATAAATACCTTCTCGCAGATCACCTAAATCAAACATCAAAATGATACCATGAATTTTATTTTGGACTATAGCCGCATCATTCAAGGCTTTAATGGTCGCAAGTTCAGAGTTTAACGAAATATCAGCATATTTGACAACACGAGTGGCATCATATCCCATCGGCAAACGCACTAACACCTTTGGAATCGGAATCGATTTATACCTGATTAGGTTTTCTATCCGAGAATCAGCTAAATGCGTAAAACCTAGTTTTGCCAACCGGCTGACGGCAGGAACATATCCTGCCAAAACTTTTACAACCAAAAAACATGTAGAAATCCCATTTTCGGAACACATTTTTAGAAATGTTGTCGCATTTTCTGCCATTTTTTTGGTATTAATGACGATCGTTGGATACATAATCTCACCTAAATTCCGTAACTGTCTTTCATCAATTTAACACTAGCTTCGGGATATTTGTCACAAAAAGCCCCGACTGCCGCCATGATATAATGACGGTCAATAAGAATTTTAGCCGATGGTGGCGGTAATAGAAGTCTCGGATCACGCCAGATAAGAATCTCACCGAGAATTTTTTTTCCTGATGGTAACCGAGAAAGCGCTCCACCAGTTCCAATAATGTAAGCCACATTAGTCAAATCTTTACCTTCCGGGATCGATGATTTACCATTACTGCCATAAATACTTGCATATCGACCCACATGACGTTCTAATGCCATACATAATGCAATTTTTGTCAGATACTGCACAACGGGTATTTGTTTCAAATTGGGTAATGCTTTATATTTGTCAAGAATTGTAAACAATTCGGTTTCCGATATCCGCAATTCCTTGGCTAAAATTTGTGGAGTCGTAGTAGCTAATAATCGATCGCGATTAATATAGACTCCTAAATCGCCTTCAACAGTTCGCTTCGCAAACGGCTCCGGACTCATGGCTTGCCGTTGCACTTCTTTACTGCCTTCGGTGACAGAATGAATATCGGTGGTTGCGCCACCGACATCCGCAACAACAAGATCACCGATGGCTTTTTGCATCAAAATCGCGGTTTTAAGAACCGCTCCGGGAGTAGGAATGATTGTCTTCGTAATCATTTCCCTAACTTTTTCCATTCCCGGAGCTTTGGTAATGTGGTTTTCAAAAACGTTTTGAATCACAATCCGGGCTGATTCAACTGCTAAAACATCAATTTTAGGATAGACATTGTCAGTAATATATAGATATTTCTCCTGTCCATTTTCCAAGAATGCCATTTTGACTGCTTCTTGATTTTCGATATTTCCCGCATAGATAACCGGAATGTTAAGTCTTAATCTGGCAATCGCTTTAGCGTTGCTAAGCGATGTATACTTTTCACCATAATCGACCCCACCGGCAATCATAATAATATTGAGATTCAAATCTTGAATTGCGGTTAAATTTTCTGGTGTTAGTAATCCAGCTGTTAACAAATGCAGATTAGCTCCCGCTCCTAAAGCCGCTTCTTTCGCAGCTTTGGCGGTCATCTCATAGACCAATCCGTGGACGCTCATTTTTAATCCCCCGGCTGCGCTTGAACAAGCAAAGGATTCCTTAGCTTCCAGTTCTTCGGTTTTTAAACGATATTTTAAATCCTCTATCGCCTTTTTCAGCCCCGTTGTGACATCTCCATTTAGAACTGTCGTCGGTGCTGAACCTTGACCAAGAAAAAGCGGTTTTTGATCATTTATTTTGTCAAAAGCACTGACTTTGGTTGTCGTGCTGCCGATTTCCGCCACAAGAATGTCAATAATCACAATTTTTCGCTCCCACGGAGCCGGTTCACTAAAAACGTAGCGACTTGGACCCCTTTGGTTCCTCGCCCAAATCCAGCATCGATACCTTGCTTAACTGCCATTTCTGGAGTAACTTGTGTTCCCCCAGCGATAATAATAATGCGGTCTCGAATTCCCTTCTCAATAGCGTAATCATTAATTTTTTTCATATTCTTATAATGAATGTCATCATGCGAGATGATAGTCGAAAGTAATATCGCATCGGCGTTGATTTCAATTGCCGCATCGACAAGTTTGTCAATGGGAACCGATGTTCCTAAATAATTGCAGGTAATACCATACTGTTCAATCCCACCATGTTTGATATCGATAATTTCTCTAAGGCCAACAGAATGTTCATCTTCTCCCACCGTTGCGGCAACAATTTTGATAGGATGGATTTTAACAAAAGCAGTAATTTCGGCATCGGATAACACAACCGGGATTTTCGGAACTGTCAAAGTGGTAATGTCGATATCAAAATCGACCTGACCTTTAATCTGGATGCGCGTCCCTTCGGCTGGGTGAAGGATTTCTTTATGGATTACTTCCACATCCTTAAGATTCATCCGTTTACCGATTTCCAGTGCCGCTGCCATTGCAATCTGACCCGATGTTGGTAATGTCAAGTCGACTACCACAACTCCATCGCCTTGCCATTGGACTTCGGGACGTATTAAGTTTCCGTTTTGATAACGTTTATTTTCGGCCATTCGCGTTTCAACATTGTCGATCGGATCGAGTTCATCTATATATTGAATCTTTCTACGATCCTCAAATGTTGATCCTCCGATTACCGAAGCTGGGTTTTCGTTTCTGCCAATTCCGTATTGCTTGACGTTGTTATAGCCAAAGTGGGATGGAACGGGTGCAAAATAATCAGTATCACGTTCAAATACGGTATTAGCCCCAATTCCACCGTTGATTTTGCGACTGATGCCGTCTCCGTTTCGTTCCGGAAAAATACCCGAATCAATAAAGAAGCCATTTTCAACCGCTTGAAAATAACCGCCTGTTTCTAACATTTCTTCTAAAAACAGGACTGCTCGTTCTTTTATTTCACGGACTTTTGATTGCATATATCCGTCCTTGCGAACCTCGACTAAATCAGCCATTCCATCCATGCCGATTAATGCTTGTCTTGCGGTATCACAAGCTTCAATATTATACATATGCCAAGGGACATTACGACCCTCATCGGGAGTAATTGTTGATTGAATATCAGCTGAAGTCAACTTAGATATCATCATATTCAATACGTGGGTCACCGTTGCTTCACGGGTGGAAGACTCCATGTATTTTGTATTCATCTGGGCTCGCATCCGATATCCGGTAAAAAAATCTCGTAAAGCTACTGCATAAGGTAAATTAACTTTTAAATCCGGCGCTGGAGATGCCGTCGGGGGAACTGTCGATAAAGCAATATTGGTTTTTTCCATTCCAACATTGACTGAGAAAGCACAGTTAATGGCATGCTGGACTAATAGCTCGGGCATGACTTTCCATGCTTCCTTAGCGGTGGCATTCGCGTTATGAGCCCCATCAATTTGAAGCATTCTCGCTCCAGCCATAATCCTTTTTGATTCCGCTGCATCGACAAAAGACCGAATCATATTAATGTTTCGATATAAAACATTATATTGTGGGTCTTGATGGGCTCCGTTGACGCCTTCTTCCGCGTACATGACGGCTATTTCTGGACCCGCAACCCCAGATACATAGGAATGAAAATTAATCGGACGTCCGACTTCATCTTCAATCATATCCAAAGCTTTACGCGTAGCACGGATTTGTTTGCGAGTAATCGGGACCCCACCGATTCCTTGAGGTGTTCCTTCAATCAATCCATCAAAATGGGATTGCCCTGCGGTTCTGATAACCATAATATGGTCTGCGCCATGCCAAGCTGCCATTCGCATCCGGCGAATGTCATCTTCAAAGCGACCCGATGCAATTTCCGTTGTGATTACTTCCCGTGGTTGTGGATCAATGAATCCAAATGATTTTGATGCCATCGGAGGCACACTGTTTTTCAAGGGTTCTGAGGTATCCGAGTAATCATAGGTTCCCAAATGGAGATGGGGAAGTGGCTTTCTCCAAGTCCAGTTGTGCCGCCTTGGCGCATAGTTTTCTAAATTTGACAGAATATTTTTCAGATTCAGCTTTTCATTGGGAAGAATCATGATTTACCTCCAAAATGGGCGATAACTCGTTCCCATCCATTGTCCGCAATCAGTTTTAATCCCGCTGTTCTAATATTAAGATTGTCGATTTTAGCTAAAATATAAACGACATTTCCGGCACCTTTTCCCATTAATTGATGGTCAATTACCTTTTCGACAAGCGTTTTGGCTTCGATGCTGGAAAAACCCATTCGCAATAAAATAGATCGTTCGATTGACGGTGTTGTATGTGTCATCGCCAGATCGATGAGCGGTTTTACTGTTTGTTCTGTCAGTTCCCAAAAACGTTTCTTTAATTGCTCATCAGATAACTCATGAAGGTGACGACTTCTCGATTCAAAATCATCTTTTCGCACATTTTGTTGATTCATATTATTCCTCCCAGCCTACGTTTTGCTCACGTAATGTTTGCCGAACAAAGTCCGGCGTTGAGTTGGTTTCAGCGATAAGAAAAGCGAAATCATTAGCTGTCAATTTTTGCCAATTTTTGACATGATTTTTAATGGCTGACTGTTTGATTTTAACTAGATCCAAATCAACGGCTTTAATCAGTCCGATTCGACTAGGTAAAATAATCGATTTTCCGGCAACCTCTTCATTAGGATTACCAAAATAAATATCGATTCCATTGCTTCTGGCAAAAGCAAGTTGGGCTTGGTGATGTTTTCCCGCACTAGTGTATTCGGTCTCTTGTACAATAATAATCTCGTCATCTTTCATTTCCTGAGCAAGTGAAAACGCAGCCGCAAGGGCAACATTTCCCGCGGGACCCCGTTCAATTCCTTCCAAAGCAACTAATGTCTCGGTGATAAAGAATACCTCACCTTGATTAACGGTGACATATCGATCGATATATCGTAAAGGCCGAGCGGCGGAACGTGGAACATCACTGCGGTCGGGGTTAGTCATAAACGGCATACCAAAGCCGGTATGACCGGTAGTAAACGATTTACGATTAAAATCATGATCGGATGCCATGTGCAATCCTTTTAAATTGACGCTTGCTCCGATGATATTAATCTTTTGATTGGTTAACTTTTTTATACCTCTTGCCGTTCCTGTCAAATTACCGCCACCGGCATTAGTAATTACCACTGCGGCAGGTAACTTGCCAGTCATCGCCAGGCAGTCTTCAATCAATTCACTTCCTAAACTTTCGATTCCCGAAACCCCAAACGGAGTATATAATGATGCATTGAAATATCCGGTTGATTCTAATAATGTCAAAAATGTATAAAACAGTTCTGGTCCGACGCTTAACTGCATCACTTCAGCACCGTATGCTTCACACGCTCGTGCTTTTTCAATAATCTCCGGTTGCCCGATTCCTTGAGAATCATAACATTCTTGGACAACAATGCATTTTAAACCATATTTAGCAGCTTGCGAAGCGACTGCGGCTCCATAGTTTCCGGAAGTGGCAGCGATAACGCCTTTAAATCCCAGCTTTTTAGCATGGAAACAAGCAATCGATGCGCGGCGAGCTTTAAAACTACCGGAATCATTTTGGGCTTCATCTTTGATAAAAATCCGCGCCCCATTACCTATGGGCGCAACTTTTCTTGCTAAAGCCGTTATGTTAGGCAATTCCTTAAGCGGTGTTTGTCCAACTCCATGTGAATATTGAATCGTTTTGATTTGTTCAAGATCATAACCGGTGTCTTTCATTAATCGCTCATAATCAAAACTGATATTATCAATCTCATATTTATCGTAATCGATACCGACAGCAGCTTTCATTATCTCATTTTTACGATTAATAACTGCTTCATATGAATTATCATTTTTCATTGGTCATCACCTCCAAAAAGAGAAGTTTTGACCATTTTGTCGATTTCCAGAATTTCCGGAATGAAAGTCCCATAATTATGCATGTAACTGGGATTGACAGCAATCAGTGTTCCTTCGATAATCCGACCGGTGATTGTAATAATTTTGACAACATCACCCATCTTGGCATCATTCATCAGAAAGCCTTTATCCCACATTTCAAACGGAACTTTTTTTGTATCTGGAGGTAAACTTCCCGTCCGTTCTTCCGGAAGTAACAATATTTTATGGATTTGAACCCATGAATTCTTTAAAATCATTCACAATCATCTCCATCAATCATGTCGCGAACATCGCCCATAATCGCTCGGGGTACGGGTAAATCAATCATTGTTTTTAGACCGGGTTTTGCATTAATGACATGGGGTATCATATTGACACAGATGGCAATCGTGCCAATCCCGCCGTCGATTTCCGGTGTAATCGCCATTGACACTTTTGGGTTACCGGTAATGTTGATATAATCACCAGTATCCACTCCGGCTAATTTTGGCTCGATTTGTTGTGGATGTGACATATTAATTATCAATTTTTGGTTTTGATACCCTTGAGCCGTCATATTAATTCCCGCGACGTGACCGCTTTTTGCAAACCCATATGGTGATTTACGATCAATGTTGGTGATGATTGGCTGCATCTGTTGTTCAAATTTGTCAAGTTTCCAACCGATGGCGGCAGACATCATTCCCGATGATTCGCGAAATCCAACATGTCCCGCAATTTCACCATTTTTTAATTTTTCAGTAAACGCTTCAATACTCAGTCCCACACCTTGTTCTACCATAACAGTCTCGCCAAAAGGAGAGAGGCTATTAATCCGGGAAACGTCGATTTTCTCAACGTTCTCCATTACTCCTGTTAACATGATAACCAGTAAATCCATCATCATTCCTGGGTTAATTCCAGTACCTAAAATTGTTACGCCATTGGCCTTAGCAATCTTATCCATTTCTTTAGATAAAACCGGTTGGTTCACATAAGGATAAGCCATTTCTTCGGCCGTCGAGATTACATTTACATGTTGTTCTAACAACCATTTTATTTTTGGAAAGGCCTTGGCAGTAAAAGAATCGGTAGCGAGGATAACCAAATCGCAAGAAGCTTTGGATACAACTTCCGCAATGTCGGCTTTAACAATGACATCAGGACGATCCATCTGGTTGCTACCAAGAATGGAATAAATATTTTTCCCGATATAGTTGGGGTTGCGATCACAAACGCCAACGATTTCCATACCGGTTTTATTGAGGATCATTTTCGCCATTCCCGAACCCATAGCTCCGAAACCCCAAATGACAATTTTTATATTATTTCTTCTCATGATTTTCCCCTCGTAATATTATTATTGGTCTTGTAAAGTCGCAAGCATTACCGCTTTGATGGTATGTAACCGGTTTTCGGCCTCATCAAAAACGACAGATTGCGGTGACTCGAACACTTCTTCAGTTACTTCGAGGCCGTTTTTGCCGAATCGCTCAAATATCGATTTGCCAACTTGAGTCTCGATATTATGAAAAGCCGGAAGACAATGCAAAAAGATTGCGGTTTTTTTTGCATATGACATTGCTTTAGCATTTACTTGATATGGCGATAACTTAGCAATTCTTTCTTCCCATACATTATCCGGTTCACCCATGGAGACCCAGACATCGGTATATACCGCATCGACGTCTTTGAGTCCGAGTTCAACGGATTCTGTCAAAGTAATTTTTGCACCAGTCATTTTCGCTATTTCTTCGCAAATATTGACCAATTTTTCATCTGGCCACAAAGCTTTAGGAGCTACAGCTCGAAAATCAAGACCCATTTTAGCTGCCCCAATCATCAAGGAGTTTCCCATATTATTGCGAGCATCTCCCATATATGCAAACTTAACACCTTTAAGATAGCCAACATGCTCTTGAATCGTCATAAAATCAGCGAGAATTTGGGTTGGATGATATTGGTCTGTAAGCCCGTTCCACACGGGGACATGCGAATATTGGGCTAAAATTTCAACTGTTTCTTGTTTGAACCCTCGATATTCGATACCATCATACATTCTGCCTAAAACGCGGGCGGTATCCTTGATGCTCTCTTTTTTTCCCATCTGTGATCCTGACGGTCCCAGATATGTGGCTTGCATACCGAGATCATAAGCTCCGACTTCAAAAGCCGAGCGGGTTCTTGTCGAGTCTTTTTCGAAAATCAAAACTACATTTTTTCCGATTAATCGCTTCGGTTCTGTACCTGAATGTTTTTCGGCCTTTAATTGGGCAGCTAGTCTCAATAAATATTCGATTTCTGCGGGTGAATAATCAAGTAATGTCAAAAAACTGCGATGCTTCAAACTAATAGTTGTCATTATTTTTCTCCTCTTCTTCATTCATTATCAAAACGATAAAACGGCATACTCATACACCGTGGGCCACCCCGCCCACGTGATAATTCGCTTGATGGAATAGCATTAATTTTAATACCATTGTGACACAAGATGTCATTTGTAACGTGATTACGTTGATAGACAATAACTTCTCCGGGAGCGATTGCCATGGTGTTAGCACCATCGTTCCATTGTTCCCGGTCGGAAGCGACGACATCGTCACCACCGCAGGAAATTAAAACAACTTTACAATTTAAATAATGCTCTAATATCGACTTTAATGGTCGTTCGATGGGTTTAACAAGCAACTTTCCATAATGGATAGGATTACGGGTTAATTCGAATACTTTGATTGTATGATTCAATTCATTGTGAATTGTGAATTTATCGTAATCGACTCTGGTCAAGACAGTGTCAAGATGCATAAATGATCGGCTTTTAGGAATATCAAATGCTAAAATCTTCTCAAACGATGTTTGATTGGTGAAAAAAAGATTTTTCGCTAATTTTTCAATGGCCGCCGGATGAGTTCTTTGACTAACGCCAACCGCCATAATTTGTGGAGTTAAAATCATTATATCTCCGCCTTCAATTGAAGATAAATAATTTCGATCGTAAAAAAGCGGTGGTTGTGGTTGTCCATATATTGGATGATATTTAAAAATATATTCGCCATAAATCGTCTCACGACTGCGAGTCAACGAAAACATTTTGCTAATTGCTATTCCGTTTTCAATGATGCTAAACGGATCCCGAGTAAAGTACAAATTCGGTAACGGATCGGTCACGAATGGGTAATCACGAATGTGATCTGATAATGTTCGCTTGACGAAATGGGGAATTTCCGTTTTCCGGATTCCCGCCATCGTTTTTTCTACCATTTCCTTTGTATCAGAAAATGAGCGCAAAAAATCAGCAATGACTTTTGAAAGCGTCTCGCTGGTTACATTAGCCTCGCTGATAAATTGAGATATAAATTTATCTTTTATTACCGAACTTTGGTTCAATGCTTCGGCTGTTAAATCGGCCAGGTACAAAACCTCAACACCGTGATTGCGGAAAACATCCGCGAACGCATCGTGCTCTTTAACCGCTAGGTCAAGCCACGGAATATCATCAAAAAGCAAAGTCTCGATCCATTTGGGGGTGAGATTTTCAATCTCCATTCCGGGACGGTGCAATAAGACAGTTTTTAATTTCCCGATTTCTGATTTGACGTTTAAAACGCCCATAGTAAAGCCTCCTATATCTGAAATTTCAATCGACGATTAGTGATGGCAATTATTTTGTTACCCCGTTTATAGACTCGGGGTAAGCGATCGGTAAAAGCACAAGTCGCATGATAATTATTCGTATTTACCCAAATGCAATATTGATCAATCGTGATGTGCGGTCCAATTAGTTCGACTATCGTTCCTTCGGGAACTAAATCTTCTAGTTCAACCATAATACTGTCCATGCAAATTCGCCCAACAACTTTGGCATAATGATTAGCAACATAAACCAAGCCAGCTTGCATTCGCCGGTCATACCCATCGGCATAGCCGATAGAAACTGTGGCGATAATGGTTTCTTTGGTGGTCTCATAAATGCCGTTATAACTGATTTTTGTGTGGGCTGGTACCTTTTTAATCTGAACTATTTTTGAATATAAAGACAGTGATGGTTCCAGCTGAAATGGAAGTAACACATTGGGACCGGGACATACGCCATTCAAAAACAACCCTACTCGAACCATATTCACAAATGGCGGTGGTGTCTTGATGCTCCCAGCACTATTGCCGATATGAATTAACAATCCGGTTTTATCAATCGGTTTTATTAAGGATTCAAAACGCTGTATTTGGTATTGATAATAAGTGTCGTCGGCTTCTTCTGAAGTTGCCAAATGCGAATAAATTCCTTCCAAACAAAAATGGCTGTCATGGGTAAGCGCACTGACTGCCTCGAGAAATTCTTTTTGATCAGAAAAACCAAATCGGTTCATTCCTGAATCGATTTTTATTTCAACGTTAATTGGGATTGCCTGTGGATTTCCCAATGCTTTTTTTAGCCATTCAATCGAGTTTGCGGTGATACTGAGATGGTATTTAGATACAACATCTAAATGATTGATCGCTACACTACCAAAAATTAATATGGGCTCATCAATCCCGTTGAGTCTTAATTCAATGGCTTCGTCAAT
>Ga0265294_10007763_pt1 | contig 12649 bp, 9 predicted proteins | sample MunlanPumphouse3_FD_192504 | JGI IMG/M metagenome (GOLD analysis project Ga0265294, IMG submission 192504) | Groundwater microbial communities from a municipal landfill in Southern Ontario, Canada - Pumphouse #3 | ecosystem: Environmental > Aquatic > Deep subsurface > Groundwater | place... | reverse complement strand
GGAATCTGGAAAGATAAATCCAGAAACCGGAAAATTTGCCAGCGATTTGCTGGCTAAATATATTAATACTATTTATAAATACGGTATTGCGGTTGTCGGCATTTTGGCGGCAATCGTCTTGATGGCCGGAGGAGTATTATGGCTCACCTCGGCCGGCAATGATACAAAAATAACTCAAGCCAAGGAATTGATCGCCGGCAGCGTTATCGGCTCGATAATCCTCTTTGGCGCTTGGTTGATTTTAAATACGATTAATCCGGAGTTATTGAAGTTAAAAACGATTCAACTAGACGTATTAACCAAAAAAGAATACTACAAATACTGCGATCCCATAAAAGGGCCGACCAATTCTTCAACGGCCTTGGCTTGCACCGACGGGACATCCGGACAACCAGGAGCGACTATCCCCACTCCAAAATGCGAAGAGGGCTTAGCTTGCACCAAAACAGAATTATATTGCTATGATTTTGATTTAAAAAAACAGGTAAACAGATATGCTTGTGTTAATCCTTCGGAATATATTTGTTGCGAATATGAAAACAGCTTTTTCCATGGCCGACCATGTGTAACAAAATATTTAAAAGATGGCTGCCCGATAGAATATTCTGGTACTGAACAAAAATTAAAAACATCATACCCCGGAGTCGTTTGTAATATAGAAAAAATTGAATTACATAATAAAAATATTCCTTGTTACGCTCCTTAATCATTAGTATCATCTTTAATAATATCTATCCTATCACTATGCAATCAAATAAATTCCTTTCTCCGGGCCACAACGCTTGTGCCGGCTGCGGACAATTATCCGCTGCTCACTCTGTAATGCGCGGCCTGGATAAAAATACAATCATCGCCAATGCCACCGGCTGTTTGGAGGTAACGACAACTGCCTATCCGCAAAGCGCCTGGGGCTTGCCCTGGATTCATTCCCTGTTTGAAAATGCCGCGGCAGTCGCTTCCGGTATTCTGGCTTCACTCAAACAAAAAGGTGATAAAAAAACCAAAGTTGTCGTCCAGGGAGGAGACGGCGGTACTTTTGATATCGGCTTCGGACTAATCAGCGGCATGTGGGAACGAGGCGAAAATATTCTTTATATTTGCTATGACACGGAGGCCTATTCCAACACAGGCATTCAGGCCTCAGGCGCTACTCCTTATGGCGCTTCAACAACTACAACCCCGGATGGCTTAAAATCAATCGGCTCGACTCAAAGAAAAAAAGATATGATTGCCGTTGCTTTGGCACATGGGTTAAAATATGCCGCGCAAAGCACGGCCGGTTTCCCCGACGATATTACCGCCAAAGTAAAAAAAGCTCTGGCCACTGACGGCCCGAGCTATATTCAAATTCTCGCTCCCTGCATCCCCGGCTGGAAAATAAAAACCGATGAAGCGGTAATAATGGGAAAACTATCGGTCCAAACCGGCCTCTATCCCCTATTGGAATATACGAACGGCAAACTCACCGGCAGCAGCATTACCGCAAACTTTAAGCCAAAACCGGTAGAAGAATATTTAAAAGCCCAAGGGCGTTTCAAACATCTGAGAAAAGAAGATATTGCCGCCATCCAAAAACTGGCCGATGATAATATTAAAAAATATCAATTGTAATCTCAAAATATTTTAAGAAGAATTATTGCCCTCGATCCATTGCCTCATTAGCCAATCTGTCCGCTTCCCGATTTTGTTCCCGGGGAATATGGGTATAAGTTATCTTTTTAAACTGTAAGGAAATATTGTGAATCATTAAAAACAAAGGCGCCAGGTCTTTGTTTTTTACTTTATATTCATGCTTCAATTGTTTAACAACCAACTCACTATCCAAATAACAATCAACTTCCGCCACGCCCAATTCAACCGCTTTTTTTAAAGCACTGACTAAAGCTTTGTATTCGGCTTGATTATTGGTCGCGACGCCCAAGTATTCCGATATCTCGGCCACTATTTGACGCTTAGAGTCATAAAGAACCGCGCCGATTCCCGCCGGACCAGGATTTCCCCTGGCACCGCCGTCCGTATAAATTATCAATTTTTCAATCGCCATATTTATTAATCGCTAATTTTAAGATCAATTATTTTTAATTGTGCCTCTCGCCTCCCATTAAACTCATTGACTTCCAAATAATAAACCAAGTCGATACTATCGCCGATTTTTAACTCTTTATATTCCTTCGCCGCACCGAAAGCCAAGGCCCAAACCGGCTGAACCCGCCGTCCGTTAATTTCCGGAGCTGATAATCTGATTTTAATATGCTGGCCATCCAAACCCATGGTAACAATATCCCCGATTTTAAGACCATGAGAAACAAAACGCGGCTGAGGATTGCCTTGACCGAAGGGCGATAAACGATTTATTTGATCGGCTAATTCTAAATTAATATCCGCCGGATCAAGCTCATGCTCTATTCTTAAAGTTGGAATCAATTCTTTTTCGCCAAGCTTTTTGGCCGCCAATTCCAACATCTTCTTTTTAAACTCCGCTAAATTTTCTTTTCCTGACAAAGAAAAACCGCAAGCCATCGGATGCCCGCCGTATTTATCTAAGAAACCGGCGCAAGATTCAACAGCGGCGACAAGATTAAATTCCTCGATTGAACGCCCCGAACCCTTAAAACATTCTTCTCCCTCTTCTACTCGGGCGATAATTAAAGTCGGACGATAATATTTTTCCGCAATCCGGCCGGCAACCAAGCCAACCACACCCTCATTCCAAAAATCCCCGTCTTCCGCTACCCCGATGATTACCAGGGGAATATTATCGCCGTCAATTTGCTTTTCAACGGCCGCGACCATCTCCTCCGTAATCTTTTGACGCAAAGTATTCCGTTCATTCAATTCTTTCGCCAACTGTTCAGCTTCCTCTTTATCAGTGGTAGTCAAAAGAGCAAAGGCGCTATTGGCGTGGGCCAATCTGCTGGCCGCATTTAAGCGCGGCCCAATCTGCCAGCCGACGTTCCAAGCTTCCAAGGGACGGCCGCAATTTATTTTTGCCGCTTTCATCAACTCATTTAACCCTTCGCGCTTACATTGATTTAAAATTTTTAATCCTTCGCGAACCAAAATACGATTTTCGCCCAAAAGCTGAACCAAGTCGGCAACCGTACCGACAGCAACCAAATCCAAACACTTATCGCTGATTAATTTTTTTTGTTTTTCCGGCAATTCCGCCCGGCTCAAAAGAGCATTAATCAACTTAAAAGCAACGCCGACACCGGCCAAGAACGGCCAAGGATAATTATCGTCGCTATCAGCGGGGTCAATATATAAACAATCCGGCATATCTTTCTTCTCCGGCAAAACATGATGATCGGTTACGATAACATCGATTCCTAAACTTTGGGCATAGGAAATTTCCTCCTTATTTCTAATACCATTGTCGACTGTGATAATTAACTTGAATCCTCTCTCGGAAATTTGTTTTATCGCGGCCATATTCAAACCATAGCCCTCGGAAACACGATCAGGAAGATAAACATCAACCAAACCGTGCAAAATATTCAAAGTTTCTAAAAGAATAACCGAAGAAGTAACACCATCAGCGTCATAATCGCCATAAACGACAATTTTATTTCCCTTTTTAATATGATCGATAATTAAATCAACGGCCGCAGCCATATTCTTAAATAAAAAAGGATCGTGAAACTCAGGGCTTTCATTCAAAAAATCATTAATATTTATTTTTTCCGTCAAACCGCGATTAAAAAGCAATTGCAAAATAACCGGATTAACATCCGGATAAGTGCTTCTGAATTCAGAACTTATTTTAGGCAATATTTTCCATTTTTTCATAATCATTTCTTAAAAACCGATCATCATACTCCAAAAAACCATCGAGACGACAACCATTAAAGAAATAACGGCCCAAAATGCTTTAATTATTTTTCGACGTTTCATAAATTATTATCTTTTTAATATCTTAACAAAAGTATCCGGGGAAATATCAACGCTCCCCTTGCCCGCCGCCATCATTTTCTTTTTTCCCTTCTTCTGCTTTTCCAATAATTTGCGCTTACGGGTAACATCACCGCCATAAAGTTTGGCTGTCACGTCTTTGCGCATTGCCGATAGTTTTTCCGAAGCGATAATTTTCCCGTTCAAAGCTGCTTGTATCTTAACGGCAAACATCTGCTTATCTAAATTATCTTTCAAAATATCAACTATCTCCCGGCCCTGACGATAAGCATCATCGCTATAAACAATCGTCGCCAAAGCTTCAACCGGCTCTTCCGCCACCAAAATATCCATTTTAACCACATCGGCAATCCGATAATCCAAATATTCATAATTAATCGAAGCGTATCCGGCGGAAACACTTTTAATCTTATCATAGAAATCGGTCAAAACAGCGGATAAAGGAATTTCATAGTGAAGAAGGGCGCGGCCACTTTCAGAATCAGTAGAAATATACTCTGTATTCTGATAAATGCCTCTTTTTTCTTGAGCTAATTTAATAACATTGCCCATATAACTCTTGGGGGTAATTACATCCAGCTTAACCCAGGGCTCCTCAATGGAAGAAATCTGCGTCGGATCAGGCAATCTTTGCGGCGAACGGATTATTTCTTCTTGCCCGTTTGATTTTAAAATCTTATAGGCGACGCTAGGCATGGTAACGATTAAATCCAAATTATATTCGCGCCGCAATCTTTCTTGAAAAACCTCCAAATGCAACAGGCCCAAAAAACCGCAACGGAAACCGAAGCCCAAAGCATCAGATCTCTCCGGCTCGTAAAAAAGAGCAGCATCGTTTAATTTCAATTTATCCATCGCTTCGCGCAATTCCTTAAAATCGCTGCCTTCCCGAGGAAAAACGCTGGCGAAAACCATCGGCTTAACCTCTTTATACCCGGGCAATGGATCTATTTTAGCGCTATCGGCCATGCCAATCCCGGCCGTCAAAGTATCACCGACTCGACAATCGCCCACCGTCTTAAAACCGGTAATCACATAACCGATTTCTCCGGCTCGCAAAGCGTCGGTCGGAGAATAATCCGGACGAAAAATACCGCAATCAATAATCTCACTGGAAGCTTTAGTCGCCAATAATCTTATTTTGTCTCCCTTTTTTAAAATACCGTCAAAAACCCGAACATAGGCGACAACACCGCGATAAATATCATATTTAGAATCAAAAATCAAAGCACGCGGATAATCTTTTTCATTATATTCCCCGCCATCGCCCTTGCTTTTAGGCGGACAACCATGAGCAATTACCGCTTCCAAAATTTCTGCCACCCCCGCGCCAGTTTTGCCGGAAGCAGCAATAATTTCTTCTTCTTTACAACCGAGAAGATCTACTATTTCCCTTTTAGTTTTAACAATATCGGCAGCCGGAAGATCTATTTTATTAACTACCGGGATAATCGTTAAATTTTGTTCCAGAGCCAAATAAAGATTCGCCAAAGTCTGCGCTTGAATCCCCTGAGTGGAATCAACCAATAAAACAGCCGTTTCCACCGCCGCCAAAGAACGAGAAACTTCATAAGAAAAATCCACATGACCGGGGGTGTCAATTAAATTCAATTGATAATCTTTATACTTCATGGTTACCGGTTGGAGTTTAATGGTGATTCCCCTCTCCCGTTCAATATCCATGCCGTCTAAAATTTGCTCCTTCATTTTTCGTTTTTCCACCGTCGAAGTAATTTCCAACATCCGATCGGCCAAAGTGGACTTCCCATGGTCAATGTGAGCAATAATGCAAAAATTTCTGATTTTATCCAAATTATTCATATGATAAATTATTATACGCCGCGCGCTTCGCCCTGATCGCCAATTTTGATTTTACCGAAAGGCAATCTTTTTCTCAAAGAAGAAACCAAACCGAATAATTCCTCGCTTCTCAACAAATAACAAAAACCAAGATAAACCAAAAGCCCAGCCGCGGAAGAAACAATAAGTTGGATAAAAACGCCGCTGAATTTAGTCATATCGATAAAGGGCCAAACAACCGCCTTCATAATTTGCGCCGTACCCCCCGCCGCGACGGCGCTTACCGAAAATTTAAAAACCGCGATGGCAATCCGAGTTAAATCCAAATTACCGACAGAAAACGAAAGAGCCACCCAAAGCAAGATAAAATTTAAAATATTAGCGATGGAAAAAGCTAGCGCCAAACCGAGCACTCCCATTTTCGGACCCAATATTAATGATAAAATAATATTGACTACCACTGTCGCCATGCCGACATAAAAAGGAGTGGAAGAATTATGGCGAGCATAAAAAACTCTTACCAAAAGAGGAATGGTCGCTTGAGCAAATAAACTTAAAGCAAAAAAGCCCAAAGTATCCATAGTCATTATTGTATCCTGCCAATCAAAATTTCCCGTCCCCAAAACAACACGGATGATCTGCGCCCTCAGAGCAAAAATTAAAACTGTAATCGGAATAACAAAAAATAAGATTTGCCGTATCGTCTGGGAAAAATTGACAATCAATCTTTTTTTGTCGAAAGCCGCTTCCGATAAGGCCGGGAAAGCGGCAATGGCAAAAGAGATTCCAAAAATACCAATCGGGAAAGATTGTAAATTATTAGCTAAATTAAAAACCGTTAATGAACCGCTGGATAATCCGGAAGCCAAAGCAGTAATAACAACCAAGTTAATCTGAGAAATAGCCAAGCTTAAAGTGCGCGGCACCATCATACGGCCGATAGTCCAAGTATTCAAATCGTGCCAAATTATTTTAAAGCTATAACGCCAACCCAAACTATAAACAGCCGGAACCTGAATAATCATATGTAGAAACGCCCCGAAAACAACGCCCCAGGCCAAACCATATATTCCGAGATTATCTACGAAATACAAAGCGCCGATAATAATTCCCAAATTATAAAAAACCGGGGCAAAAGAATAAATTAAAAACCTTTTGAAAGACTGCAAAACCCCGCCCAAAATACCGGAAATACCCAAGAACAACGGCGACAAAAACATAATTCGCGTCATGCTGGCAACCAAAGATTGCTCTTCAGAGCCAAAGCCGGGAGTTATTATCCTGGTTAAAGCCGGAGCAAAAATAACACCGAGCAAGGAAAGAAAAGCCAAGGCAATAAGCAATAAATTCAAAACATTATTAACCAATCCCCAAACCTTTTTATTATAATCATCTGAATTTATCGTACTCCCGTCTTTATCTTTTGTGTCGCCAATTAATTTGCTAAATACCGGAATAAAACCGGCCGATAAAGCACCCAAAACCACCAGATTAAAAATCAAATCCGGGATTTTAAAAGCAGCATAATAAATATCCAGAGTAGTTCCTGCCCCGAATTGACCGGCAAAAATACGATCGCGAATTATTCCCAAAAAACGCGAAGCCAAGGATGACAAAGCCACCAAGGCCGCCGCCACGGTGATGCTATTTATCGGTTTTTTCAAAATTTCCTTAAATTTCAACATAATAAATCAAAAGACCTTCTTATTTTAACTGCTTATCAAAAATAAGCAAGCGCTGGTATATTTCCGGATTATAGGGGTTGCTTTTGGCGGCTTGCAACCAAAATTTAGCCGCTTCGCTTTTTTTGTCCTGACGATAATAAAGGTCGCCAAGATTGAAAAGGGCGCGATCATAACCGGGATTAATAGATAATTCTTTTTTAAATTCTTCTTCAGCGGCGACCAAATCACCCCGCTCCATATAAATCACCCCCAAATTATTATGGGCCATTTCTTCCCCTTCATTCAAGGCCAATGATTTTTTATATTCAACTACCGCCTCGTCTTTTCGGCCGGCAAAATAATACATCGCTCCCAAATTACGATGCGCCAAAGCCGAGTGAGGAGAATCTTGCGCCGCCCGACCCCAAAAAACTAATTGATCTTTAAAATAAGTACTTTGGTTGATGGTCAAAACTAAAAACAATATCAAAATTAATCCGGAAATTATTTTATTTTTTTTCTTCTCAAAATCAAGTTCTTTGATCCAATCAATCTCGGCAATCAATAGGAAAAAACCAACTAGAGGAAGATACAGCCGATGCTCCAAAAAATCCGGCTGATCATTAAAACGAATAAACGATGGCAATAAAAACATCAAAAACCAGCCGGCACCAAAAATTAAACGATTGATTCTCTTCCCGCGAGAAAATATCAACGCCAAAATTAAAATCGGCAGAGCAATCAAACCATATACCAAAGTGGAATCTTCTAAAATTGGCAGAACTGAAAGATTAAAAGGAAAGATTAATTTGCCGACAGCCACCAAAAGAGCTGGAGAATTTTTAACAATTCCTTCCAGGGCTGAAAGATAATCAACCGAGCCGGAACCGAGAGCCAGTGTGCGCGACAAGAACCAGACAAATCCGGTGACCGCCGAACCGGCGACCAATAGCCATTTGTCCGAGCGCTTCAAAAAACCACCATCGATAAACAAAAAATAAAGGATAACCAAAACCGGCAAAGCAACAGCGCTCTCTTTGGTGAATAATGAACAAAAGAGAAAAAACAAATATCCCAAATAATAAAGCAGACGCGGGCGTCTTAAAAATTCCAAGAATAAAATAAAAGAAGCCAAAACAAACACAGCCAAAAGAGAGTCATTACGTCCTGGAATCCAGGCGACGGCTTGAGTCATTATCGGATGAATTAAAAAAATCAAAGACAAGAAAAAGGCCAAGGAACGCTTGTTGATTAATTTTGTCAGCAACAAAAAAACTAGAATGGAGGCCAAACAATGAATCAAAATATTGGATAAATGGTAAAAAACAGGCAAAGTCGCGTCCGCCTGAGCGTCAAGCATAAAAGATAAATTCAAAAGCGGACGATAATAGATTTTTACGCCGGAGAAAAAAGCATCAGTAGAAAAAAGTAAATTAATATTCTTAAAATCGCTTAAAATCTCCGTTTTCTCCAAAATTAAAGTACTGTCGTCAAAATAGGTAAAATCAAAAAAAAGTGTCTGGCTATAAAGCAAAAAACCGATAGCAAAAATCAGAAAATAAGGCCGCCATCCTTCCAGCCAGCTGATTTCGAGAAAATCTATTTTCTTAAACAACTTTTTCATAATCTACTTTAAAAAATGTTTTTTATCGAAGATGTATCTGATGGCCGTCCAAACTGTTCCCAGGCCATATTTCATGCTTCGTCTAAAATTAATGGATGAGGCCTCCTCGAAATAACGAACCGGAGCCGGTACTTCTCCGATGCGATAATGACGAGCGACTATTTGGAATAAAACCTGACTATCAAAAACGAAGTCATCAGAATTGTTCAGCCAATTTATATTTTCCAAAACTTCCCGTTTATAAGCGCGCATGCCGGTATGCCACTCTGAAAGATTATAGCCGCTGGCCATATTTTCAAAAATCGTTAATATTCGGTTGGAAATATATTTATATAATGGCATGCCCCCGGCTAAAGTCTCGCGCCGGCTACGAATGCGCGTTCCAAGCATCACATCAAAATAATCTTCGGCAATAAATTCGACGAAATATTTAACTAAACGCGGGTCATATTGATAATCGGGATGAATCATCGCGACAATATCCGCCCCATGTTCCAGGGCCAAACGATAGCAAGACTTCTGATTAGCACCATACCCTTTATTTTTGTCATGTTCAAAAACAAAAAGTCCCAAACGACGCGCCAATTCGGCCGTACCGTCACGGCTTTTATCGTCCACTAAAATTATCTCATCGACTAACGCCGGCAAATCTTTAATCGTGCGTTCCAGAGTTCCAAAAGCGTTATAAGCGGGCAAAACAACAATTACTTTTTTATTGTTATACATAAATTTATAAGATCAACAAAAATAATCCTAAACGATAATCCGAATATCGCCCGCGGCGACTCCCTTCTCAAAAACGAACAAAGGATTAATATCAAATTCCAATATTTCCGGGTGTTCGTCGGCCAATTTAGACAAATTAACCATTGCCGCCGCTAAAGAACGCAAATCATATTTTTTCTGTCCGCGAGCGCCGTTTAATATCGGATATATTTTTAATCCGGAAATAATTTTCAACGCCCCGCGAAAATCAACACCGCCGGCGGATAATTTAAAATCTTTTAATACTTCGGCATAAATACCCCCCTGACCGATCATCATTATCGGTCCGAAAGAAGCATCACGCTTAAAGCCCAATATTATTTCCTGAAATCCGGTTGCCTGTTCTTGAACCACCAAATAATTTTCTGGATTGCGAAAAGCTCGTTCATTCTTTTTTTTCAAAATTCGCACCGCCAAGCGCAACTCTTCCGCAGTTTTAAGACCGACAACCACGCCGCCCTTATCGGATTTATGCAGAAATTCCGGGCCGGTCGCCTTCAAAACTGCAGGATATTTATAAGACGATTCTTTGCCGGCTGAATATTTAACTGTTTTAATGATTGAAAAACCATATTTCTTTAACAAAGAGAAAGAATCAAGATAATCAGGACTGACCGAACGCACCGCTCGGGTCTGGACTGACGAAGAATAGCGCCGCAAACTTTTTATTGTGTTTTGATAATCTTTAACTTTTTTAAAAATACGCACCGCTTCATCCGGATAATCAAAATGCGGTATCCGATTTTTATTTAAAAATTCCCGAGCCAATTTAACGCCTTCTCCCCCCAAAAAGCTGGCCATCAGAAACTTGCGCGGAAATTTTTTGGCGACGGCGACTATTTCCTCGGCTGTTTTTAAAACTTCAGTCGAAGTTTGCGGCGTTAAAATAATCAAAATATTATTTATTTTTTTATCGGACAACATCTTGTGCAAGGCCTCTCGATAACAATCAGCATCGGCATCACCGAGAATATCGTTGCTTATTCCGAGAGATAATCCCTGCCGGCTGATTTCATCCGCAGTTAAAACAGCCATCCCGCCAGCGTTGGTGACAATCGATAACGCCTTGTCTTCAGAATTCAAGCGCTCTTTTTCCCTGAATAACGTCAATAAATTAAAAAGCTCCGATAAATTATCCAACCAAATTGCCCCGGCTCTTTCTACTCCGGCCTTAACCGCAGCCGCCGACCCGGCCATAGAACCGGTATGAGACATCGCCATCCGACTGCCGACTTCACTCATCCCGGCCTTCAAAATCGCCACCGGCTTATATTTTGAAAGACGAGAAACTATTTCCATAAATCTCCGGCCATCTTTTATTTCTTCCAAATAAGCAATAACCAAATCTATGTCCTTATCGGATGCTAGATGATTAATAATATCATTCTCGTCCAAAACAGCTTTATTGCCCAGACTCACAAACCGGCCCAAGCCAAAATCCCTGTTCCGCAACCAATCAAGAACAGCCGAGCCAACGGCACCCGATTGCGATATTAAAGCGCAAGAACCGGCTGTTTTCCCGGCGGCGGCAAAAGTCGCGTTCAATCTGGCGGCTTTATTTATCAAGCCAAGACAATTCGGCCCGAGAATATTTAATTTATTCTTCCGGGCAATTTGCACAATCGCCTCTTCCATTTTTTGACCCGCTCTTCCCGACTCCTTAAATCCGGAGGTGATAATAACAATATTTTTTATTCCAATTTGAGCGCATTTTTCTATTTCCGCCAAAACAAATTGCCCGGGAATCGCTATCACCACTAATACCTTGGCGAAATCCGGCTCAGAAAAATCCGTGAGCTGAACATAAGCTTTAAGACCGGCAATTTTTTTTTCCTTAAGATTAATCGGATAAATACGGCCGGGAAATCCGGATTCAACAATATTATCCAAAATCTGGCGTCCGATTTTATTTTTATCGTTTGAAGCGCCAACAACGGCAACGGCACGAGGATTAAAAAAATAATTTAAATTTAAATTCATATTCTTATTTCTTGATTAATGAAATTAAGCCGGCTAAGACACAAAAAATCACCAGATAATTCAAATTAAAATAAGCCAAAATAATATTCGGCCAAAAAATTTCCAACAAGATAAAAACCAACAAAGAAGCCGTAAAAAAATGGAACAATTCCCTGAAGATTAACGAAAAATCTTTTGCCATAAGGTTCTACCTTTTAATTCAATCTTTATTTCTTTTATTTCCAAATAATCTTCCGCCCCGTCATTTGTTCCCAACCCGGGGACAGAAATCAAAAAAGTATATTTTCCTTCTTCGCGATACGCGTCTCGCAAATCAAATTTAACTCTGGCCGTTTTAACGCCTTTATCAAACAAGGGGCGCTCATAAGAAGCAACGACATAACGCAAAGAATCATTCGGTCGAAAGTAACGGCTTATCTTCGGCACGCTGGCATTAATCAAACTATCGCGGTTAAAAGCGAAAACCCCGCTATTCTCTAAGACAATGTCATCTTTTGCCGCTCGAACCTCCCTGATTCCCGCGCCGCCTTCAGATTCCGCTAAAAATTGTTCATAAGTATCCGCTAATTCTAATTTTTTACCGTCAAAAATAATCTGCCCCAAACTAGCCGGGCTGGTTGTCTTCGCTTGCAAATAATTGGCATCGGTAAAAACAGACAAGCTGCCGGGACCGGAAACCGGCCAAATTTTGTTAATGAAAGACAATTTGTCGGACGGACTTTCTATTCTGGAAATAACAATATCATCATTAACCCTAACCACCGCCCGATAAATTCCCGTTTGAATATTCTCGCCCGTCAAAATTAATTCTTTCATTTCCGTTTTTCCATTTCCCGTTTCTGGACCAAGATCCGGTAAATATCCGGAAGAAATTTTCTCCCTACCCAAGAAAATATCGACAATA
>Ga0265294_10007762_pt1 | contig 12649 bp, 16 predicted proteins | sample MunlanPumphouse3_FD_192504 | JGI IMG/M metagenome (GOLD analysis project Ga0265294, IMG submission 192504) | Groundwater microbial communities from a municipal landfill in Southern Ontario, Canada - Pumphouse #3 | ecosystem: Environmental > Aquatic > Deep subsurface > Groundwater | place... | reverse complement strand
ATTTATTTCGATCGCGTAGGCCTCATCATCAGTCAGAACAAAGTCCACCCCGACAGACCCCACACAACCGCTTGCAGCGATGATCTTCTCCGCAAGCTCCATCATGCGGTCAGCAAGCGGATGTCTGCAGGGGGTGAGTGATCCGGAAAAGGCATAGGCACAGGTGTCCCCTCCCCGGAGGATCTGCTCATTCGCACAAAGAGCCAGTGCTGCATCTCCGGTGCCGAGGCACGAGACACTTGCCGGCTGACCTGATATGGGTTCCTGCGCCATAGATGGGAGATGATCCACGAACTCCTCCCATGCCTCGCGTTCAGCATCCGAATGCACACAGGCATTCCGCCAGCCGCCCGCACCGGAGAGGGTCTTCATCATCGCCGGATACTCGTCCTGACCAAGCCTGCGGGGGACCGGCACACCGATCTCCTCGAAGAAGTCCTGGGTCTTTCCCTTATCCATGAACCGTTCGGCAACATCCTCAGGAGTCCCGAGACGGTCACGCACCGGGAGAAGTTCGGCGCCCGAAGTGGTCACGACATGATCGATATCATGGGTTTCGAGCATCTCTTCAACTGCAAACGGCAGTTCGATCAATTCATCGAAGGCGAGATGATCCTTCGTGCACCAGATAAGATCCTGATCGCAGAAATGGTCTACGGCATAGACGTCATACCCTGCACGGGCTGCCGAGGCGGCAACGTGACGGGTAGTGTATCCGGCGACAAGAATACTCTTCATACGTTTTCTTCGTGCTCGTGCTCGTGTTTGATCGTGGTTTTGCCGATCTTCGTCGGCAGGACTTCAAGCTCGGCATCCGGGAAAGCCAGGTCCAGTTCTTTTCCTTCATACAGATGATCCAGACACAGGGCAAGAGCAGATATCTCTGAGTGGGGCTGATTCGCGACCGCCACATTGTAATCGGCAAGCTCGTAGAGATCGCCCGGTACCTTTTCCGCACCGACAACGATCATGACCTTCTCTTCCTTTCTGATATCGGCTATGACGTCCTGGAGTCGAAGACCGTACATCGTTAGGTGGACGACCTTTCCGCCGTTCTTTTTGAACTGGTTGATACAGGACTTCCATTTGACATTGTTTTCGCAGAAGAATGTCCCGCCGAATCGTGTTGCAACATCAGTGATACTGCCGGCAACTTTCGCATCATCGGCTGCAAGATACATGCCGCTTGCGCCGAGGGCGCGGGAACTTAATCCGACATGGGTGGTGACACGCTGATCCCGTTCGGGGCGGTGACCTATTCTGAGGATATATGATTCGGGTTTGAGATTCATTTTCTTACCTTGATGACGCCGTTTTCGATGTAGATATCCGAGGGGGCGTTCCTGATTTCATTCATCATGAACATATCGTTGATAGAGAGGAGGCAGACATTCTCACCTTTTACATAGATAAGACCGGCTTTCTCGAGCCGTGCAAGGGAGGCCTTGACCTCATCTACGGAAAAACACGATCGTTCAACCATTTCGGTGATCGTCGGCTTTCCATTATCAGGGATCATATGATATAGGGCCCAGTCCACGTCCTCATTTTTCATGTCCTAACAATTAGGAGAAGAGAGACATTATACTTTATTGATTCACACGACAGAAAAGTACATTATATGGCGTACACCTCCAACTCCGAGCTCGACTCTCTTGCCGATGAACTGTATGAAGCATCAGGGGACGATGACTTCAGACTCGCGGAGCTGCTCCGCCAACTTCCAAAAGAGACAGCTGTCCGACTCTGTACATCTGACCTTACCAATGCCCTGCAGACCTACATTTACGCTTTTGAAGAAGAGCCGGAGATTGGGATCTATGATCTTCTCCTGCTCCAGCCTTCCTCAATGATCCCCCGCGGGATCAAGATCGGAAATGTGGAGCTCGCCGAGATCGTCTTCGGATTTGACAAAAAAACGAACCTGTTTTTCATCGCGGTCTGGAACGGAGAGAAGTTCATCAAAGCCTTCTCCGGTCCCGGAGCTTACCGGGAAGCGGTGAAGTGTGCAAAAGAGCAGTGTGCCTAACCTTTTGTGATCAGATCATAACTGACGTCTGCCGGGACGATACGGGGCAGGGCACCCCACCGACCGATCCAGCCCCCTATCACGGCATACACGGCACAGACCGATGACTCTTCCACTTTTTTCATTACCTCTTCAAAGTTTTCCGGCGTGAGTATATTGCAAAGTCCGGTGGCCCAGGCATCCGCCTTAGACGGATCCCGGGAAAAACAGGTCACTAAGTCCGCAGACCCAAAGGAGACGGACGGACCAACAGTCGCGGAGGAGGTACAGATACCAAGTATCTCGGTCTGCGGAGACACGATAAAGGCAAACTTTCCCGAAGAAGGGGCAGAGCCAGCGTAGATACCGACCCGAAGATCACGATCCGAGAAGAGCACGATATCCCCGCCGTTGTCGATCAAACCAAATGAAGCTCCTGCATCCTGCATCGCCCGGACGCCCGCCCATCCGATCGTGGCCGCGACGGCTGCCATCGGGCCGACATCCGCCTCGAAAGAGGCATCAGCCATCTTCAGGACAGGTTCAGGTGCTCCGTCTGATGCAGGGACAGGTTCGTAACTTATCTGAAAAAAAGGGTCGGTCGTGAGATAATGCTCAAGACCGGTCCGTGCCGCGATCATCCCCTCCTTTGCCGCTTCGATATGCAAAGCATCGTCGGCGAGGATCGTGGTGATCGTTTCGCGGTACGCGAAGTGTTCGCGGATCATTACTTCTGGATACTTAACGCACGCTGAGGGCAGTAGGTGGCACATCTGCCGCAGAGAACACACCGCTCAGAATTGACGACAAGCTGCCAGTTCTCATCGAAGGAGAATACCTGCTTTTGGCAGATACTGATACACAGACCGCAGTCCACACAGTCCGTAAGGCTGTGGGAAACCGCGTCCTTCTGGATACGGATAGATACACCTTTTCCGGAGAGCGCAGTGATGAACATGTCTGCATCCTTGTCATCAACATCAAGAAGGGCCCAACCCTCGTCCCCGTCGATGAAGGCACGTTCAACATTCACCATCACGCCAGACCTGAGTATGGCTGCGGCGATATTTGGATACTGGACTCCGTCGGAGTCAAACTCAACCATCAGCTTCATCTTCGTCCCCTCCCGCCGACAAGATCACCAAGATCATACGAATTGAGCATGCCAAGGATATGCCTGGACGAATCGATCACTACAAGGGCGCCGATGTTATGCTGCTGAAGGGTGCGTGCGGCAAAATCGACCGGGGCATCCGGGGCGATAGTGATGACGTTCTTCGTCATTATCTCTGAGACGGTCATATCCTGTTCATCCTTTGCGAAGGCTTTGGAGACGTCGTACGTCGTGACGATACCGATCAGCCTGTTTTCTTCATCGATCACCGGGAGATGGTTCGTCTCGCCTTTCAGCAGTCGTTTGGCAGCTTCTTTGACGCTTTCCTCACCAGTGATAGTGACGAACGTCGCGACCATCATCTCGTTGACATGGTAGACATACCCCTTCTCCGCCATGGGCTTGTTTCTCTTCTGTGAATCGATCGGCCGGGTAGCGAGGGCCATGGTGAAAGACCCTGATTCGATTCTGGTCTTCAGTTCGGCCGCGACTTCACGTGCCTTCTTGTAACTCGAGAGAGGCGAGCAGCGTACTTCCTCGCCTGCGATCTCGACCGAGCCGCTCTTGAGCTCGGCATAGGTGACCTCCCGGATCACGGGTCTGTCCCTGAACGGGGTTCCGTAATCGACGATGCTTGTCTTCAGATCCTCGTCGCGGACCGCCGTGTGCCTGACGATCTCCTCATTTAAGAGAGGGATCGGGATGCCTATGCCGACATACATTGTCACGCCGTATCCTGTCATGGTGGCGGCACGGATGTAATCAGACGACATCTCCTTCATATTGCCGGAGGTCATGAGATTCCCAAACCCGACTCCGGGAGAGGACTGTGTACCCTCGCCGACTACGACACCGTTTGCCCCGCCGATAAAGATCGGGGTGCCGGAACCAATGACAGAGAAGGTCGGATCATTTGCGAGTGGAGAGAGGCAGCCTGCCCCTGAATACGTGATATTTCTGTGAGACGGGAGAAGGAAACCCATATAGGTCTTTATTGCCTGATCGCTCATATTGGTGGCAGCATTATAGCATTGATATGCATTTCTCGGGTTCACCATGATGGCCTGATTCAGTTCCTGCAGGGTAAACTCGTTCGTTATGGATGTTCTGGGATAACAGTCGGTCCCCTTTGCCCGTGCATGAAGTTCAACGGATTTTCCAGAGATCAGATCCTCGATCACATGTGCCCCGCCGTACTCTGAGTGCCGAGTGGTGGATTCCTGGGTCGCCCCGATGAAACAGTCAACGGACGCGATGCCCGCATATGCCTCAACGTTGTTCAGCCACATTTTTTCCATCCTGATAGGTATCTCAGGATGCCCGAAGTTTAGAAAAGCGCCAGACGAGCACATCGCGCCGAAAGTACCCGTGGTGACCACGTCCACTTCACGAAGTGCCCCGGTAACGCCGAGTTCATCGACGATATTCGGCATCTCTTCAGCGCTGACCACACGGACACTTCCATCACGAATACGTTCATTTATTTCGTCGATGGATTTGTACATATAAATAATATTTAATCCCACTCATCCTATATAAATCGAGTTATTCTATGTGGGGATAATCCTGTTTTGCCCGAATTACGGCCCGGATCCCTCCGCGGGGATTGGGAACATCTCCTGCATACCTTGGGATAAGGTGCAGATGGGCATGCATCACAGTCTGGCCGGCTGCCTCCCCGCAGTTCACCCCGATATTGTATCCCGCAGGCGAGTACACAGCATCCAGATGCTGTCTTGCAAGCCCGATCAGTTCACTCACGGCCGCATGCTCATCGGGAGTAAGATCGAACCAGGAGGAGATATGCCTGCGTGGAATGATCAGGACATGACCTGGTGAGACCGGGTAGAGATCCCATTTCACATAGGCGAGATCGTTCCCAAACAGACAGGCGTCATCTGTGCAGAACGGACAGTTCATACTTATGTCCGCGGCTTTTTGCCGAGCATCGACCGAATATCATCTCTATACACAAGCACGATCTCACGGATGTTGCTGATCAATCCGGGTGAGGACCTGAACAAGAGGTAGGCGACCAGAAGGATAAGAAGGAATGCAGCCCCTTCGCAGATGACATTATGCGACCAGAAAAAACTTGCATACCCGGGGATCGTTGGATGAGAAAATACATCCTCGAACCAGGGGAACCACTGCGAAAAGTATGCCATTATCACAAACACATTTCTGAAGATGTTGATGATAAAAATCGGCACCAAGACAAGAAGGGTCAGACCGATCTTCTGTTTCCAGGAGGTCTTTGTGAGAGCGACCACGCCCAAGAGGATCGCTATCGCCGTTATACCGGTACATCCGAGAATGATCTGATCCATATAGCCGTATGTCTGACCCGGGATAACCCAGACTGACTCGAACATGTTCCAGTCCGCCATGGAATATTGAAAACCGATCAGATCGAACACCTGCTGGATACAGAATACCACCACAGAAATGAGCCAGTTACCGAGTTCGGTGATCATCGCAAACGGAGCATAAACGATACCGGCAATTGCCGCGCCATAGGTGAGCCTGAGGATCCGCGGGTCACGGACGAGAACACGTTTTACCGTAATATATATGAGTGGGATCCCGACGACAATGAGCATCGGATAGAATATATTCCCCTCTTCGATCAGGGACGGAAGCATCAGAAGGAGACTGATTTCCAGCAGGATCCAGCCGACAGCCGCAGTATATTTATCATATTTTCCCGGAATCAGCGTGAGAACAAATGCGATCAGACTGACGGTAAGTGCAAAGAGAATCAAAGTATCCAGCATGTAGATGCTTATTGATTGGAGCCTGTTGGATAAATGGGTTTGCCAGCGAGTTTATCCTCATCCATAAGAGTATTTAACTTTAGAAAACTAATAGTGTAGTCTATGATGTTCTGCCCAACTTGCGGGAAGCTGATGAAAACAAAGGACGGTCTGTTATGCTGTTCTAAATGTGGATATACCGAAACCATCACCGCCGAAAATAAGGAGCAGATGAAAAAAGTCGCCTACATGCAGGAAAATGACATCCTGATCGTTGAGGAAGGCGCGGATATCGGAACGAAACCTACAATTGCAACAAAATGCCCCAACTGCGGTCACAATATTGCTGAGTGGTGGCTTCGTCAGCTGCGCAGTGCAGATGAGTCGGAGGTCAGATTCTTCCGCTGCACGAAATGCAAGCACACCTGGCGTGAATACGACTGATTATATTTCCTCTCTCTTTTTTTTAAGCAGGCGACACGAGTATTTATATACTTACCTGTAATATCTTATAAATATGTCAAACCTTCCCGAAGACTCACTGAAGATTGAGAATATTGTCGCATCGACCAAGGTGAATGACAGTCTTGACCTGGTGGCTCTTGCCGCCCAGATTCCGGGAGCGGAATATAATAAACAGCGTTTCCCGGGGGTAGTTCTGCGCATGCAGAACCCGAAGATAGCCGCACTGGTGTTCGGTTCAGGCAAAGTAGTTCTGACGGGAGCAAAAAGTCTTGAGAATCTTACCAAAGGACTGGAATATCTCGTCGCACTATTAAAAGATCTGAAAATCGAGATCCTGGACAACCCGACATACATCGTTCAGAACATCGTCACATCAGCGGATCTGGGAAGCCGCATCAATCTGAACAAGATCGCCATGAGTTTCAATCTCGACAAGATCGAGTATGAACCCGAGCAGTTTCCGGGACTTGTATACAGGCTCGACGATCCGAAGGTGGTCGTTCTGCTCTTCGGTTCGGGAAAACTGATCATCACCGGCGGGAAGAAGACGGTCGATGCAGAGAGGGCAGTTAAGAGGATCTATGAAGATCTGATCGCTTTGAAACTTCTGCAGATAGAATAATCCAATAACGACCTTCAATAATTCTGTTTTTTTTAAGATTTTTCGTGCTGTTGATGAAAGCGGATGCGGAAAAAAATACAGGGATCCTTATCCCTGGTAGATGACCTCAAGACTGCCGTGGGCGGTGGTCTTGCCGTCGCGAAGTGCCTCGATGACCTCATCCATCTTTGCATTCGCCGAGATGATGAGTGGTTCAGACCTGCCAAACACCTGGAATAGAAGTCTGTCTGTCGTGCCGAGTCCGGGAGAGGGACCGTGCCAGGCATGCTCACCGAAATCGTTCATCCCCTGGACAGCGGGGAACGGGAACTTCGGGGCTGGTCCTGCATCATATCCGGGAGAGATGTACCCGACAGAGGGAATATTCCAGATAGACCAGAGACATTTGAAGGCCTCTACACCGGATTTATCCTGGACGATCATTGCCACATACTCGACATCCTTAGGGACACCCATGAGATCGATCTTCGGGGAGATGTTCCCGCCGGCAAACGTACTCGACGGAGTCAGGCCTTGTTTTCCTAAATGAATAGTGATAGGGTCCATGAAGTATACTCAGACAGGCAAATTAATTAAAGTTTAGGTCGAGTTACTATTCCATGGACCAGTTGACGATCTACACCGATGGAGCAAGCCGGGGAAACCCGGGACAGGCCGCCTCCGCCTGGCTGATTTTACGGGGAGATGAAGTACTGGAGTCTGACGTCCTGACGCTTGGACGGGCGACCAATAATGTTGCCGAATACTCGGCCGTGAATGCCGCTCTCAGACGTGCCGCACGGTTTTGCACCCCGAAAGAGACCCGGGTCGAGGTCTTCTCGGACAGTAATTTGATGATCTCCCAGATGACCGGGAGATACGCAGTCAGGTCGGAGGATCTTCGCCCGCTGTATGAAAAAGCAAAACAACTGGCATCGGTGTTTGCCTCGGTGAACTTCACCCATGTCCGGCGGGAAAATGCCTATGTGGGTTCATGCGACTGGTTATGCAATAATGCACTGGACCTTCTCTCACAGAAACCAGCGCCGGCCCCAAAAAAAATAGAGTGTGTGCCGATAGGCATCGTTCACTCGCCGTTCACCAATGCGGAGGAGGCACCAAGGCAAGGGATCTTCACCGACAAACCAAGCAGGATCACGATCTATGAAAAATACCGGGACGGTCTCTTTGGTCTTGCCGCCGGGGACAAAGTCTTCATCCTCTGCTGGTTCGACCGGGCGCAGCGGGATATCCTCAAAGTAAAACCGCACGGTCACGGGAAAGGTGAGATGCGGGGCGTCTTCTCGACACGTGCCCCGGTCCGGCCGAATCCGATCTCCCTTACGCTTGTAACGATCATCACGATCAACGATATGATCCTCACCGTCAAGGGGCTCGAGGCGCTCGACAACACACCGGTCCTCGACATCAAACCGTACTACGGGGATATCGACAGCTGAGCAGCATTCGGTCCGCTATCTCCACCATCTCCCGGACCTCGGATTCGCACCGCTGCTCGACCGCCCCGTAATCCTTCGCGTCCATCATCTCCCACACCTTTTTTCCGGTCGGTTTCCTCTCCCTTTCCGGGAGCAGAGCATCGGCCAGCTGATTATGCGAACATGGATGCAGGATAGGATTCTGTGTCGGAATAAAACCGATCCCGGCGACTGAAAGATCGACGACCCGGCACTTGCCGATCGTGTTGTAGATCTCTTCGGGAGGAGCCACCTCATACTGAAGACATTTTGTGAGCAGAAACGGCATATCAAAGGTCGAGATCCCGACACCGCAGACGACGGGGTCTGCCTGGATCATCTTCTTGTCTTTGACATTGGCCCACATATTCGCAAAAACCTGATAAAGAGAAGTCACCACTTCCTTTTCGCCCCCCTCACGCCACATCCAGTAATGAGTATAGTCCTGAACCACCTCGCCGGTGAGCGGGCGACCGCTGTACACCACCCCGCCGAGAAGGGTGTGCCCTTCCCGAAACGCATTCACGGCAAGGGAGGCACCAGTCCGTTTCCTCCGGTCCGCCGGAGGCACGAACGCCTCCAGATCGAAAACGAGGAACTCTGTTAGTGAGGGGCTGAACATCACCATGATCAGATAACCGAAATGGCGATCAGTCCGAGGATACCGGTCCAGATCGTATGGACTGCAATGGCCGTCAGAAGAAGACCGACGATCTTGGAGAGGATCACGAGCACGGTTTCCCCGAGCAGTTTCTTGATCTTTGTAGAGAAGATCAGGATCAGCCAGATACAGAACAGGGCAAGGAGTACCGCGAGGAGAGTCAGAAGGATACCGTTCTGCGCCCCGAGGATCATCACCGTCGTGATAGTTCCCGGTCCGCACATCACCGGCGTGCCGATGATGACGCCTGCCATCGACTTCTTCCCGATCCTGTCCGAGCTCCCCAGATGTGTGTGTCCGGCCGAGGAGCCGCCGATATCCAGACCAAGAACGATCTGCAGACCGAGAATAAAGAGGATGATACCTCCGGCGACCTTGAAGCTCTCCAGCTCGATGCCGAGCAGATCGAACAGAATATTATTGAATATCAAAAATGTCAGCATCAGAACACCGGCAACACTGGTCGCGACGAAAGCCTGCCTGATCATATCAGGTTTTTCGAGATCCTTGGTCAGGTTGATGAACATCGAGACCGAGAGGAGAGGATCCAGAATAATGATCAGGGTAAACGCGGCAGCAATGACGGTCACCAGTAGTTCGAGCATATAAGTAGTATTGAGCGTTCCCGCATATTATACCTCGGGACGAGGGGATTTTCTGCGGCGATCCCGATGAAACCTGAGTCCTGATTCGGGTCTGAAAAAAAACACATATTTCTTGAGAATAGGTAGTTGATGCAAGGCGTCTGCCGTCTCCCACAGATATATATTGGTTGGGGGAGTTGTATTCAGATTAAGGAAAATGGCAGAAAAAGAAGCTATCCATATTGAGAAACTTGGATTTCCGTTTGAAACGGAAAACCCGTTTCTAGTCTGTGCGCATCATAAGGACAGGTATCCAAAAGGAGAACGGGATCTCGGACCGGCAGTCTCTCTCTCCGGCCGGAATCTGGGAAACGATTTTATCATAAAAAACGGATTTCGGATGTATCACGGCCAGCGGGTCCCGGGATTTCCGAACCATCCCCACCGGGGATTTGAGACCATCACGGTCACTCTTCAGGGGTATGTGGACCATACAGACTCGTTCGGGGCGGCGGGAAGATATTGCAATGGTGATGTTCAGTGGATGACCGCCGGAAGCGGCTGTCAGCATGCGGAGATGTTTCCGCTCATACATCAGGACAGGGAAAACCCGCTTGAACTTTTCCAGATATGGCTGAATCTTCCGGCAAAGGACAAGTTCGCACTGCCGCATTACCGGATGCTCTGGGCCGAGGATATACCCGTCCTGACCTCCGCGGACGCCAACGGACGGACGAGCACGGTCCGGCTGATCGCCGGTGAGTGGGAAGGACGAAGAGCCCCCTTCCCCTCGCCCGCTTCATGGGCGAATGACCCACAAAATCATGTCCGTATCCTCCTCATCCGGATGGAACCCGGAGCTGAGATCCAAATCCCGGCCGTCACCCCGACCATCTCCCGGAACCTGTATTTCTACGAAGGAGATACGATCAGGATCAGCGGAAAGGAGATCCTCTCCTATACACGGGCAGTACTCGATGGGGATCAGGATCTCCTGATAAAGGCCGGGAATACCCGGTGTTCTCTTCTTCTCCTCGAAGGCGAACCTATCAATGAACCGATCGCGAAGTACGGGCCGTTTGTCATGAACACGTCTGAAGAGATCCAGGATGCCTACCGGGACTACCGGCAGACCGAGTTCGGCGGATGGCCGTGGGATGTCCCCGACCCGATCCATGACATTGGTGAGAACCGGTTCGCAAAATACATCGACGGGCATGTTGAGGAGCGTAGGTCGTATCATGATCCTGAGTTGGACGAGGATCAGGGTTTCCCGACATAACACCCGGCCCAAAGCCATTTTGTGCGTGATATGCAGGGATGCACACGCCGATTCTTTTAAAGTGAGGAGGATATTTCAGGGAAAGTATCCCCATTACTAACGCGAAGTATTATGCTTCTCCGTGCTCCATTTATTAATGATGGATGGGAAAACATACGCCTCTCTGAAGATTGAAAATATCGTCGCCTCCGGTGTAATCGCCGAATCGATTGATCTTGCAGAGATATCTGAAAAAATTGACGGGTGTGAACTCAATACAAAACGTTTCCCCGGTGCAGTGTATCGTATAGACAATCCGAAAATGGCATCGCTCATCTTCTCCTCAGGAAAAGTTGTGCTTACCGGGATCAGAAATGAAGCAGCGCTGGATGAGGGTCTTGCAAAAGTCCTTGCCTCACTGAAAGAGGCAGGCGTCAACGTGCTGGATGTCCCCCGAGTTGCCGTGACCAACATAGTATGTTCTTACGACATCGGCCGGTTCATCAACCTCAACCGTGTTGTCGCGACCCTTTCTCTCGAAGCGATCGAGTATGAGCCGGAACAATTCCCGGGTCTCGTATACCGGATCAAAGACCCGAAGATCGTGGCACTCCTCTTCTCGTCCGGAAAGATCATCCTGACCGGCGGTAAGAATCTTGATGATGTCAGAAGAGGTCTTGACTTCCTTGAAGAAAGCCTCAAGGATGTCCTGACAGAACAGAAAGAAAAGAAATAATTCTAATACTTTTTTTTTAATTATTCGCCGGATCGGACAGATATTTCAGTAATGAAATATGATATCTCTGCCGTCTTTTACAGCCTCGGCATACCGGTTCACATTGTCCTGGATCAGAACCGTATCGATCGAACCGTTCAGCCGTGCCATGAACTCCTCTTTGAGTTCATTCGAGAGAAGACACCGGGTCGTGACTTCATACGCCCCGTCAAGGCGGCCTTCTTTCGCCATCTGCACGATGACCCGGTCAACCATCGAAACGGTCGCCGGTTCCATAAGATCGAGAACGCAGCCACCTTTGCCCCCGATCACCGGCACGATATCCCCGTATAATGCTCCGCGGGAGAGATCCAGGCCGGCACCCGTACAGGCAACGGCGAAGGTCGCATACAGCACCGCATATCCGTGGGACATCATCACGTTCACCGGATCCATAAACGGCGGCCGGCTTCTCCTGCGGAATTCGAGCGTCTTCGGCATGGTCCGACCCAGGATCTCGTAATACATAGTCTTCGTTAAAGAAAACGCCCTGCCGATCTCCGGCAAAGTGATCAGGAAATCCAGTTCTTCCCGTGCGGCGTTGAGGATATCAAACTCGCCTTTAAAGTACAGACCTTCAGGATCCGCCTCGGCAAGCTCGTTGATATATCTCAGCCGTTCCTCAAAAGAGGTACGGATCGAAGCCATCGCGAACTTGTGGATAGGGATATCACGCTGCACTGCTGCAAGAGAAGTGCCGCCTTTCCCGTAGAGCCCGCCGACCGGTTTGCCGTGCGCTGTGAAGAAGGAGACCGCGATCCCGCGATCCGCGAGGCGTTCCAGGACTGAAGTATGGAGCGTGTGCCCACCCGCGATCAGAAGATGCCGCATGCCGTCCAGCGGATAGCGGGTCTGCGTGCCCTTCTGCCGGACGAGAAGTGAATCCTGCGTCGACTTGATCTCGGCGCCGTAGCCCCACACCGTTACCCAGGGAATCATGAGAAGA
>Ga0265294_10007760_pt1 | contig 12651 bp, 17 predicted proteins | sample MunlanPumphouse3_FD_192504 | JGI IMG/M metagenome (GOLD analysis project Ga0265294, IMG submission 192504) | Groundwater microbial communities from a municipal landfill in Southern Ontario, Canada - Pumphouse #3 | ecosystem: Environmental > Aquatic > Deep subsurface > Groundwater | place... | reverse complement strand
CAATAAGGTCCATCGTTTATCCACTGAATTACACCTAATCCTAAAAATTCAGCATCTGAATTTCCAGGAAATTCTTGTAGGAATACCTCTTTTCCTTTATAAATAAAAGAAACAGTGAATTCTGGGCATCCCGAAACCTCTATCTCATGTATTTTAAAATCATCATAAACTGTATCAATTTTATGAGTCCAAAAATTCCCCAGAGAGTTTCTATAGTCAAATTGTATATGTACTTCTTTATTTTTGAAATACTTACACATCTTATTGAGTTTTCCTCTAGAAACCTGCTCAGCAACTATTTCATCCTTTAATGTGTACTGATTTTTATGTTTCATTTTGGTGCTGGAATATTTGTTTATTATATAACATCTATGCCGATATCACATAGCTTGAAATAAATTCTAAGTGCATTCTTAAAATACATCTGTTCTGATTCCATAGATGGGTTGATTATTGATTTAACAAACTTCTTCTTTTCTAATGAAATATATTCATCAAATGTCATATTTTGTTGATTGAATTTATAATCTTCCATGAGTTCAGTTTTCCTACCACAAACAACAAGAAATTCTTCATTTGTTATATCTTCTATTTTTCTATTTGATTTATGTTGAATACATCCGAAATCTTCAGCAACTTCAATCATTTCTGTTCCAATAAATTCTATTTTTGATTGTGTTCCGCTTTTTTCAACATTTCCATTATAAAAAGTAGTGTGCAATGCACATAAACTACTATCCTTAAAACAACAAGTTTTACATTTTTTCATAATGATACTTTCTTTTTGTTAAAATCAGATTCTATTTCTTTAAGAATCTTACTTAATTCCTCAGGACCATGATTAGAAACTATTTTTTCGTTGCAGTCATCCCATCTATCATGCCCTGTTCCTACAGTCGTAGAGAATGGCCCATAATCTTTAACACCTGTTTCTACCTTAACGGAAGCCTGTAAGTCCCCCATATCTTCGTTTTTAAGACAGTATGATATTGCTTCTTCAGTACTCATATTGACATGAGTATAATTATCAACAATATCCGAAAATCGAGCTAATAGTCCGTTAGGTTGTTTTACAAATCGCCATGCCATTTTAGTGTTTCCTTTTTTGTTTATTTAGAGTATTTTTTATCTTTCTTAATTTTTTCGGCTACTTGATCAAGAGCTAAACTAGCTCCTTTAAGATTACCATAGACACTGGACCAAAATTCTCCCTCAGTAGGACCTTTGCATCCAGGGTGACCACCACCATTATTTACATGCTCATACCAAAGAGAGTTAGCTAAATCAACAACATTATTTATTTTCTCTAAGCTAGTATCTTTATTTTCATCCACAATTTTAAAGTTTACAACGTTTAATTCATTAAGGGTTTTCTTGCACCAAGGTTCTACATAATTTATAAATAGATCTGATAATTCTGATAATTCTTCTCCCCAGTATTCATCATCTGTAAAGTATATCCTACTCTCAAAAACACCTCTATAACAATAAGAACCCATAAATTTTTTTAATGCTTTCTTTTCATTAAAGTTATCTGAATAAATAGGAGTATCATCCTCTTTATTCAGATAACTTGTACCTGATGAGGAACCATCTGCTTTATACCAATCCGTAACAGGAAACACAGAAAATCCTATATTAAACGAATCTTCTATACTGAAATGAACCATGAAATCTTTCATTCGTACTTTGATTATTTTCATTGTTATTTCCTTGAACTATAAATAGTTCCACTTAATTTTAAAACTTGTAAATTCTTATCGGGTTCGAGGGTATCCTCGTAATTAAATTTAGAATCCATAACAACCTCAGATAATAACTCTACGTCTTTATGCTCAAAACAAAATTTTGAAATATCACGACTAATTAGATCAAAATAGGATTGATCAGTATCATTATCATAATCAGGTTCTTTAACTTCCTTTACGAACTTCCGTACAACATTATAGGATCCACTTGGAATAAATAAAGACCAATATTTTCCTAGTTCAAAATAACAACTGTCTTTTCTACTAACTAAGTAATACTGTACGCTCATCTTGTTCCTGTGTCTAATATGGAATTAATAGCTAAGCTAAGAAATAACTTTTAGAAGTTCCTTAGTACGTTTAGTAATACCTTTATGATTCAATTTTTTACCATCTCTCCATTGTTCCATGTGTGCCCACTCATGGACAATTATTTCTGGTAGGGTACAAAGCCATTCCTTTCTTGATAGACCTTCTTGTTTCATTTCATTGCAATATTTTCCTGCGATGGCTATAGTAGAATAATCCTCACTATCAACAAATACCCCAAAACCTAAACCACTTAAACCATCACCTACTGCGACCGATGGTGCTGGAACAATTTCAATGTAAACATTTTTAGGAAGATTTGATACTTTTATTAAAGCACTTACTGTCTTTAGAAAAACTATTTCAACATCTTTTGCTACGCCTTTGTACACATATATCATTTTATTTTTAACCTTGTAGTTGTAGTTTATATGAAATATAGTATTAATTATATGATCTTTTCAAAACGATATAATTAAAAATTTATTACAGTACCTTTTATTTATTAATATAATTTTATATATTATGTTAAATTATGCCCTTTTAGCTCAGTTGGTAGAGCAGCTGATTTGTAATCAGCCGGTCAGAAGTTCGAACCTTTTAATGGGCACTAAAAATGGAAGAGTAGGCTAATTGGTAAGTCAGCGGTCTTGAAAACCGCCGCCGAAAGGCTTGGGGGTTCGAGTCCCTCCTCTTCCGCTAAATTATTAAAACAAAAATAGGAGTAGTTAAAAACTACTCCTATTTTGGCCTTTCCACACTCCGAATTAGTGACATCTCCTGTAGAGGAGCATAACTACCGGGAAGGAAACACGGGCAAGCAAGATCATTTTAGAATTGTTTCACAGCATTCTTTGCAGTAATACTAGGTTTGAAAGCAAGCTTTTTGGTAGCTTCAATACTTACAGACTCACCTGTTTTTGGATTTCTACCAATACGAGCCTCGCGTTCTTTTACAAGGAAGGTACCAAACCCAATAAGCTGAATACTTCCTTCTTTCTTAAGTCCAGTCATAATCGCGTTTACAACAGAATCAACAGCTCTTGATGCTGCAGCTTTAGTTGTAATCCCAGCTTCTTTATCCTCAAGAATAATATCCACCAAATCTTTTTTACTCATTTTTTACACTCCGGTATTTGTAATTTTTTATCCTATCAAAATAACAGAATAAGCATCAAATCCTATATAAAATAACAAAATATCTGATAAAATGTAAAAACTCAACAAAAAAAACAAATATCTAGCCAAAATACTTATTTTGGCTAGATATTTTCAGTATTTTAGAATTTGAAATCTTTGTAATCGAGGTCTTTTACATTTAGGTTATCAAATCCTTCTTCAATAGGCCTATCATTCAAATGGTTAAATCTATGAATCAAAGCATATAGAATAGGATCCTCTATATCATTATTAGCTGATTCTGCCTTAATCTGGCAATTATGGGCTCTTTTTTCGTTTTCATCTCCTTCTTCTCCAGAAGTCTCTTTGAAATCCTTAAGAGCTGAAGTTACATCCACAGCAAATAAATGATATATGGTATCAGTACTCTTAGTACCGTGAATCACGTCCAGACTTATAAAATCCCCTACTGGTACTTTCATACCTGTTTCTTCGAAAAGCTCTCTGGAAGCCGCCAAAATAGGATTATCTAGCTCATTATCATCAACACCCCCAGTAATAGAGGATAAGTGAAGTCCATCCCCCCAGGGTGGAGTAAATTCCTTACGAGCAATTATTACTGTGTCAGCATTAGCAGCATCTGGTATATAAGGTAGGACTGCAACTATATGACCTTTGCATCGTTCTTCATGAGAATAAACATAGTCTCCAGTGACACCAGTAAGTTTCTTTAGGCTAAGCCATCTATTGAAACATAAATAACAATCAAAGGGTTCTAATGAAATACGATTTACTTCAGCGGCTGTGTCGGTTAGATTATCAAATACTTTGCAATTGTGTTTAGCTAACATACTTTTTAAGGCATTCATTGATTTAGAAACCTTATCAGAAAACTTTATTCCTTTGTATTCTTTAAGGATACACACCACTGTTCTATTTACTCTTCTAGTAATAGCATCCTCAACTATTTCAGCTATTGAAAAAACACCTTCCATATAAGGAGTTAACACATATAATGATACTCCACAATCTTCTTTTGCTTTATTCTCTCGATCTTGTGCTTTTTCATCCCAATCTGTTACTACTGGATTAAAATAATCACATTTCAATAAAGGAATAAATTCATTTCTATAATCTGGACCGGCGTATGTCCCACCTAAAAATACTCTTCCATAATTCATAGACTTTTTCTCCTGTTTTTACTAGATACGGTTTTTTCTCATAAATGGTATTTCATTCTTGCACATCAGAACATATAAAGAGTTATATGTGATTTTATCCTTAAGTAACAAGACTATACGATCTACATACATAGATTTAGTATCGATAGTGCGAAGGATACGAACGATACGATCTTCTTTAATAGGAATTGATGAGGATTCTCGTATTTTTTTCACCATTGCTACCTTTAGCTTGTATTTGGTAGCTAATTCTTTATCCGTCATGAAATATTCATCACTTTCAAGACTATTAAGCATACGAACCATGTTACTGGAGGCTTCTTTTGTAGCTAGTGAAGAGACTTGTAGCCCACCATTGCCGATTTTATAAAATTTTCTCATCTGTTATCAAACTCCTTTTTAATTTGAATGATACTTTTTCAAAATAGTGCTTTATATTAGAAGATTAGACAGCTTTTATGTTGCTAGTAGTTATTATTTTTATATATTTTGAAAATCTGATTAATAATCTTAGGAGATTTCTAAAAATGGATGAATTTATAGAATTAGATATTATAAAGATTAATAGCTGTAAATCCAAACTAATAAATGGTAATGCTAGATTTGTGTATCAGGGAGACTTTTATCCTGGTAATAGTGTTACATTAAAACCAGATAGGGCGGTAGGTGTAGCTATAGTAACTAATAAGCCAGATGTTAAGTATAAGGTTTCTCCTAGGGTATTTAATCAATGGGATAAAAGAATAGGTACAGATGTTACCATTAGGGAAAATAAAGAGAACCTAGTAGTCTTAGAATCTGAGAAGGGTTTATTCCTAATGGAAAGAACTTGCGCTGAGACTTTATCAAAGCAACAGATTAGGGTCGCTTAAAAATGAATGCTGATTTTGTTTTATCATTCTTATCTAAGATAGGGTCATATCAAGATTGGGTACAAGTGTACCCGGAGGGGCCTTTTTTCTCAAGGGATCTTAGATTAACTATTTATCAGGATGTTACCACAAGAATCTTTATATATAGGGGATCTTCTTTGATATTGGATACAACAGAAGTACCAGCTAAAGATTTATATGAAAGGTTGAAATCTGAGTATAGCTTGGTAGAAAATGTATTAAGTGAGGAATCTGCTATTCAAGTCATGAAAGAAATTAAATCATTTATAATACTGAAAAAGCATTAAAGGAATTAGGTAGAATATTATGAATCTGAAAAGTTTTTTAAAAAAGATAAATCCTTTTTATCCAGGTATGGTTCGCTACGATATAAAATGTTTAGATGGATCTGATTATTGTCCTGAAAAGATATTTAATATGGATTTTGAAAGTTATTTAGCTAAAGGGAGCTACTCAGCTCTTTCCGAAGACCCAGATAACTATAAGTTGCAATGTTTCCATTGTGTAATAGAGACACCACAATTTCTAGGCTCACAAAATAAATTCAAATTAAAAAGACAAAAAGGTATGCTATTTCCTTCAATAAGATTTTTTAGAACAGATTTTGAACTTATAGGTTATGATATAAATCATGTCTCGAATTACGAAAAGTGTGTTGTTGCTATTATTTAATATATTTTTTGGTATAAATTTATTAGACACAGTACCGTACAGGAGAAATGCAAGTGGATGAATTAGGAAAAGTCAATGTAGGAATTGTAAATGCTTTAGTAAAACTAACACAAAGTGGACTTATCAAATGGTGCTTCAAAACATTCACTGAAAGTAGCTCTGAGGCTTATGTATCAGAGGGGTCAACATTAGTAAGGTTCTGTACCACTGTCCACGATAGAGAGATCGACCTGTCCGTTATAGATAATTATCCAAAGTACCTCCGATTAGAGAACATAACGATACTCACTTCAGAGGAACATTTAAGGGAACTTACTATATCTCCCCTTGTTGCTCTATTTAGAGCCATAGAAGGGACCAAAGGGAACTTGGAGATTCAACTTCGAGAGGACTACCTTATGTGTTTAAATAAAATGATAAATGATGCTTAACAAGTGGTGTATCAGATGTTACGAACGGCTTATCCAGATGACAAAAGGAGAACAACAGCATGAGCATTATATCGTGGAAACATCGTGGTATGGAGAGAAAGATAAGGTAGATTCTTTTACTGAAGCAGCAAAGTCTTATTTAGTTACTATTAGTGATATGTAGTAACTGAAGAATCAAAATACAAGTCACAGCTAACAAACGATTTCTTAGACAAAGTGTAATTAGAACAACAAAAAAGCACCTAGTCCAAAAGAACTAGGTGCTTTAAAAAAAAATACAGCTTCGACAGACTACTATTTTTCGTCACACCCCAAAGTGCGAGAAGGGGTCGCAAATTATGCTTCGAAGCTGTAAAAGATTAGTGGAGATGAGGAGAGTCGAACTCCTGTCCTAAATAATTCACATACGCTAGTTACAACCATGGCCTCTGATTAGACTTTAGTGAGATAAACGACCAGACCTATCTACATCTCACGATCTCGTTTTGTTATCAGTTTCTGTGTGAACGAACCAAAAACACATTGAAACTTTGCCTTAATTGATTTTTACAAGTTAGTTATCACTTTAAGGTATCAGTGATAAAAAACCCGGATGCTGTAGGTATTAAGCTACGAGGGCTAGAGAAGGACTGAAAGTCCGGAAGTCCACATCAATGACTTTTTCTGAGTTGTCATTTTGTTTTTAATCGAATTTTTATGTAGCCATTCGACCAACTACAGGTTGCCAGCTTTTGATCCATACCTAGTCGAAACCAAGGCATCCCCAAAAGCAGAATAATTTTGCTTTTTTCAATCAGCACAATCTTTTCAGAGAAAGATTATTTAGTAGCGAGTGTTGGACTCGAACCAACGACAACAAGAATATGAGTCTCGTCTGCTAACCACTGCATCAACTCGCATCGACATGTAGTATATAGAAACAAAATATATGAAAAGCAATAGTTCCTATAAAATATTTTTATTTTAAAAAGTATGTCCGCTTTCTATTTTAGTTTTATACAATACAAACATGAACAACATCTCAAACATATTCTTAAGTTTCTATTTTGAATCTCCTTTATTAGGAGCCCTAAGTTTTATACTTATAAGCTCTGGAATATATTTCATTATATTCCACGTATTAGCTGTATATGAAAAGAGTCTATTCGGATCAGGTTTTAAAAAGAGTAACCCTTTAGGTATAATACGATTCTCAATGGGTTCTATTGGGACATTTATTATGACCTTAGGGTTATGCTTTGTTCTTATTTCTAATATTTTATTAGCTTTTTTGATTTCTATAATTGTTTTCGCCTTATATCTAGTTCTGGCAGCTATACCTAGAGCTATTAGATTTAAGGTAACAGTAAACGAAGAGACAAAGAAAAGTAAACTATATGGATCCTATGGGATTTCTAGAGAAATGATAGAACCACTAAAAAGCGGTCTTGTTATTTTTGGTAAAAACAGGGATTATATAGAAAAATCAATATTTTTACATCATAATAGGAAGTCCTTAGAGCCTTATAAAGTTATTAATGCCTCTTATGATAACATTCATTTTGGTGATGAAGTGGTAGTAACACGTGTAATCTGTGGAGATATTTTTGTTAAATCTTTAAGAGATATACTTTGATTTAAAGATTTTGATTCTAGATTTAAGAATCAAAACTATAACATTTACAAACAAAAACAAGGAAAAAATCTATGTCTGAATTTAAAAAATTCAAAACCTCTCTTCAAAAACAACTTGAAAAAATGACAAAGGAGAGTAATACTCTGTTTCTTACAGAAACAGATGGTGATTTCATTTGGGATTTATACCTCAAAAGTTTCCCACAAGGGACTAATGAAATATTTAGAAAGAAATCAGAACATGACTGCAGTTGTTGCCGTCATTTTATCAAGAACTATGGAAGTATCGTTGTAATTAATAACGACAACAGTCTTTCTTCCATCTGGGATTCAAATGATTTAGAGTTCCCATATAACATTGTTGCTGAAAAGCTATCCATTTATGTAAAATCAAAACCTGTAGTAAATCCTTTTGTAACAAAGGAATCCAAACTTGGTACAGATAAGAATCATGAACAACTTGATTCTGGAGAAATTAAAACCTGGGAACATTTCTCATTGATTGTTCCTGGTGCCTTCCTACAGACAGGGAATGATTCGATTGAGGCTATTCAGGGTAAGAAACGAGAAGATAAGACTCTGTTTAAGAGGGCTTTGGAAGAATTGTCCTTAGATGCAGCAGAAAGTATTTTGGAACTTATTGAGCAGGGTTCTGTTTATAAGGGACCAGAATATAAGTCCAGTTTAATGGACTTTATCAAATACAAAAAGAAATATCTTACTGTAGCTGACCAGGATAAGGACCTCTGGTGCTGGAAAAATTCTATTAGTTCTGTAACACATATAAGGAATTCGGCCATTGGTACATTCTTGATCAATGTCTCTGAAGGAATGGATTTGGATGTATCATTAGCTAAATTTGAAAAAGTAGTAGCACCTACAAACTATAAACGTCCAAAAGCTGTTTTTACTAAAAAGATGGTAGAAGAAGCTGAAAAGAAAATTGTTGAACTCGGATTTGAGAACTCTCTTGCTCGTCGTTTCGCAAAGATTGATGATATCACGGTTAATAATGTTCTCTTTGTTAACCGTGATGTTCGTAAGAAAATGAGTAAATCGGTATTTGACGATTTGAAGGAATCAGCAACTTCCACATCTAACAGTAAAAAGTTTGATAAAGTCGAAGAAGTTTCAATTGAAACTTTCATTAATGATATCCTACCTACATCAAAGAATGTAGAATTGATGGTAGAAAATCGCCACCAAGGTAATTTTCTAAGCGTTATTGCTCCAAAGGATCCCTCTGCGAAAAGCATGCTTAAGTGGAATAACAATTTTTCGTGGGCATACAATGGTGATATTACGGACAGTATGAAAGCTAATGTTGAAAAAGCTGGTGGTAATGTTACAGGTGTACTTCGTTTTTCTATTCAATGGAATGACAAAGGTGATAACAATAGTGATTTTGATGCCCACTGTATTGAACCAAATTTAAACGAGATTTTCTTTCCAAACAAAGGAAGTATCCATCCTTCTTCTGGAATGTTAGATGTTGATGTTGTATACCCAGAAAAAGAAGTAGCAGTAGAAAATATTACCTGGACAGATATCCGTAAAATGAAAGAAGGTCGTTATAAATTCTTTGTGAACAATTTTAATAAACGTAGTGGAAAATCAGGTTTTTCAGCTGAAATCGAGTACGAAGGACAGATTTATTCTTTTGTTTATGATAGGGAATTAAGACACAAAGAAGATGTTCTTGTTGCTGAAATTGAATTCAGTAAAGAGAACGGTATCAAATTTATTAAATCCTTGGACTCTACAACTTCATCGAAGACTGTTTGGGGTGTTGGAACTAATAAATTTACCCGTGTGTCCATGTGCTTACTAAGCCCTAACTACTGGGATGAGCAGAATGGTACAGGTAATAAGCATTATTTCTTTATTCTTGAAGGATGTAAAAATGAGAACCAACCTCGCGGGTTCTTTAATGAATTCTTGAATAATGATTTAGCAATTCATAAGCATGTCTTTGAGGCCTTGGGTTCCAAGATGAGAGTTGAGGATAGTGATGATCAGCTCTCTGGATTAGGTTTTTCTTCTACACAGCGTAATAGTGTTATTGCGAAGGTGGAAGGGAATATCACTAGAACAATCAAAATCAATTTCTAAGGAGAAAACAACATGTCTAATTTTTCAAAAGCAACTCGTCAAAAACTTCGTTTTCAGACAACCCTCGGCAATCTTCTTGTGGAAGATGTTTGGGATCTGTCGCTTCAGCAATTGAATCAAATTGCAAAGGCTTTGAAAAAGGAAATCAAAACCTCGGAGAACGAGGAAGATTTTCTGAATGAAAAAACTGAAGTAGATGAGAAAACTCAATTGCGATTTGATATTGTTATTGAAATTCTCAATATCAAAAAAGCTGAAGCAAAGGAACAGAAGGAAGCTTATTCCAATAAAGCAAAACTCCAGAAGCTCTACGAACTCCTTGAACGTAAGCAGAATGCTGCTATGGAAAATTTGTCCACTGAAGAAATTCAGGCTCAAATTGATGCAATTACAAATGCTAAGGCCTAAGAAGATCCTTTATTTATATTAACATAAAGACCTTCAACAACTATATTTGTTGAAGGTCTTTTTATTGGTGTTGATGTGAGTATAAATAATATTTTATCACACTTTTTATAAAAATGATAAAATATTATTGTCAAATTGATAAAAACTATACTATATTTAATATTCAGTAGAACAAGAGGTAAATTTCATGAATACAAATTCTTATAATAGTTACTTTGATAAATATGTTACAAAGACTGGGGAGCAGATTATTCCTAGCCTATTGTATTTGGATCTATATAAACTTGCTATGTTACAAGTTTATTTGGAGAAGTTCTCTACGATTTGGGCTAGATTTGATCTAAAAGTAAGATCTGACTTCAATTTTGCCCCATATCTTTCTGAAATCGAGCATCAGTTGGATTTGTTGTGTACATTAAGATTTTTACCGGACGAACTTGAGTATTGTAGTAAAATTCGTTTTTTCAAAAAGAATTTTATTAATAGACTTCGTGGATTTAGCATGGATCGTCAATACATTCATCCATACATTGATGATAATGGAAAATTTCAATGTTATGCCGAAGGACCTATAGACCAAGCAAGTCTGTATGAAATCTATGTATTAGCTATTCTTATAGAGATTTACACTCGCGAAACTCTAAATGAAGAACACTTTAAGAAAGGCGAGGAAATCCTATCCGATAATATTCATAAGATTATCGACTACTCTAAATACCGTTTATTTAAGTATTCTGATTTTTCTTGTCGCCGTGCAGCAAGTGTTAGATGGTTAGACCATATCATTAATCGTATGTCCACAGAAATAAGTAGCCTTAATTTTGTTGGGACTTCCTGCGTGTACTATGCTAAGAAATACAATATTACACCAATAGGTACAATGGCTCATGAAATGCTAGAACTTGGTCAAGCTATTGTTCATCCATTTGATTCTCAAGAATTTATTCTTAAAACTTGGGGAGATGTATACAAGGGGGACTTAGGTATTGCCTTAACAGATACTTTTGGTATTGATTATTTTATCAAAAAGGTATTTCATAGGGGTTATGCATATCTTTTCACTGGAGTCCGTCACGATTCTGGGGATCCCTTCGAGTTTGGTGAAAAAATCATTAATATGTATGAAAACTTTGGAATTAACCCTATGAGTAAGACACTCGTATTTAGTGATGGCTTGACATTTGATAAAGCATTTAAGTTATGCGATTACTTTAACGAACGAATTATCACTTCTTTTGGTATCGGTACTAATATTGGAAATGATTTAGGTGTAAAGGCTCCTCAAATCGTAATGAAGATGACAGAGGCCGAAGGTAAACCTGTAGCTAAGATATCTGATACCTTTGGTAAAGGTATGTGTCGTAATACGAATTATGAGACTTTTATTAGAGAACACATTCGAAATGTTATTTCTTATTAACTATAAAGGATTAAATTCACAATGGAAACAAAAATAAGATTGATTCAAATGGATGTAATCCCTGGGAACCCCTCAGTAAATTTTAATACTTGCAAGAACCATGTACAATTAGCAAAACTTGATGATGTAAGAGTTTTAATTTTCCCAGAACTGTGCTTGTCTGGATATTTAATTGGTGATATGTGGGAAGAAACATCCTTTCTAGAAGATTGTGAGTATTATGGAAATGAATTAGCTAAACTATCTTCTAATACGTTAACAATTATTTTTGGAAATGTATTTATTGATAAAGAATTACATGGAACTGATGGTAGAGTAGTTAAATTAAATGGTGCATTTGTTGCACAATATGGTAAATTTTATATTAACAGATTTAATGACTTATCTGTTTATCCTAAAACACTTCTTCCTAATTATCGAGAATTTGAGGAACCAAGACATTTTAAGGATGGGTTGTGGTATGCTAAGCATAAAGGTTATGATTTTTTAAATAATTTTGAGCCAATTACTATTAATCTAGGATTAAACATTGGTCTTACTATCTGTGAAGACGGTTGGAATTCAAACTATGATATTGATCCAATAAACAAGACAGTTCTTCTCGGAGCCAACTTAGTAGTAAACCTAAGTTGTTCGCCTTTTACTATTAACAAGAACATTTCTAGGGATAGAGTTTTTTCTGCTCACGCAAAAGATAATAATGTCCCTCTGTGTTACGTTAACACTATAGGTATGCAGAACAAC